>Ga0182024_10008609_pt1 | contig 21412 bp, 20 predicted proteins | sample P32metaG_FD_120480 | JGI IMG/M metagenome (GOLD analysis project Ga0182024, IMG submission 120480) | Permafrost microbial communities from Stordalen Mire, Sweden - P3-2 metaG (Illumina Assembly) | ecosystem: Environmental > Terrestrial > Soil > Wetlands > Permafrost | place: Sweden: Stordalen...
CGACGATCCGCGCCACCAACAGCATGACGATGACGTAGACAACCAGCGCTGTCCAGTTCTGTGTCGTGCCGACGCTCAATGTCTTGTAGGGCGGTACGAATGCCCAGTCGTAGACCAAGAACCCCGCGACGACACTCGCGGCGCCCGCGGTGAATCCTCCGACCACCGCGCCGACCACGACGGGTATCACGAGGACGAGGGCTGCGGTCGAGACGCTGACGTGTGAACGAAAGGGGAGGAGAGCCGCGCCGAACGCCACGGCCGAGGCCGCGCCGACGCAAGAACCAAGGAGACGCCTCTGCACCCACTCAGTATCGTCCGAAACCCTTCGAGTTCAAGCGGTACAGGGGAATGAAGAAAAAATGAAGAGCCTGCGCGATTTATTAAGAGGCGCTTAAGAGCCCGGTGAGAAGACTGGACTCATGGCAGATTTCTACTCACTATTAGGCATCCTGGGGTTCGCCGCGGCGATGTTGGGTCTCATCTGGGCACTGGACCGCGTATGACGCTCGCCCAAATCCTCCTCCTGGCCATCTCCGTGGTGATGTTCTTCTACCTCGGTTACGCCATGTTCAAACCTGAGAAGTTCTAAATGGGCTTCTTCCTCACACTCCTCACGCTCGTCGTGCTCTTGGGCGTTACGTGGCGGTACCTGGGCTCGTACATGGAGGCCGTCTTCAACGGCCGTGTGCACTTCCTGGGCTTCATCGAGAAGCCGGTCTACAAACTGCTCGGGACCTCACCGTCACAGGAGCAGACCTGGAAGCGCTACGCCAGCGCCCTGGTGATCTTTTCGGCCGTCTCGATCGCCTTCACGTACGTGATCCTGCGCATCCAGGGTTCATTGCCCCTCAACCCGCAGCACCTGTCGTCGGTCGGATCGGCGCTCAGCTTCAACACCTCGGCGTCGTTCGTCACGAACACCAACTGGCAGAACTACGGCGGTGAGACGACGATGTCGTACTTCTCGCAGATTGGCGCCCTCACCGTCCAGCAGTTCGTGTCACCAGCGGTAGGTATTGCCGTCGCGATCGCGATGGTTCGCGGTTTCTCGCGTCGCAAGTCGGCGACCATCGGGAACTTCTGGGTCGACATCACGCGATGCATGTTCTACATCTTGTTGCCCGTCGCGTTCGTCTTCGGCATCATCTTCGTCGGGCAAGGCGCCGTCGAGACACTGGCCGGCACGGCGTCGTTTCACGACGTCTTGAACGGCGTCACTCAGACCATTGCTCGCGGACCCATCGGGTTCATGGAGTCCATCAAGCAACTCGGTACCAACGGTGGTGGCTTCCTTAACGCCAACTCCGCCACGACCTTCGAGAATCCGACGGGACTGACGAACTTCCTCTCGATCTACTTGCTCCTCGCAATACCATTCGCCCTCACTTACACCTTCGGCAAGATGGTCGGCAGCATCCGTCACGGTAGGGCGCTGCTCGCCGCCATGGTGATCCTCTTCGGCGTGTGGGTCGGTTTCACCTCATACGGCGAACACCAGAACAATCCCGTGGTCGCGGCAGCGGGCATCCACTCGACGGTCGGTAACACCGAAGGCAAAGAAGTTCGCTTCGGTGACACCTCGTCGGCGCTCTTAGGTATCGCCTCGACGAGTACCTCGACCGGCTCAGCCAATGGCTCGTACGACTCCTACACACCCATCGGTGGACTCGGACTCCTCACGGGCATGATGCTGGGCGAAGTCACGCCGGGCGGCACGGGCAGTGGGCTCTACACGATGTTGCTCTACGCCCTCATCGCGGTCTTCATCGGCGGCCTCATGATCGGTCGAACACCCGAGTACCTCGGAAAGAAGATCCAAGCGAGAGAGGTCAAACTCGCGGGGCTCGGTGCCCTTGTCATGCCAATGGTGGTACTCATCATCACGGCCATTGCGGTCTCGCTCGCGGTCGGACGTGCAGGTCCCCTCAACGCCGGACCCCACGGATTTACCGAGATTCTCTACGCGATCACGTCGCAAGGTAACAACAACGGATCGGCCTTCGGTGGCCTCACGGGCAACACCCCCTTCTACAACGTGATCGGCGGCATCGCGATGCTGCTCGGCCGATTCGCCATCATCATCCCGGCGCTCGCCCTCGGTGGAGCACTCGCCGAGAAGGATGTCGTGCCTGAATCCCTCGGAACGTTCCGAACCGACAACCCGATGTTCGTGGGTCTCGTCATTGGCGTGATCTTGATCATCGGTGGCCTCACCTTCTTCCCCGCACTATCTCTCGGCCCCATCGTCGAGCAACTAAGCCACACGAGGTTCTTCTAATGACTACCGTCCTCAATCAGCCAACAACCGAGCCCGGCGCTCACGGCGTAGCGCAGTCGCGAGGTCTCTTCGACCGAGCGATCCTGCGCCAGGCGCTGAAGGACTCGATCCTGAAGTTGAATCCACGCGTCCAAGTGAAGAACCCTGTGATGTTCGTCGTACTCGTTGGAACGGTCATCACCTTCGTCGAGGCAATCTCGCACCCGAGCACCTTCACCTGGTCGATCACCGTGTGGCTCTTGCTCACGGTCATCTTCGCCAACTTCGCTGAAGCCATGGCCGAAGGCCGAGGCAAGGCACAGGCGGACACGCTGCGAAAGATGCGTTCCGAGACCGAGGCTCGTCGACTTCGCGCGGACGGAACCGAAGAGTTGGTTCCCGCCGCCGAGCTCGCCAAGGGTGATCTGGTGGTCTGCGAGGCAGGCGACGTCATCCCCTCTGACGGTGAGATCATCGAAGGCATCGCGTCGGTTGACGAGTCGGCCATCACCGGTGAGTCGGCGCCGGTCATTCGCGAGTCCGGAGGTGACCGTTCGGCCGTCACCGGCGGCACCAAGGTGCTCTCGGACCGCATCGTCGTGCGCATCACCGCCGAACGTGGTCACACCTTCATCGACCGCATGATCACGTTGGTGGAAGGCGCCAACCGTCAAAAGACGCCGAACGAAATCGCCCTCACCATCCTCCTCGCGGTACTGACCATCATCTTCATTCCCGTCGTCGTCACCCTCGTACCGTTCGCGAATTTCGCCAGCGCCTCGGTCTCGGTCGTGGTGCTGGTGGCGCTCCTGGTCTGTCTCATCCCGACGACCATCGGGGCGCTGCTCTCCGCGATTGGCATCGCCGGCATGGACCGACTCGTGCAGCGCAACGTGCTCGCCATGAGCGGTCGCGCCGTCGAGGCAGCTGGTGACGTTCAGACCCTGTTGCTCGACAAGACGGGCACCATCACCCTCGGCAACCGGATGGCTGCCAACTTCTTTCCGGTTGGTGGACACACTGAACAAGAGGTGGCCGACGTGGCCCAACTCGCGTCCCTCGCCGACGAGACACCCGAAGGTCGTTCAATCGTGGTGCTCGCAAAACAGCGTTTCGATATCCGTGAACGTCAACTCGAAGGCGACCACGCTTTCATTCCCTTCACCGCGACCACGCGCATGTCGGGACTCGACGTCGGCCAGCGCAAGATTCGCAAGGGCGCGGGCGACTCGGTGAAGCGCTGGGCGAGCGAGCTCGGTGGCACGACGCCGAGCGACCTTGACGAAATCGTCGAGCGCGTGGCGCGCGCCGGATCGACGCCGTTGGTCGTAGCCGACGGCGTCGACATCGTCGGCGTCATTGAATTGAAGGACGTCGTGAAGGAGGGTATTCGCGAGAAGTTCGACGAAATGCGTCGCATGGGTATCCGCACCGTGATGATCACCGGTGACAACCCGCTGACCGCCGCCGCGATCGCTCAAGAAGCGGGCGTCGACGACTTCCTCGCCGAGGCTACGCCCGAAGCGAAGATGGCGCTCATCAAAGAGCAACAGGAGGGCGGCAAGTTAGTCGCGATGACCGGTGACGGCACCAACGACGCGCCGGCCCTCGCTCAAGCGGACGTCGGGGTCGCCATGAATACTGGCACCACGGCTGCCAAAGAGGCGGGAAACATGGTCGACCTCGACTCGAACCCCACCAAGTTGATCGACATCGTCGAGATCGGCAAGCAGTTACTGATTACCCGCGGATCACTCACCACGTTCTCCATCGCGAACGACGTGGCGAAGTACTTCGCCATCATCCCGGCGCTCTTCGTCGTCGCCTACCACTCGACCAACAATCCGCTCAAAGCGCTCAACATCATGCACCTGCACAGTCCACAGAGCGCCATCTTGTCCGCGGTGATCTTCAACGCCCTGGTCATCATCGCGCTTATTCCGTTGGCGCTGCGAGGCGTGAAGTTTCGCGCCTCGGGTTCGGCCGCGATCCTCCGGCGCAACGTCTTGATTTACGGCGTTGGTGGCGTCATCGTCCCGTTCGTGTTCATAAAACTCATCGACCTCATCCTCGTCGCGTTGCACGCCTACTAAAGAGAGTCTGCTCATGCTTATTCATCTCCGTCGTTCCCTGATCATGGCAGTCATCTGCATGATCTTCTTCGGCTTCATCTACGCCTTCGCCGGCACGGGTGTGGCGCAAGTGCTCTTCAAGAATCAGGCCAACGGTTCGCTGACGGCCAACGGTTCGACCCTCATTGGTCAGAACTGGACAAGTCCGAAGTGGTTTCACGGTCGCCCCGACGACACCGGCCCCTACGCCGACACCAACCCCAAGAACCCGAGTCCTGTAGGACACGGGGGCGACAACCCCCTGGTCGCCAACGGCGCCGCCGGAGGGTCCGGGGCGACCAACTTCGGACCACGTTCCAAGAAGTTCCTAGATGACACCAAGGACCTGGTCAAGTACTGGCACAAGCTCGGCGTGAACCCCACGCCCGATCTCGTGACGACGTCAGGTAGTGGCTACGACCCGGACATCTCGCAACAGGACGCTCTCGTGCAGATCCCCATGGTCTCCAAGGCGACGGGAATCTCTGCGTCGAAGCTTCGCACCCTCATCAAGAGTCAGACCCATAGCGCAGAGTTCGGCTTCCTCGGCAGTAGTTACATCGACGTCTTGCAGTTGAACGAAGCGCTCGCTCGACTTGGTTAGACAGACCGGGCCGTGACAGGCGATCAAGGAAAGGTGACGCGGTAATGAGGGAGATGCTCCAGACGTACCGTCATCGCGTCGCTTTCCTCCTCGCGCTCGTCGCGCCGCTCGGTGTCGCCGCCGTCCTCGTGCCGTTTCGAGGGAACTTCACGAACACCGCGGCGGCGCTCGTACTCGTCGCCAGCGTGGTGGCGATCGCCGTACTGGGCAGTCGCGTCAGCGGATTCGTGGCCAGCGTCTCGGCGGCGCTCTGGTTCGACTTCTTCCTGACGAGGCCTTTCTACCAGTTCGCTATCAGCCATCGCCCCGACCTTGAGACGACGATCGCACTCTTCGTGGTCGGCGTCATCGTCACCGAGTTGGCCGCGAGGAGTCGCCACCACTCGCTCGTCTCCAATGAAGAGTCAACGTACGTGTCGTTGATCCGCGACCTCACGGACCTGGCCGCCCGTTCATCCAAGAGTGCTGTGGTCATTGAAAGCGTCGAACGTTCGCTCGTGCCACTCCTCGATCTACGGTCCTGTCGATTTGACGCCACCCTCGCCAATCCTCCGCTGGCGCGGATCGTCTCGAGTGGCGCTGTTCTTCACGTGGGCCTCGACTGGCCGGTGGGTGATATTGGAATCCCCGGGCCCGAGGCGGAGATCGTCGCCGAGTGGCGGGGTCGTCCTTTCGGTCGATTCGTTCTGACGCCCTCAACGGGCCAACCCGTGTCACTCGAACGCCGGGTCGTCGCGGTGTTGTTGGTGAACGTGGTCGGCGCCTCGCTCGCCACCGAGACGCGGGTCTCGTAGATGAGGTCAACGCACGAGAGTCCGGCGAGCGCTCCGCACAAGTCGCCTTCGTTGGCTGCCTCGAGCACCACGGACAAGAATTAGCCATATGGCTCGAGGTCGACTTCGCGTGTATCTAGGTTCAGCTCCGGGCGTCGGCAAGACGTACCGGATGTTGGATGAGGGCTGGCGTCGCCGCGATCGCGGCACCGACGTCGTCATTGGCTACGTGGAGACGCACCACCGACCCTCCACGGACGCCCAAGTCCGTGACCTCGAAGCCATTCCGCGCGTGACACGTGAATACCGAGGAGCCCAACTCGAAGAAATGAATCTCGCGGCCATTTTGGCGCGTAAGCCTGAGGTCGCGCTGGTCGACGAACTCGCGCACACCAACGTTCCCGGTGGCACGAACGAGAAGCGCTGGCAGGACGTGGAAGTGTTGCTCGACGCCGGCATCGACGTCATCACGACGGTCAACATTCAGCACCTTGAATCGGTGAATGACGTCGTTCAAAAGATCACGGGAATCGCGCAACAAGAAACCGTTCCTGACGCGGTGGTCCGACGAGCCGAGCAGATTGAGTTGGTTGACGTCACCCCCGAAGCACTGCGCCGGCGAATGGCCCACGGCAACATCTACACCGCGGACAAGATCGACGCTTCGCTTTCGAACTACTTCCGGGTGGGCAACCTCAGCGCGCTGCGAGAACTCGCGCTGCTGTGGCTGGCCGATCGGGTGGAAGATGCCATTCAGCGTTACCAGGACGATCACGACATCAGCGAGACCTGGGAGACACGCGAACGCCTCATCGTCGGTGTCGCGGGAGGCCCCGTCGACGAAGTACTTCTTCGTCGGGCGGCACGGATCGCGTCACGCACTGGGGCGGAGATCGTCGCCGTGCACGTCGTGAGCGCCGACGGGTTGCGTCGCGCGGACTCCGAGACAACGCTGACCCGAGAGTTGGTCGCCGAATTCGAAGGAAAGTACCAAGAGATCGTCGATGATGACGTCGCGACCGCCCTCGTCGCTTTCGCTCATTCGGAACGGGGTACCCAAATCGTCCTCGGAGCGAGTCGGCCTCGTTCGGCGCTTCGACCGCTCGGTGGCGTGGTGGAGAAAGTCCTTCGACACACTCCCGACCTTGACGTGCACGTCATCGCCGTCGGCGAGGAGCGCGCACCGAGCGTTCGTCAACGTCGACGCGCACGCCAGTTCTCGTGGCGACGAAAGGTCCTCGCGCTCGCGCTCGGCGTCGTGGCCCTTCCCGTACTGACCGTGGTGCTGACGAACGTTCGATCGAGCTTGTCACCGTCGACTGAGTTTCTGGCTTATCTCGTCGTCGTGTTGGGGCTCACCTCGTCGGGTGGGGTTGTTGTGGGCGTTGTCGCGGCGTTGGCGGCCTTTGGGTTGGAGAACTACTACTTCGTGAAGCCGCTGCACACTCTCGCGGTGTCGAGACCCGACGATCTCGTGACCCTCCTCGCCTTTCTCGTCTTCGCCGTGGGCGCGAGCGTCGTCGTCAGTCGATTCGCGCGTCGCTCCCACGAAGCCGATCGGGCTCGCGCCGAAGCACAGGTCTTGGTGAAAGTGGTGTCAACGGTGGGCACCTCCCACGAGGATCTCGTGCCACTGCTCGATTCGCTTCGGGCGGTGTTCGACGCGTCGAGCGCGGCCATTCTGATTCAAGGGAATGACGGGTGGGAGCCCTTCGTCGTGAGTGGTCAAGAATTGCATGGCTCGGCGACGGAGACGTACTTCGCCATTGACGATGAGCACTCGTTGGTTCTCGACGGCGCGTCACTAGACGTCGAGGATCGTCAACTCGTGAGTGCGTTCGCCGGACGAATCGCCGCTGGTTTTCGAACGGTGAACACGGTCGAAGGCGACGCGCAGCGCAGAGTGCTCGCCGAAGCGCACACCAGGCGATCGGGACTGCTGCGCGCCATATCGTACGACTTACGTGAGCCGCTCTCAATGATCCAGTACAAAGTGAACTCCCTCCTTGACGGGGTCCTGACGGCACCGGCAAGAGTGCAACGCGAACGACTGCTGGAAATCGAGACCGAAGTGCAACGGCTTCATCGGCTTTCGGCCAATCTCGTCGACGCGGGCCGTCTCGAGGCGGGGAGCGTTGCGCCAAAGTTGGAACTCGTTTCGATCGACGTGCTGGTCGACCACGCGTTGGCGACGATTGACACGAGCGTGCGACCCTTCGACATTGACGTCGCCCGTAACCTTCCGCCGTTCATGTCGGATCCCGCACTGGGCGAACGAGCGATCGCCATCGTGGTCGAGAACGCTTGTCGGTTCAGTCCTCGTGATCGTCCGGTGAGAATCTCAGCTGGAGCTACGGGTGACACAATCGAACTGTTGGTCATCGATCGAGGCCCGGGTGTCGCGGTGGCCGAGCGAACGGCGATCCTCGACGATCGCCAGCGATTCACCACTGATAAGAAGGGCGTCAACCTCGGACTCAGTGTGGCGTCAGGCTTCGTGCAACAACTCGGCGGCCGCCTCCGTTTTGAGGACACACCGGGCGGTGGGTTGACGGTCGTCCTGGAGTTTCCACGACGAGCAAACGATGGTGCGATCTAATTGGATTCGAAGATAACGCCATGCTCGTCGAAAAGGGTCCTGGCCAAGGGATTCCGGTCCACGTTGGGTGATATTCGATAGGGGATCGATGCGCTTGGCGACGAGTGCACTATGGTCCTCACCATTCCCACCAACCATGACCAGTCGCGTTCGAGCGAAGACCTCGAGTGACGACAATATTGGTCGTTGACGACGACCACGCTCTGTGTCGGGCGCTTTCGAAGGGACTTGGGGCTCACGGGTACGACGTCGTGACGGCGATGACGGGTCACGATGCCATCACCCTCGCGGCGAAAACCTATCCACACCTGTTACTGGTGGACCTAGGAATGCCCCAGTTCTCGGGCGTCGAAGTGATCACGGCCGTTCGAGGATGGAGCAGCGCGCCCATCGTCGTCGTGTCGACACGTCCCCAAGAGGCGATAAAGGTGGCCGCGCTCGAGGCCGGGGCCGACGACTATCTCATGAAGCCCTTCGGAATCAATGAACTGCTCACGCGAATCCGTGGCGCACTGCGCCGTGGCGCTCCCGTGGGCGAGGAGCGTGACGTCGTCGCCGGTGATCTCTCCATCGATCTCGGGTCGCGCCAGGTGCGTCGCCACGGCGAACTGGTTCACCTTACGCCCAAGGAGTGGGCCACACTCGTCGTGCTCGTTCGCCATCAAGCCAGCGTCGTGAGCGAGCAAGAACTACTCGAACAGCTGTGGGGTCCCGGCTACCAAGAGGAGTCGAAGTACCTCAGCACCGTCGTCGACGCGCTGCGCGAGAAGTTGGAGGACGACCCTTCGTCGCCGCCACGCGTCGTGACCGAGCCGGGTGTCGGTTACCGATTCGTCGCGACTTGAGCACGCGCTCGTTCGACCGGCTGGCGCTGTGCGGTCACCGCGAGGACTAGAAAACGACGCTCGACCCTGGCAGACTTCGACCATGACCGAGGATCGAGGTACGAACGAGGCGGAACTCATCGTCACGGACTCTCGAACGACCCAAGTGGGCGAGTTCGACGTGCGAAGGGCGCTGCCCACGAGGGGGCGGCGCACCGTTGGTCCGTGGTGCTTCATCGACCACATGGGACCGGCCACCTTCAGCCCGGACAAGAGCTTCGACATCGCGCCTCATCCGCACCTCGGACTGCAGACCGTCACGTGGCTCTTCGATGGAGAGATCTTGCATCGCGACAGTCTCGGCTCCGAACAGCTGATTCGACCGGGCCAGATGAATCTCATGACCTCGGGCGAAGGCATAGCGCACTCCGAAGAGAACCCCGGCGTGACGTCGGGTGCGTTACACGGCGTGCAACTCTGGGTGGCCCTGCCGTCGGCGACGCGCCACGGCCCTTCGGCTTTTGAACATCACGAATCGTTACCGAAGTTCGACATGCCCAACGCCGAGGCCACGGTGTTGGTCGGCACCGTGGGCAACGCCGTGTCGAGAGCCCGACACGACAGTGAAGCAGTGGGCGTGGAGCTAAAACTCAAGCGGGGCCAGCACGTGGTTCCCCTCGACAGGACTTTCGAGTACGCCATGGTCGTCACCAGTGGCGACGTCGGCCTCGACGACACACACGTCACCCCGGGTCACCTCGCCTACCTCGGCCGCGGACGCGACGAGGTACGTCTCACGACGAGCGAGGACGCCGTGGCGATGCTGCTCGGTGGCGTCCCCTTCGACGAGACGATCATGATGTGGTGGAACTTCGTGGCGCGAACGCAAGACGAGATCTCGGCGGCCTACGAGAGTTGGGCGAAGGGCGATGAACGTTTTGGTCGCGTCGCGTCAACGCTGGCACGCATCGAGGTCGGGCCGCCGCCCTGGTTTCGCTCGAATCGCTAGGGCGTCATCCCTGACCTAGCGAAGAGCATCTCCAATCTGGTCGCTGTTCAAGTTCCAACCCCCTAGGTCACGGCCTCTAGCGTGACATCATGCACGAACTGGCCCAGACGCTCAGCGCCACGTGGTCACCGTTCGTTCTGGTGGCGGGGTTATTGCTCATCGGTCACGTCGCGTCGGGCGAAGGACTGTTTCGACTCGTGGGCGCCGGGTGCGCCCGCGTACCTGGCGGGAGCGTGCCGCTCTTCCTCGTGACGATGGTCGCGGTCGCCCTGGTCACCGCCGTATTGAATCTCGACACGTCTGTGGTCTTCATGACGCCCGTGGCTCTGTTCGCGGCCAGAGCGAAAGGGACCGATGAGAAAGCCTTTCTCTACGGGACTATCTTCATGTCGAATTCGGCGTCGCTGTTGTTGCTGGGATCGAATCTCACCAATCTTCTCGTCTTCTCCAGAATCCCCACCCTCGGTTCCTCCTTCGCTCGACACATGCTGTTGCCGTGGGTCGCCGCCGTCATCGTGACGATGGCCGTGGTACTGGCGTGGCGATGGAGGCCACTGCGTCAGGCCACGCATGCCCCCGAGAGAGCGAAAACGTCATTCGTCTTCGGGCCGGGCGTGCTCGCTGTTGTATTTGCCGTGGTCGCGATGCTGACAATGTCTCACCCGGCGCTCTGGGTCTTTCTCGTGGGCGTCGCAACAGAGCTCTACGAGATCGCCGTGAAGAAGCGCAGCGCTCTGCGCGACGCTCTTTCGGTGACGAATCCCTGGACTCTCTCACTGCTCTTTGCGGTCGCCGTCGCGGTGGGTTGGTTCTCTCGTTTCTCGACGCTCACGACGCACCTCTTACGCCACGCGAGCGTTGCGGCGACGATCGTGACGTCGGCGGTGACGTCGCTCGTGATCAACAATCTGCCCGCAGCGTCGCTCTTCGCGGCTCACCGTGTCGCTCACCCTTACGCGTTGTTGCTGGGTCTCGACCTCGGGCCGAACATTCTCGTGACCGGCGCGCTGTCGTCGCTGTTGTGGATCCGTATCGCGCACCGCAACGACGTGCGACCGTCGATCAAGACGTTCTCCATCGTCGGAACGGTGGTCGCCGTTCTGGCCATCGCGTGCGCCGCGCCACTGCTGTAGCGACGACGACTCTTCTCGCCTCGCGTGAGCGATGGAATACCTCGTTGAGCTTCTTCAGCGCGCGTCGTGCGTGTCGAGTTCCCACGTACTGCAGTTGCCCACGGGATACCACGACAGGCCTTCGAGTGGCCTGTCGGTGCCGAAGGCACGTAGAGCACGTATCGTCCCGCCGTGCGTGACGACGAGCAATCGATTCGACGAACTCTCGCGTTCGATGAAGAGTCCAGCACGGACCACGACGTCTCGAAATGACTCGCCGCCCAGTGGTCGCGCGTCGGGATCGACAAGGACATCATCGTCAATCCCCGTAACGTCGCTCGTGAGACGTTCTAACGGGCCACCCTCGAAGGTTCCGAAACTCCGCTCACGTAGGAGGGTGTCAATTTCGGGCGTAAGGCCAATGGCAGCACCAATGATTGCTGCGGTCTCGGTCGCGCGATCGAGATCACTGGAGAAAAGGCGGTCAAAACCCTGTTCGCGAAGGGAATCGGCGACCAACCGCGCCTGTTCGCGGCCCTTCGCCGTGAGCCGCGCCGCGTCGTGGTGCCCTTGAACGAGGCGCGACGCGTTCCAATTGGTTTCGCCGTGGCGCACCAGCATCATGGAGGGCTCACTTCGTTGCGGGAGCGTCACGGTATCAAGAGTACTGATCTCGCGATAGGACACCGATACGAGTACCGACGCGAGATTGCACTCAACGTGAACGTGAGGACGCGAAGACTCGACGAAGATGGTGATGGTGATGGTGATGGTGATGGTGATGGTGATGGTGATGGTGATGGTCGCTGTCAGGATTGGTGCTCGCGACGTTGTCACTGGCTGACACGTCTGCACGACGACGTTGGTCGGGTGATTCGTGACGTCAACGTGACGAGTGAATGGATTCACAGATGTTTCAAAGAGTGACGCGTCGACGACGTTCGCTCCTTCTAAGGGAATTCAGGGTCGCGACTTATCTTTCCCTTAACCGTGCCTAAAGAAACGTCCAGGGTCAGAACTAAAATTGGGCCATGACACTACAACTTCCAATGAGAGCTTCGAAGCCACGAACTGTCGGTCGAACGATGGTTATTGACAAGGGTGTGCCACTCAGTCACTTCATCGACGTCATTGAAAGTCAGGGTGAACACGTTGACTTCGTGAAGTTTGGTTGGGGGACCTCAGTAGTGACGAAAAACTTCGGAGTGAAACTCGACGTCCTCAAGGACGCCGCTATTGACTTCTACCTCGGTGGGACGCTCTTCGAGAAGTACGTTCAGCAAAACCGATTCGAGGAGTTCCGTACACTGTGCCTTGAGTACGGATGTCGCTACGTTGAAGTGTCCAACGGGACCATCGACATAACGAACGACGAAAAGGCCGAGTACGTCAAGCGACTCACGGACGACTTCAACGTCATCTCCGAGGTCGGTTCCAAGAGTCAGGCTGCGTCTGACGTCATGGCGCCGGCTAAGTGGATTTCCTACATCCAGGCCGACCTCGACGCCGGCGCGACGCTGGTGACCCTGGAGACCCGTGAAGGGGGCAAGGGTGGTATCTGTCGCTCGAACGGAGAACTTCGCTACGGTCTCATCGAAGAGATACTCTCGGCAAGGATCGACCACGACAAACTGCTCTTCGAAGCCCCCTCGACGGAGCTCCAGACGTACTTCGTTCAGCGGGTGGGGCCTGACGCCAATTTGGGCAATATTTCGGTCACGGACATCATCCCTCTCGAGACCATTCGTATGGGCCTGCGTAGTGAGACGCTCCTCTCGTTCGAGCCCCGATTCGTCGATGTAGCCTGACGACCAATGAGAGAGAGTCGAGACGTTTTTCATTTGGCCATCCCGTCGTACGATCTCGACGAGACGTTGGCGTTCTACGTGACCAAGTTGGGTTGCAAGTTGGCCCGTCGTTACGACGACCGCGTGACCTTGGACTTCTTCGGCGACCAAGTGGTCTGCCATCTCACGACGGCACCGGAAGAGAAGACGCCGATGAGCGAACTTCCCATGTACCCACGCCACTTCGGCGTGACGTTTCGCGAGAAGAGCGACTTCGACGCTCTCTATCAGCTGTGCAAACAACGTAACGTCCCTCTCTACAGTGACGTGGCGCTTCGTTTCGAGGGAAAAGTTGAAGTTCATCAGACGTTCGTGGCCTGTGACCCCTCTTCGAACCTCATCGAGTTCAAGCACTACGTTGACCATCGAATGATGTACTAACGGATCCTTCAATGGAACCTCCCTCACCTCGTTCAGATCTCAATCCGCTCGACGAACTGCTGATGACACAGGCGTCGACGCGGGCGACGGCGCCGTACCTGCTCGACGCTCGGAGTGCTCGAACCCTGTCCTACGCGCAGTTGCTCGAGGACGTGGACCTTCTGCGAAACCGACTTCACTCATGGGGCGTGAGCCGCGGTGACCGCGTTGGACTTCAGCTCGGCGATCCGCTGACGTTTTCCACGTGGTTCTTGGCGGGTCTCGCCATGGGCGCGTGGGTGGCGCCGCTCGATTCCACGTTCAGCGATTCCAATCTCGTGCAAGTCAACGCGCGCTCGCGTGACCTTCATTTGAGTGTCGTGCTCAGTGATCGTGACGCTCCCGAGCACTCGGCCGTGCCCTGGCGCAACGTCCTTGGAACAGAACCCGACGTTTCCTCCTCGGGTTTTCTCACTTCTCGTGACGAGAGTCCAAGTAGCGGCGGTGTCCTCCTCGCGTCGTCGGGGACGACGGGTACGCCCAAAGTCGTGGCGCTACCGATCGCACAGTTGCTCTTGACCGCCGAACTCATCGCTCAACATAATCAGCTCGACGTCACTGATCGAGGTTTCAACCCACTGCCTCTGTGGCACGTCAACGCCGAAGTCGTGGGGCTTCTCTCGACGCTCTACGCGGGCGCGTCGTTGGTGCTCGATGATCGCTTTCACCGGACGGGGTTCTGGAAGATCATCAACGATCTGGAGGTCACGTGGATCAACGCGGTGCCGGCGATCATCTCTCGATTAGCGAGCCAATCCGACGGCGAACTGCCCGCGAGGAGGGTTCGATTCATTCGCTCCGCCTCGGCCCCACTGTCCCCGGCGCTTTTCGAACAGTTCGAAGCATCGACGGGCATTCCCATCATCCAGTCCTACGGCATGACCGAGGCCGCGAGTCAGATCTGCGCGAATCCGTTGACGGGCGTTCGAAAATCCGGCTCGGTCGGCGTGCCGGTTGGTGTGTCGGTTCGCGTCGTGCCTCTCAGTGCCGACGCCCCGGCAACGGGCGCGAACAGCGTGGGGCACATCGAGATAATGGGACCCACCGTCATCAAGCGATACGAGAGTGCCGCCTACGACGACCGTTTTGACGCTGAGGGCTGGCTGCGCACGGGTGATCTCGGCTACTTCGACGACGACGGCTATCTCTTCATCGTTGGCCGAAGCGACGACGTCATCAATCGCGGGGGAGAGAAGATTTACCCACTCGAGATTGAGAACGTGCTCGCCATGGTCGAAGGCGTCGCCCAAGTCGCGGTCATCGGCGAGTCGGACGAGGTGTTCGGTCAGGTGCCGGTCGCTTACGTGCAACCCGACGACTTCGCGGTGCTCAGTTCGCCCGAGGAGCTGACGAGGTTGGTCCAACGTGTGCGCGTCAGTGCCAACGACGCGTTCTCCAAGGCGCACCGCCCCGTCGTCGTGAAGGTGGTGGGTCACCTACCCGTGGCCGCCACGGGCAAGGTTCGTAAGGGTCTACTGCGCGAGGGTGACGTCGACGTCATCTACGAAGAACCTCTGTAGCCTCGCTACCGAGTACGAAGGTCGCAGCAAGGATCCACAAGGAAGGTAATGAGTACAATCCCCGAGGTCGCACCGCACGGTACGCGACAACGTCTTGATCACGTGGACGCTATGCGTCCGATCAAGCAGACGGCGGTCATCTCGACTCACGCACTGCTCTTCTTCTCGCCGCTGTCGACGAGTCTCCTGGCGTCAGGTCTGCTGACGCTGACGCACTTCTCACGCGACGCCTTCCTTTTCGTCTCAGCGTGCATGTTGGCCTACAGCTATCGCGACAAAGACACCATGGTCATGAGTCAGTACTGGAAGCGCCGCTTCATGGCCGTGGGTCTGGTGTACTTAGTGTGGACTGTCATCTACTTCCCGGTGGCGGCCATGAAAGCCTCCTCGACGTTCCCCTATTTCCGAATTCCCTGGTCATCGCTGCTGACCGCGACGGGTGGGCGCCGTTTTCTCTCTTACCTCTTCACGGGGTACTACCACCTCTACTTCTTGTTGGTGCTCTTAGAGTTCTACGTCGTCTTCCCGTTCGTCTTTAAACTGCTCCGCCGTTTTCCTAAGTCGCACATCTACGTGGTTCTCGGTTCCGTCGTCTGGCAGTTCTTGTTTCCCTACGTGATCCGTCGCGGATGGTTCGGCTTCGTGATCTCGTCGAAGGTCGAGACGCGTCTCGTCTTCTCCTACCCGCTGTATCTCCTCGGCGGCGTCGTCGCGGCGTTCTATCTCGAAGCGTTCCACCGTTGGGTCGTCCGTCACAAACGAGCGATCCTCTACTGGACCGTGGTCGCGGGCGCGTTGCCGATCTTGCTTAACTACGTGCACAGCCACGGCGTTGCAGTGCCCAAGATCATCGTGCCCGGTTCCGATCCTTTCGCCGCCGCGGTCGTTCCCTACGACGTTGGAGCCATCATCGCGGTGTACCTACTCGGCGTCTTTCTCGTGAGCCCCAAGCGCAGTGCGCGCACGAGAGCGATCACCTCGTCGGGGTCCGAGGCGGCGTACGGCATCTACGTCTCGCAGCTGCTCTGGATCTTGGTGATGCACCGTTGGGCTGTGCACTTCAACCTCTTTCACCGCGTACCGTGGCTGATCTTGACGATCGGTGCCGTGACCGTGACGTACCTCGTCGGTTGGCTCTTCAGTGCCGTCGTTGCGCGCACGCCCCTCGCGCGACCGCTCGTCGGGCGCAGCCAACGGCCGTGGAACACGTTCCTTCCAAAACGTGACCGTCTCGCTCTCGCTCAGCACGGCGGTTTCGACGAAGGTCCGTTGAACCTCACCGACAAGTAGCGCAGCGACGTCCACCCAACGCCACTTGTTCTAGTGACATTGTCGTGATTGACGAGCTCGCCAGCACCGATTCGTCCACGACTACGATGGCAGTTCGCAAGCCAAGGTGAACAAGCGTGCCTAAGTCGAGTGGCGAGAGTGAACGCCAGCGTGTACCGCAACCACTGATTAAGCGGCGTATCGCTTCCGGTCGTGGTGCGATGGAACAGCCCAACGTCACCCATGACGGTGAGGCTCGCCTGACGCCGAGGTTCTGGCTCGCCGTCGTGCTGACCGGCGTCGCGACCGGTCTCTTCGGAGACCTCTTGATGTGGATCCTGACGCTCGTCGAGCACGCGGCCTTTCACTATCACTCAGGCAGCTTTCAAGGTGCCGTCGCGCGCGTGGGGGGCGTTCGTCGCGTTGCGTCTCTCCTTGTCGCGGGGGTGATCGGCGCAGTCTCGTGGTACCTCATTCGACGGTACCTGAAGAATGAACGTTCCGAGATCGACGAGGCCGTGTGGAACGGCGACGGTGACCTTTCACCGCGACGAAGTCTTCTCACCTCCCTCGTGTCCGAAGTCGTGATCGGCCTCGGCGCGTCGATCGGACGAGAAGCGGCGCCCAAGTTGATGGGCGGCGCCTCGGGCTCGGTCATCGCGCGATGGTTCAACTTGACGCCCGCACAGAAGCGACTGCTCGTGGCCTGCGGTGGGGGCGCCGGTCTCGCGGCGGTCTACAACGTGCCCCTGGGAGGCGCCCTCTTCACTGCCGAAGTTCTCTACGGCAGTTTCGCGTTGCCGGTCGTCTTTCCCGCGCTCGCGACGTCGCTCGTCGCGACGCTCGTCGCGTGGCTCTACCTACCCAGTAGCGCCACGTACCCCGACATACCGAACTACCGGTTCAGCGCGTCACTGATGGTGTGGTCGCTCCTCGCGGGCGTCATCATTGGGCTCCTCGCCGTTGTCTACGTCCGCCTGATCGGATGGGTCTCGTTCCATCGCGCCCAGGGCGCGCACATCCTCTGGGCCATGCCGCTGGCCTTCGTGGTGGTGGGGGTTGTCGGACTGTGGTACCCACAGCTCTTCGGCAACGGTAAAGGCATGGCCCACAACGCGCTTCTCGGCCTCGGCGGCGCTGGTCTGCTCTTCGCGCTCTTCGCCCTTAAACCACTGGTCACCGCGCTCACGCTCGGCAGTGGCGCGGCCGGCGGTCTCTTCACCCCGTTTCTCGCCACGGGCGCGGCGCTGGGTGGCTTTTTGGGGGCACTCTGGGTCCACGTGTGGCCGGGCTCGGGGGTGGGCGCCTTCGCGCTCGTGGGCGCGGCGGCGATGATCGGCGCGTCGATGCAGGCCCCGCTCGTGGGGCTCGTGTTGGTGTTGGAACTGACTCATGGGGGATTCAACATCATGATTCCCATGATGACCGCCACCGTTATCGCCACGCTCATCGTTCGTCAGATTGACGGCTACTCCATCTACTCCGCGCGTCTTCCTCGTCGTGCCACGGACGCGGCGCCGTGAGCGCGTCGATTCTCTAGCAGTGTGGAACCCGTGAAACACTGGAGACGTGCAACGGCCCCGCACTCGCGCGACGAGGACTCGATGAGCAACGCAACGCTGCTCGTCCGCTGCGCCCAACGAGACGACTGGTCGGTTCTCAAGACCATTCGTCTCGAAGCGCTACGTGACACGCCCGACGCCTACGGCTCGTCGTTCGCCGCGGCTGTCGCGTTCTCCGACGATGACTGGCGCGCGATGACCTCTCGCCAGCGTTACTTCCTGATCGAGCGCGACGGCGAGGTCGTGGGTATGGCCGCGGGTGGCTTCAACGACTATCGCCCCGGCGAGCACTGGCTCTACGGAATGTACGTCAAGCCGCGCGCTCGCGGTGGCGAGGTCGCGACGGCGCTGGTTGACGCGGTCGTCACGTGGGCGAGCAATGAAGGGGCGAGCGCGTTATACCTCGACGTCACGACGTCGCTGGCGCGCGCCCGAGCCTTCTACAAAAAGGTGGGATTTGAGCCCACGGGCGAGCGTCGCGTCATGGATCGTGACCATTCGATCGAGTTGGTCCGGATGAGGAGGGAACTTGCCAACGTCTGAGTTACGTACTGAGCGCGTGGGCGCTTCGGTGCTCGAAGAACTCCGTCGTCGCGTTCTGCGGGGCAGCGATCCGGCGAAGAGGGCCCGCGTGCCTCGCGACGACGATCCGACGACGATGCACTTCGGCGGCTTCGTCGAGGATCGCCTCGTCGTCAGCGCGTCGTTCTATCTCGCGAGCGCGCCCGTGCACGAAGAGCTCGTGTCGTACCAGTTGCGATTCATGGCGACCGACTTCGACGTGCAGGGCAGAGGGTACGGCGCGAGGGTCTTGGCGTTCGCGCTCGACGCGCTACGCGAGGAGGGAGCCGCGCAAGTGTGGGCCTACGCGCGAGACACCGCGCTCGGTTTCTACGTCGCCACCGGCTGGAACGTCGTGCAAGGCTCCGAGCACCTCAGTGCCGAGTCGCACTTACCCCACACGACCATCGTGAAGTCGCTCGTCGAGGGCGCGTAGCTGCCCCTGGCCCGGGGCGGTCTTTACTAAGTTTGGTGGATGCGGAAATATCTCCTTCTCATCGCCGTGCTCGTCATTATTGGCGCGGGCGTCGTGGCCTACCCCCACCTCAGGTCGAAGACAACGGCGACCACGACCACGACGACGACGAAGCCAGTGCCGAAGTACTCCAACGCGCCCTTGACGGGTCTCGTTGACCCCTCGGGTTCGGCCCTCACTCGTTCCGCGCTGACCGTCAAGATCGAGAACACGCCCGAGGCCCTACCCCAGTGGGGCGTCGATCAGGCCGACGTTGTCTACGAGGAGATCGTGAACGGCGGCATCACCCGTCTCGCGGCCATCTTCAACTCCCAAGCCCCCACGAAGGTGGGACCAGTGCGCTCGGTGCGACCGACCGACACCCAAGTCGTCTGGCCCCTCGGCGGGATCTTCGCATACTCCGGTGGCGCGGCCTACGCCGTGGCCAGTATTTCAACGGCGCCCGTCAAGTTGATCGACGAAAGTTCGGCCGGGACGGCGATGTTCCGCGATCCCAACCTGTACGCGCCGCACAACCTCTTCGCCGTCGCGCCGGCGTTGTTCGCCTTCAAGGGCACTCCAACGCCCCCGCCCGCTCTCTTCAGTTACCGTCCGAGTAGCCAACAGCCCGTCGGCGCCAAGGTGGCGAGTTTCGTCGTGCCCTTTCCGAGTATCTACCCCGTCACCTGGACGTGGGACGCGACCACCACGTCGTGGGACCGCACGCTCTTCGGCAAGGCCGACGTCACCGGCACCGGGGTTCGTGAATCGCCCAAGAACGTCGTTGTCATGTTCGTCGACTACGTGAACGGCATCGGTACCGAGAACTCCTACGCCAACCTCCAGGGTTCGGGTCAGGTCGAGATCTTCAGCGCCGGCCGAGAGGTTCGCGGTACGTGGTCGAGGGGACCCTCAAAGGCCGACGTTATCCAGTACAAGACCGCGACGGGCGGGACCATCACGCTCACGCCCGGTCAGACCTGGGTGGAGTTACTGGATACCGGCACCGCCGTCACGGTGACGAGGTAACGAGTCGTTCGAGTCGTTCGAGCGTGGCCTCCATGGACCGGCGATTCCTCTCGGGAAAACCCATCGCCATGACGACGAGTCCCGCGGGGTTGTCGTAGGTGAACGACTCGGTTATCCGAGTGCCGCCCGGCACCGCCTCGAGGTCGTAGCGCCACACGCAGTGCACGAAGTGGTGCCACGCGATGGACTTGTTCTCGACGATGTCGACGACGACGTTGCGGGTGAAGTACGAAACGCCGATTCTCATGTTCATCGCGAACGTCGCGCCTAAGAAGAGTCGCTCGGGTCCCTCTCTCACTTCGTGCAGCGATCCCGAACCGTCGAAGTTGGTGTGTTGACGCGGGTCGGCGAGGAGTGCAAAGACCGCCGAGGGGGGCGCCGCCACGACGCGCACCGCACTGACGGATCGGCGAAGGGCCATGGGTGAAGCGTAGGGTGAAGGAAGTCTTTTGATCGGAGGCCCATGACGTTTCGCGAACAACTCGTCAAGAGCCCTGATGGGCGCGTAGTGGAAGTGGCGACGATGGGCGATCCCAGTGGTGACACCGTCTTCTTTCACCACGGCACGCCCGGCTCGACCAAGACAATGCGAGCGTTCGAATCGCTCTGCGAGAGCGGGAAACTCTTCTTCGTCACCATGTCGCGCGCGGGCTACGGCGCCTCGAGTCGGCTCGAAGGGCGCAACGTCGCCGCGGCCGTTGACGACACGCGCACGGTGCTCGACGCCCTCGGTCGTGACTCGTACGTCGCTCTCGGCTGGTCCGGCGGGGGACCCCACGCGCTGGCCTGCGCCGCACTCGACGCGCCGCGATGCGTGAAGGCCGTCACCCTGGCGAGCGTCGCACCGAGCGACGTCGACTTCGATTGGACCGAAGGAATGGGTCCGGAGAACCTCGAAGAGTTCGCGCTCGCGAAAGAGGGCGGCCCCGCCTACGAGGAGTACATGGAGACCACGTGCGCCTTCATGGCCGAGATAGACAAGGACAACGTCATCGAGATGATGGCCGGGCTCTTACCTGACGCCGACCGCGAGGTCCTCGCGGACGACGAGGCCCGCGAGCTCTTCGCGACGGGCATTCGCTACGGATTCGCCAAGACGTGGCGAGGCTACTTCGACGACAACGTCGCGTTCCTAGAGCCTTGGGGCTTCGATCCCACGACCATTGCCGTGCCCGTGGCGCTCTACTTCGGCGACGCCGACCTCATGGTGCCGCCCGCGCACGGTCTGTGGTTCGCGGGCCATCTACCTACCGCGACGGCGCACCGCCACGTGAGCGAAGGTCACCTGTCGATCTACGCTCACCACCTCAACGAGGTGGCGTCGGACCTCGCCTCGGCGTTCGAGTCGTAGTGCCGATGAATTCTCGAATGGTCTGACGTGACACGAATCGGTAATCTCTACGGCCCCGACGCCACGTTCCTCGGTGTCCCCGCCGCGGACCCCGACGACGACGCCCA
>Ga0182024_10008610_pt1 | contig 21411 bp, 23 predicted proteins | sample P32metaG_FD_120480 | JGI IMG/M metagenome (GOLD analysis project Ga0182024, IMG submission 120480) | Permafrost microbial communities from Stordalen Mire, Sweden - P3-2 metaG (Illumina Assembly) | ecosystem: Environmental > Terrestrial > Soil > Wetlands > Permafrost | place: Sweden: Stordalen...
CGTTGCCGAGATCGGTGATGGTCTTCGGCTCGCCGAAATAAACCCCGCCGGTGAGTTCGCGCACGATCATGATGTCGAGGCCCTCGACCGCCTCGCGCTTCAGGCTGGAAGCATCGGCGAGCGCGGGATAGCACACCGCCGGACGGAGATTGGCAAACAGGCCGAGTTCCTTGCGCAGCCGCAACAGGCCGGCCTCGGGCCTCGCCTCGTAGGGCACACTGTCCCACTTCGGACCGCCGACCGCACCGAAGATCACGGCATCGGCGGCTTTCGCCTGCGCCATGGTGTCTTCGCTGATGCTGGCCTTGTGCGCATCATAGGCCGCGCCGCCCACCAGCCCCTGCTCGGTCTCGAAATGCGCGATGCCGTGTGCGTTGAGCCAATCGATCAGGCGTTTCACCTCCGCCATCACCTCGGGGCCGATGCCGTCGCCGGGGAGAAGCAGCAGTTTGTGGGCTGGCATGGTTTTGTCACCTCGTTCGACCCGTCGCGGCCGGGACGAGACCCGGCCATGACACCGATATTGTTGCGCGGATTGCTAGAGCGGCGTTGCGCGATTGGCAAGACACCATTGCGGCCGCACGCCCTGTGCAAAGCCGCCGGACCCTGCCACACTGGCCGCCTCGCCGGAGAATCCCGTGAAAGCCCCCGACCCGTCCTCGCCACCCGCGCATCCGGCGCGGCTGATTCTCATTCTCTCGTTGGCGCCCACCGTCGGCCTCGGCATCGGTCGCTTCGCCTATTCGCTGGTGCTGCCGGACATGCGCGATACGCTGCAATGGTCGTATGCCGCCGCCGGCTTCATGAATACCATCAATGCCGCCGGATATCTTGCCGGTGCGCTGATCGCAGCAAATCTGGTGCGGCGGTTCGGGCTGTCCGCGGCGGTGCGCTGGGGCACGATCGCCTGTGTGGCAGCGCTGGCGCTGTGCGCGCTCTCGGGCAATTTCATCGTGCTGAGTTCGGCGCGGTTGCTCGCCGGCGTCGCCGCGGCGGTCTGCTTTGTCGCCAGCGGCGCGCTGGCGGCGCGAATCGCGCAGTCGCGGCCCGAGCGGGCAGATTTTCTGCTCAGCCTGTTCTACGCCGGACCCGGGCTCGGCATTTTGGCCTCCGGCCTGATTGCGCCGTTTGTGCTGCAGGCTTGCGGGCCGGGGTCGTGGTGGATCGTGTGGTGGGCGATGACGCTGCTCTCGATCGCGATGATCGCGCCGTTGCTGCTGACGCCGTTTCCGTCCAATGGCGGCCTCGCCGACGCGGCACCGGTACGGTTCGCGATCCAGCCGGTGCTGATCTATCTCGCCGGCTATTTCCTGTTCGGCGCCGGTTACATCGCCTACATGACCTTCATGATCGCCTATGTGCGCGATGCCGGCGGCGGCGCGGTGGCACAGAGCGCGTTCTGGTGCCTGATCGGCATCAGCGCGTTCGTGACGCCGTGGGTGTGGCGGCGGGTGCTGGCGCGCAACAGCGGCGGCATCAGCACCGCGATCATTCTCGCCGTCAACGCCATCGGTGCCGCGCTGCCGCTGCTGGGGCATTCGGCGGCGCTGATCGCGTTGTCGGCGCTGGTGTTCGGGGTGTCGTTCTTTGCCGTGGTCGGCTCGACCACCGCCTTCGTGCGCTTCAACTATCCACCCGCGGCGTGGCCGGTCGCGATCGCGGCGATGACCATTGCCTTCGGCGTCGGCCAGACCCTGGGGCCGATCGCCACCGGTGCCATCACCGACGCGCTGGGCAGCCTGTCCTATGCGCTCAATGCCGGTGCTGCGATGCTGGCGCTGGCGGCGTTGGCCTCGGCGTTTCAGCGCAAGCTTGCGCCACGCCGCGCGGCATGAGGGCAGCTTCGTGGAAGGCAGCTTCAGCTGCCGCTGAACGAATTATATCCCTGGTCTTCCCAGTAGCCGCCCTTGTAGTCGTTGGTGACCTCCATCGAGATCACGTATTTCGGATTCTTGAATCCGAGCTTGGTCGGCACCCGGATCTTCATCGGATAGCCGTAGACGCGCGGCAGGATCTGGTCGGCGAATTTGAACGACATCTGGGTCTGCGGATGTAGCGCGCTTTCCATGTCCAGCGGGCTGTTATAGCCGTCGGAATCGGCGCACTGGAACCAGCAATATCTGGCGCTTGTATCGGCGCCGATCAGCTTGAGGAAATCGCGCAGCGGCGTGCCGGTCCAGCTTCCGATCGCGCTCCAGCCCTCGACGCAGATATGGCGCGTCACCTGCTTGACCTGCGGCAGCTTGTAGAGTTCTTCCAGCGTCCATGATTTCTTGTTGTCGACCAGGCCGCGGATCTCGAGCTTCCAGTCCTTGCCATTGATGTCAGGCGCGTCTTCCTGATCGTAATAGCCGTTGAACGGAAACGGCCTGGTGATCGCGCTTTCCGGGAAGGTCGGCGCCAGCGCATGCGGATTGAAGATCGCCGCCTGCACGGCATCGTTGAACTTCGAGACTTTCGCCAGCAGGCTTTCGGCCGAAAAGCTGTCCGACACGTCGCACCCGGTCAGCAGCGTCAGCGCCCCGAGGCTGGCGCCGCCGGCGATGAACCGGCGACGCGCCGGATCGGGCATCGTCTTGATTGCGTCCCTGACCAGCAGCTTCTTGTCGACGCCGGGGATCAAAAGCGAGCGCATGCGGCCCATGACGTGTTCTCCAAAAAAATCTTCAGCGCCCGATGATCATGGCGCGCAGGCTCTTCGGCACCAACAGCGCCAGCGCGACATGGACTACCAGGAAGGCGACGATGGCCGCCATGCAGAAGAAGTGGACATACCGTGCGATGTCGTAGCCGCCGAACAACGCGGTCAGGTATTGCAGCTGCACCGGCTTCCAGATCGACAGCCCCGACAGCACGATGACGATGCCGACCACGATGATGCCGGCATAAAGCAGCTTCTGCACGTTGTTGTATTTGGTCAGATCGTCGTGCGACAGCTTGAAGGTCAACGCCGCCTTGGTATCGGCGATGACGCCGGACGGCGTGATCGGCAGCAGTTTCCGGCGGAAGCGGCCGGTGGCAAGACCGAACGCGAGATAAAGTAGTCCGTTCACCATCAGGAGCCACATCGCCGCGAAATGCCAGAGCAGTGCGCCGCCGAGCCAGCCGCCCAGCGTGATCGCGCCCGGAAACGAAAATTTGAACAGCGGCGATGCGTTGTAGACCTGCCATCCCGAGGTGATCATCAGCAGGATCGCCACCGCATTGATCCAGTGCATGATCCGCACCCAGGCCGGCTGGATCACTTTGGCCGCGTGTGCCGAATGGTCGGTGACTGCAAGGCTGGACATGACGGTTCCGTGGCTGGACGTGTCGATACCCCACTATACGCCGATAACCGGCGTCGCGTTACGCCATCCGGGCGATCGAATCCGTGCCGCCCAGGGCATCCTGGTCACATAAATGCGAGCCGGGTTGTCCCGGCTCGCATTTCGCGCGTCCTTCAGGGACTATTCAGGCGCGCATGGCATTACGGCATCAGGACGGTATCGACGACGTGGATCACGCCGTTCGACTGATTGACGTTCGGGATCGTGACGGTCGACGAACCGCCCTTGGCGTCGATGATCATCACGGCGTCGCCTGACCTCTTGACGGTGAGGTCCTCGCCCTCGACCGTCTTGAGCTTCTTGCCGTCGGTGAGGTCGGAGGCCTCGAGCTTGCCCGGCACCACATGGTAGGTCAGGATCTTGGTGAGGGTGGCCTTGTTCTCGGGCTTCACCAAAGTGTCGACCGTGCCGGCCGGCAGCTTGTTAAAGGCGGCATTGGTCGGTGCGAACACCGTGAACGGGCCCTTGCCTTCCAGGGTCGTGACCAGGTCGGCGGCCTTCACCGCCGCCACCAGCGTGGTGTGATCCTTGGAGTTGACGGCGTTCTGGATGATGTTCTTCGAGCGGAACATCGCGGCGCCGCCGACCATCACGGTCTTCTCGCCGGACATTTCGCTCTTCATCATTTTCTTGTCTTCGGCATTGGCGGGCGCAATGACGCTGGCTGTAATGGCCAGCGTGCTGAACGCGACCGCCGATAACAGTGCAATACGCTTCGACATGGATCGTCTCCCGATGGGCTGAGTGACCGGTGCAACCGGCGATGAAGCGGCAACAACACTGACCGATTAACCGGTCAGACTGCGTCGCCGTCGGTCCGAGCTACGGGAGGGTTCGAGGGCCGGTTTCAGGGAATAAATTTTCGCGGGCCTGAAACTTTTCCGGGTGCCGAACGTGCGCGCGTCGTTGCCGCGGCCGCTAATCCCGATTGGCCGGCGTTTGCACGAAACCCCTGTTCCAGGTCGGGCTGATCAGGATTTCGTTCATGCAGACCCGCGGCGGCATGCTCGCGACAAAGGCGATGGTGCGGCCGAGATCTTCGGGCTGCAGCATCCGCGCCTGCTCCTTCTCGCTCGGCACCACCGGCCGCAACTTCAGGATCGGTGTCGCGACCTCGCCGGGCGACAGGCAGCATGCCCGCAGGCCGTTGACGCATTCATCCATATTGAACGAATGGGTCAGCGCGAGCACCGCGTGCTTGGTGGTGGTGTAGGCGGGGCCGGGCATTTTCGACACATGACGGCCGGCCCAGGATGCGACGTTGATGATGCAGCCGTCTTGCTGCTGGCGCATCGCCGGCAGCACCGCGCGCATGCAATACAACACGCCGTTCAGATTGATCTCGACCAGTCTGTCCCAGCCCTCGAGTTCCATGTCGGCCCAGCTGCGCTTCGGCACATTGATGCCGGCGCTGTTGACCAGGAGATCGATGCGGCCGTGGCTGTTGAGGATCTGCTGCGCCGCCTTGTTGACATCGGACTTGTTGCTGACATCGAGCGCCAGCGCCTCGGCCTTGCCGCCGCGCTTTGCAATCTTCGCCGCCACGGCATCGAGCGCATCCTTGCGCCGCCCCGACACCACCACGGTCCAGCCGTCCGCCGCCAGCGCCTCCGCACCGGCCTCGCCAATGCCGCTGCCGCCACCCGTCACCCAGCCCACCCGGTTCCCGTCATTGGTCATGCAAACTGTCTCCGTTGCGTTGTGAAGGGCGTTTTTGCTATGGAACGCCTTGATATCTCGCGGCCGATCGGGCGCGATCGTGCGTGCCGTCAGGATGCAATAACGCGACCCGGAACACCATCATGAATGCCAATCTGTTTGCCCGCCTGTTCGACCATCTCGACGACCCCCAGCGGCTCGCGATCGAGACCATCGACGGACAGCGCATCAGCTATGGCGACCTGGTCGCCCGCGCCGGCCAGATGGCGAACGTGCTGGTGTCGAGGGGTGTCAAAACCGGCGACCGCGTCGCCGCACAGACCGAAAAATCCGTAGCCGGACTCGTGCTGTACCTCGCCGCGGTGCGGGCCGGTGCGGTCTATCTGCCGCTGAACACGGCCTATACGCTGAACGAACTCGAATATTTCCTGACCGATGCCGAACCGTCGCTGGTGGTGTGCGATCCCGCAAAGGCCGAAGGCATCGGCGCGATTGCCGCGAAGGTCGGCGGCAGGGTCGAGACGCTCGGCGCCGACGGCGAGGGCACGCTGACCGCCGCCGCCGAGAAGGCAGATGCGGATTTCGCCACCATTGCCCGCGCCGACGACGATCTGGCCGCCATCCTCTACACCTCCGGCACCACGGGCCGTTCCAAGGGCGCGATGCTGTCGCATGACAATCTGGCATCGAACTCGCTCAGCCTGGTCGATTACTGGCGCTTCACCGCGCAGGACGTGCTGATCCACGCGCTGCCGATCTATCATACCCATGGCTTGTTCGTGGCGAGCAACGTCACGCTGTTTGCCCGCGCCTCGATGATCTTCCTGCCGAAATTCGATCCCGAACGGGTCATCAAGCTGATGGCGCGCGCGACCGTGCTGATGGGCGTGCCAACCTTCTACACGAGGCTCTTGCAGAGCCCGGCCCTGACCCGCGAAGCCACCCGACATATGCGTCTGTTTATTTCAGGCTCCGCGCCGCTGCTTGCCGACACCCATCGCGAGTGGGCCGCGCGCACCGGACACGCGGTGCTCGAACGCTACGGCATGACCGAGACCAACATGAACACCTCGAATCCGTATGACGGCGACCGCGTGCCCGGCGCCGTCGGCCAGCCGCTGCCCGGCGTGTCGGTGCGCGTCACCGATCCCGAGACCGGCAAGGAGATCGCCCGCGACAGCGTCGGAATGATCGAGGTCAGGGGTCCCAACGTGTTCAAGGGCTATTGGCGGATGCCGGAAAAGACCCGGTCGGAATTCCGCGACGACGGCTTCTTCATTACCGGCGATCTCGGCAAGATCGACCGCAACGGCTATGTCCATATCCTCGGCCGCGGCAAGGACCTGGTGATTTCCGGCGGCTTCAACGTCTATCCCAAGGAAATCGAAAGCGAGATCGACGCCATGCCGGGCGTGATCGAATCCGCGGTCATCGGGGTTCCGCACGCCGATTTCGGCGAGGGCGTCACGGCGGTGGTGGTCTGCGCCAAGGACGCCGGCGTCGACGAAGCTGCGGTGCTGAAGGGGCTCGACGGCCGGCTGGCGAAGTTCAAGATGCCGAAACGGGTGTTCGTGGTCGACGAACTGCCGCGCAACGCCATGGGCAAGGTGCAGAAGAATATCCTGCGCAATACCTATTCGGATATCTACGCCAAGGCGAAGTGAAGCGGCGGCGTCAGCTTGGGTTTTTCCGCGCGATCGGGACCGCCGCCTGCGGCGGCGCCGCGAGTTAATCGTTCGTTATTAATAACCAGTTAATCCTTCATTATTGAAACCATGGAATGATGCCGGGTGGTATCCGACCGCTGGGCAACCTCCAGATGATTCATCCTCGCCGGTTTACGCGTACGCGCCCCGCCAGCCAGATGTTCAAGGCTGGCAAGATTATCGTCTCTCCGCGCGACCCGGCGATCGATTGCACCATCATCGATTATGCCGCGGGCGGCGCCAGCCTGGAAATCTTGTATCCGGCCGTGTTGCCGAGTCGATTTGAATTGCAGTGGGCGGGCACCAGCAAGAAGTGCCGGCTGATCTGGAAGGCCGGCAGACGAGCCGGCGTGACATTCTAGGGGTGGCAGGGGCTGCGTCCGCGTAGGGCGCCGGGATCACGAGCAATGGCGTTTGGAGACCGTAAAAGCGAGCGCGTCGATTTCGACAAGGGCATTCACGTTTACATCATGGGAATCGATGGCACCTGGCGCCGCGATTGCCTGATGATCGACGTCTCCCAGACCGGCGCGCGGCTGAGCGTCGAAGGATCGCTCGAAGGGTTGGACCTCAAGGAGTTCTTCCTGCTGCTGTCGTCGACCGGGCTTGCCTATCGCCGGTGCCGATTGGTGCGCCTGGCCGGCGATCAAATCGGTGTCGCCTTTTTGAAGCAACCATTACCCAAGAAGAAGTAATCCGTGAGAATTACGGGGCGACCGACATGAAACCGATTGTGAAACGCGACTGCGAAGCGGTGTGCCAGCAACCCGCGCGCGAAACCAGATGCCGCGCCGAAACCGCCGCCGGCGACGGGATTTGCGGCCATGGGTTGGGTTGGCGTGGTGCCGCCAGAAATCCGGCAGGGTAGGCATCATCGCTCCATGTTGGTACACATCGTCGCAGATCGCCAGGAAAAGATCGCAAGGCTCCGGCCGCTATTGGGGCCAGCGTATCGCGTTACTTCGGCGCTGCTTACCGCTGAAACCAGCATCCCCGGTGAATGCGGCGCGATCATCGCTGCCGCTGACCTGCGGCTTCCCGACAACATCGCGGCGCTGAAAGAGGCCGCGGAAAGGTTCAAAAGCATCCGGCGGCGAGTGTTCGTCATCGATCAGAAGGCGCGGTTGTTTGCGGCCCAGGCCTACGCGCTCGGCGCCACCCATGTGTTCTTCAATTCGGTCGATCAGCGGTCTCTGCTTTTGGCACTTTCCGATTCCATCGGCCCGGTCCAATCGCCGGCGGAGACCGACGACCGGGCCTCGCTGGGCGCGGCCTCTGGCGGTGCGGCTTCGCTTGCCGCGATGTTCTCCGCGGTATTGAGCGGCCAGCAAGTCGACGTCGCGGCCGCGAGGCGCGCCGCGAGCCAGATTGCCGACGCGGTCGCCGAGGACGGCTTTTCGCACTGGCTGGATACCGTGCGCCGCCATCACGAAGGTACCTACCAGCATTGCCTGCTGGTGACGGGAACGGCGGTCGCCTTCGGATTGAGCCTGGGGCTCGGCAAGGCCGACATGGGCCGGCTGTATCAGGCCGCGATCTTTCACGACATCGGCAAGGCCAAAATTCCGCTCACTGTCCTCGACAAGCCGGGGCGGCTTGACGACCAGGAGCGCGCTTTGATCGAGACGCACGCGGCGGTGGGTTACGATGTCTTGAAGGAAACCGGCGGCATCACCGCGGAAATCCTCGACGCGGTGCGGCACCATCATGAATATCTCGACGGCAGCGGATATCCGGATGCGCTTTGCGGGGCCAGCATCTCGGACCTGGTTCGGATCCTGACCATTTCGGATATATTTGCGGCGTTGATCGAGGAGCGCCGATACAAGCCCAGCATGCCGCGCGTCCAGGCCTATGAAATCCTCTGCGGCATGAAGGAAAAACTCGAACGTCCGCTGGTGACCGCGTTCCGCGAAGTGGCCCTGAATCGCTGAGGCGATCAAGTCAATCAGCGCCCGCGGCGTTTGATCAAGCGGAAGCCCCGCGGCCTACAGCAGACTGATCGCAAACCTGCTGCCGACAATGAAAAGGTAGCACCCGAACGCTGCTTCCAGCGTCCGCTTCGACATTGCGTGCGCGACCCTGACGCCGAGTCCCGCGGTCAACAGGCTGGTCGGCATCACCAGCAGCGCACCGATCAGCGAAACGTAGCCCAGTGCGAACGGCAATTGCAGCGCGGCGACGTCGGGATAGTGTGCCGCCGCGGGCCAGCCGGCATAGACATAGCCGAGCGCGCCCGGGATCGAGATCAGAACCGCGAGCGCGGACGAGGTCGCGACCGCCTGGTGGATCGGCCGGCCATAGAACGTCATCAGCAAATTCGAGAACAGGCCGCCGCCGATACCCATCAGGGTGGAGAGGAGTCCGACGATCAAGCCATAGGCCTTCATCAAGAGTCCGCGCGGCAGGTCGTGGCCGAATTTCCAGGTCTCGCGCGCCAGCAGCAGGCGCGCCGCGGCCGAATAGGCCGCCATCACGAACACGATCTTGAACAGCCGCTCGGGGGCGTAGCGCGCGGTCACGCTGCCGGCGATCACGCCGACCAGTACCGGCAGCCACCAGGCCCGGAGGATATCGCCGTCCACCGCGCCGCGGGCGCGATGGGCCCGATAGGAGCGGATCGAGGTCGGGATGATGATGGCGAGCGACGTTCCGATGCACAGCGGCATCCGCACCTCGACCGGCACGCCGGCGATCCGGAAGCATTCATAGAATACCGGCACCAGGATGGCGCCGCCGCCGATGCCGAACACGCCAGCGAGAAAGCCGGACAGCGCCCCCACCGCAACCAGCAGCAACGCCAGCTCCAGCAATTCGGAAATATCAAGCCCCGCGACTGCCATCGCCGCCTTCCTCCGGTCGCGCATGATAGCTTCGCGCGTTCATGAATCGTGCTTCAGGCATACCAGAGCCAACAGCGGCCGCCGACCTTGTCAATGCCCATGTTTGCAGGCCTCATCCATAGGTATGAACTGGTATTCGCAAACGGCCGATTTGGCCGTTGCACTCACTGTTTCGACTTCGTAAATAGAATTCGTCTACCGCGATCCCGTAGGGGCCTGCGCGGGCCCGCAAACCGTCAAAGCCGCCGATGACCGCCAGGATCGAACGACCGCTTTCGCCGCACCTGCAGACCTACCGCTGGACGCTCACCATGGCGCTGTCCATCGTCCACCGCGTCACCGGCATGGCGCTGTATTTCGGTACCCTGCTGCTGGCATGGTGGCTGATCGCCGCGGCGACCGGTCCCGCCGCCTATGCCAACGTGCAGGCCTTCACCAGCAGCTTCATCGGTCGGCTGATCGTGTTCGGCTACACCTGGGCGCTGCTGCATCATCTGCTCAGCGGCATCCGGCATTTCATCTGGGATCTCGGCTACGGCTTCAAGGCGAACGAGCGCGAGGGGCTGACCTGGGCCGCGCTGATCGGCGGCATTTCGCTCACCGTGCTGCTGTGGATCGTCGCCTATGCAATCGGGGGCGGACGATGACCGTACCGAACACCCCGGCCGCGAAATCGATGCGCACCCCGCTCGCCCGCGTGCGCAGCCTCGGCGCCTCGCATTCCGGCACCTCGGATTTCTGGCGCCAGCGCGTCACCGCGGTGGCGATGACGCTTTTGATCGTGCCGGTCATCGTGGTGGTGATGATGCTGCTCGGGCGCAATCAGGCCGGCGCCGCGCAGATCCTCGGCTCGCTGCCGATCGCGATCATCCTGCTGCTGTTCATCGTCGCCAGCAGCTGGCACATGAAAATCGGCATGCAGGTGGTGATCGAGGACTATGTGCACAACGAAAAGCTGAAGCTTGCCGTCATCATGGCCAACAACTTCTTCTGCATCGCGGTGGCGCTGACCTCGATCTATGCGATCCTCAAACTGTCATCTGGAGTGTAGCCGATGGCCGCAGACGGCAACGGGAAAGCCGCAAATGGCAGCGGTGGCCCTGCCACCAACGGCAAGGCATATCCGATCGAGGATCACACCTATGACGTCGTCGTGGTCGGCGCCGGCGGCGCCGGCCTGCGCGCGGTGGTCGGCTGCAGCGCGGCCGGCCTGCGCACCGCCTGCATCACCAAGGTATTTCCGACCCGTTCGCACACGGTCGCGGCGCAGGGCGGCATCTCGGCCGCGCTCGGCAACATGCATCCGGACGACTGGCGCTGGCACATGTACGACACCGTCAAGGGGTCGGACTGGCTCGGCGACCAGGATGCCATCGAATACATGGTGCGCAACGCCCCCGAGGCCGTCTACGAACTGGAGCATTGGGGAGTGCCGTTCTCGCGCACCGAGGACGGCAAGATCTATCAGCGGCCGTTCGGCGGCATGACGCTGGACTATGGCAAGGGCCAGGCGCAACGCACCTGCGCCGCCGCCGACCGCACCGGCCACGCCATGCTGCACACCATGTACGGCCAGGCGCTGCGCTACGCCGCGGAATTCTACATCGAGTTCTTCGCCATCGACCTGATCATGGACGACCAGGGCGCCTGCCGGGGCGTGGTCGCGCTCAAGCTCGACGACGGCACGCTGCATCGCTTCCGCGCCCAGACCACGATCCTCGCCACCGGCGGCTATGGCCGCGCCTACGCGTCCTGCACCTCGGCACATACCTGCACCGGCGACGGCGGCGCCATGGCGCTGCGCGCCGGACTGCCGCTGCAGGACATGGAGTTCGTCCAGTTCCACCCGACCGGCATTTACGGTTCGGGCTGCCTCGTCACCGAGGGCGCGCGCGGCGAGGGCGGCTATCTCGTCAATTCGGACGGCGAGCGCTTCATGGAACGCTATGCGCCGTCGGCGAAGGATCTGGCGTCGCGCGACGTGGTCTCGCGCGCCATGACCATTGAAATTCGCGAAGGCCGCGGCGTCGGCAAGAAGAAGGACCACATCTTCCTGCACCTCGACCATCTCGATCCCAAGGTGCTGCACGAGCGGCTGCCGGGCATTTCCGAATCGGCCAAGATCTTCGCCAATGTCGACGTCACCCGCGAGCCGATCCCGATCCTGCCGACGGTGCACTACAATATGGGCGGCATTCCCACCAATTATCATGCCGAAGTGCTGACCAAGAGCAACGGCGACGACAACGCCACCGTGCCCGGCCTGATGGCGCTCGGCGAAGCGGCCTGCGTCTCCGTGCATGGCGCCAATCGCCTCGGCTCGAATTCCCTGATCGATCTTGTGGTGTTCGGCCGCGCGGCCGCGCAACGCTGCGCCGAGAAACTGACGCCGAACGGCAAGCAGCCGGACCTGCCGGCGAGTTCGGCCGACAAGGCGCTCGGACGGCTCGATCATTTTCGCTACGCCGCCGGCGGCACCCCGACCGCCAAGCTGCGCGACAGCATGCAGCATGTGATGCAGAACAACTGCGCGGTGTTCCGCACCGGCGAAATTCTGAACGAAGGCCAGAACCTGATTCACAAGGTTCACGGCGGCATCAGCGACATCTCGGTGAGCGACCGCTCGCTGACCTGGAATTCGGATCTGGTCGAGACGCTGGAGTTCGACAACCTGATCGTCCAGGCCGTGGTGACGATGGATTCGGCGGTGAACCGCACCGAAAGCCGCGGCGCGCATGCCCGCGAGGATTTTCCCGACCGCGACGACAAGAGCTGGATGAAACACACGCTGGCGTGGATCGACGATGGCGGCAAGACCGCGATCGATTATCGCCCGGTGCATGACTACACCATGACCAACGACGTGCAGTACATTCCGCCGAAGGCGCGGGTGTATTGAGGCCTGGTCAGGCCCGGGCCAGCGCCCTGCCATGACGAACTGAACCGCAAAGGCAAAGACCCGATGGTTGAATTCGCGCTTCCGAAAAATTCCAGGATCACCGGCGGCAAGACCTGGCCGAAGCTTTCGAACGCCACCGAAACCCGCGAGTTCAGGATCTATCGCTGGAACCCGGACGACGGCAAGAATCCCGGCATCGATACCTATTTCGTCGACACCAATGATTGCGGTCCGATGGTGCTCGACGGCCTGATCTGGATCAAGAACCACATCGATCCGACGCTGACATTCCGCCGCTCCTGCCGCGAGGGCGTCTGCGGCTCCTGTGCCATGAACATCGACGGTCAGAACACGCTCGCCTGCACCAAGTCGATGCATGACGTCAAGGAAGGCGCGGTGAAGATCAACCCGCTGCCGCACCAGCCCGTGGTGAAGGACCTCGTTCCCGACCTGACCAATTTCTACGCGCAATATGCCTCGATCGAGCCCTGGCTGAAGACCACGACGCCGACGCCGCAGAAGGAATGGAAGCAGAGCCATGCCGATCGCGAAAAGCTCGACGGCCTCTACGAGTGCATCCTGTGCGCCTGCTGCTCGACGTCATGTCCGAGCTATTGGTGGAACAGCGACCGCTTTCTCGGTCCCGCCGCCCTGCTGCAGGCGACGCGCTGGGTCAAGGACAGCCGCGACGAGGCCACCGGCGAGCGGCTCGACAATCTCGAAGATCCGTTCCGGCTCTATCGTTGTCACACCATCATGAACTGCGCCAAGGCCTGCCCGAAGGGCCTCAATCCCTCCGAGGCGATCGCCGAACTGAAGCTGAAGATGGTCGAACGCCGGATCTGACGCGGCTCGCCGTGACGAGCGGTAACCGACAATTGGGCGCAACATTCCTTGACGATACCGACCCCGCCGCCCGGCGTCAGCGCCACCAACGATCCGGTTGTCCCGCCGTTCGGCAGCTTCGCGCCCAACGCCGCGCAGGCCGCGGTCATCGCTGTGGCGCACCGCTCACGGCTGAAGCGCGGCGCGTTTCGTCCGATGCTGTCGCGACTGGTCAATCTGCTGCGCGCGGGTCCGCTGGACGTGCAGTATCAGGGCGCCTCGTTCCGGTTCTATCATCAGGCGAGCGCCACCGAACGCGGCGCGTTGTTCAATCCGGACTACAATCTGGAGGAGCTGGAATTCCTGCGCGCGCACATCCCTGCCGGCGGGGTGTTCGTCGATGTCGGCGCCAATGTCGGCACCTACGCCCTGGCGCTGGCGCGCCAGGCCGGTCCCGCTGGCAAGGTGATCGCGATCGAACCGCATCCCATTACGCATGCCCGGCTTGCCTTCAACCGCGCCGCATCGGACTTCACGCAGGTGACGCTGGTTGCCGCCGCCGCGGGGCCGTCCGACGGCGAATTGCTGATCGAGACCGATGGCGACAATCTCGGCGCCAGCCACATCGCATCCGGCGAACCATCGGGCCGCGCGATCCGGGTGCCGTCACGGCGGCTGCAACGCCTTCTGGAGGACGCCGGCGTGAACCACGTCGATGCGCTCAAGATCGATGTGGAGGGCTATGAGGACCGCGTCCTCAGCGGCTTCTTCAAGCAGGCGCCGGCCTCGCTCTGGCCGCGCGCGGTGGTGATCGAGCATCTGTCGCGGAACGATTGGCTCGACGACTGCATTGCCGAGATGCGTGCCCGCGGCTACGCCGAGACCGGCAAGACCCGCAGCAATACGCTGCTGGTAAGACCATAGCTCAAGCCAGCGTCAGGACGCCACGCGACCGAATAACCCGGTTCCCGCCGGCCGATCGAGGAACATCGCCGCCCGGGCCTCGTTATCGCTCCAGCAACCATGGAGCAACCAATGGCCAGCGATAGCGCGCGTGATATCGATCGGGTTTGGGAACTGATGAAGAAGATCGGCTTTGCGATGCTGGTCACCCGCGACGGCGACAAGCTGCGCGCCCGGCCGATGAGCGCCTATCTCGAGCGCGAGAGCAACGCGATCCTTTTCCTGACCGACGCGCGGCGGCACAAGGATGAGGAGATCGCGCGCGATCCCCATGTCAATTTGTCTTTCGCCAATGCCGGCGATCAGAAATACGTCTCGATCACCGGCACCGCTTCCGTCTCCAATGACCGCGCCAGGATTAGGCAGCTGTTTTCGACGCCGGCCAAGGCATGGTGGAACAGCGCCGACGATCCGAACATCCGGGTCCTGAAAATCACGCCCGACGACGCCGAGTTCTGGGATGCACCCGGCTCCGTCATCAGCTACGTCAAGATGGCGGCCGCAGCCGTGACCGGCACGCGTCCCGACCTCGGCGACCATCGCAAGGTGGCGATGTAGATGCCGATCGAACCGCCCGAGATTCCGCCGGCGACGCCGGGCAACCCGGCCGAGCCGCCGCCAGAGGCGCCCCCGGGCGGTCCGCGTCCGGAAGTGCCGCCGCCGGTGCGCGAGCCCGGCGAGCCGCCGCGACCGGAGGAATTGCCGGGCAAGATGCCAGACGAAATGCCGCTACGTGGACCACAAGGCCCGCGCACGCCATCGCCTGCGACTGCCGCCGCGCGGCAAAATATCGCGGCGTCGCACACCGGCACGTTTGCCGCCGCATCCGACCCTCCGCAGGGGACAATGTGACACTTCGGCTTGAATCCAGCCCTGAATGCGCAATGAACAGAGGCGCTTTCGGACTTTTTGTGTGCCGAAATAAATACCAGCCTGCGTTTCAGGGCCGCCACAATCCGGCCTAATGCTTATTCGTTGATCGCGCTGCCTTGTTGCCAATCGTTTTTCCGAGGATTGAGATCATCATGACAAAACTTCGTCTCGTGCTGCTGGCCACGACGGCTGTTACGGCGCTGCCGTTCGCAAGCTCCGCATCGCACGCGCAGACGGCGCCGATCGTTGTCGCACAGCAAGGCGAAGTCGGTCCCGACGGAAAGCCCAAGCCGCCGCCAAAGGCAGCGCCGCCGCGGCCGGCGCCACCGGCGGCCGCGCCCCCGCTTCGGACCGCGCCTCCCGCTGCCGCGCCGCCCCGCCCCGCAGCACCGCCGCCTCGCCCGGCGCCACCTGCCGCGGCGCCGCCACCTCGGCCGGCTCCCCCCACAGCTGCGCCGCCACCGCGGCCCGCGCCACCGGCAGCAGCGCCACCGGCTCGCCCGGCTCCGCCCGCAGCGGCGCCACCGCATGCTCCGCCGCCTGCGGCAGAGCCGGTGCGTCCGGCTCCGCCGGCGGCCGCAGCCCCGCCCACTGCCCCCAAACCGCCGGCGCCGCCAAATGCCGCACCGGCGATCCAGCCGCGCGACAAGAACGCGCCGGTCCCCGCAGCGCCGCCGAATGGCGCCAGGACACCCCCGCCGCCGCCCACCACTCCGCCGCCAGGTGCGGCCCCGGCCGCGCAGCCGAATGCGGCGGCTCCCGCCGGCGGAACACAGCCCGGGCGACCGCCGGCGGGCGCGCCGCTTGCGCGTCGTGCGCCGCCTTCGGTCAGCACCCCGCTTCCCGCCATCGCGCCATCGACCCAGGACCTGAAGCCAATTGCGCCCGGTGCCGCGGCACAGGGGCCGCACCGCCTGGAAGATTTCCGTGGCGCGCGACGGGAAAGCCAGCAGGGCGGCCGCACCGTCTTCACCGAACCCGGCCGGATCATCATCCGCGATCCCAGCGGCCAGTCCTTCGTCCGCCACGACGAGATGGATCGATTCCGGTTTGGCGCCCGTGACATCCGGACCCAGCAGGTTGGCGGCGAGGCCCGCACCATCGTGGTGCGGCCCGACGGCAGCGAGATCATCACCGTGAACGGCCGGGACGGCCAGCTGCTGCGCCGGATTCGCAGGGATCAGCAGGGCCGCGAGATCATCATCATCGACAACACCTACCGCGATCCCGCCGCGGTCGGCGGCTTCTATGTCGATCTGCCGCCGCCGGTGATCGGGATCCCCTACGACCGCTACATCGTCGACGCCGTCGATGCCTCGCCGGAGTTGATCTACGACACCATGGAGGCCCCGCCGGTGGATCGGATCGCGCGACGCTATTCGCTCGACGAAATCCGCTACAGCCCCTCGGTCCGGATGCTGATGCCGAGCATCGATCTCAACAGCATCAACTTCGAAACCGGATCATGGGAGATTCCACCAGATCAGGCGACCAAGCTGCAGGTGATCGCCGACGGCCTCAACCGGGCGATCCAGCGCAACCCGCGCGAGGTGTTTTTGATCGAGGGACACACCGATGCGGTCGGCAACGACATCGACAATCTGTCGCTGTCGGATCGCCGCGCCGAATCCGCGGCCGAATTGCTCACCCAGCAGTTCGGCGTGCCCGCGGAAAACCTGACCTCGCAGGGCTACGGCTCGCAATATCTCAAGGAGCAAACCGACGGGCCGAGCCGCATCAACCGCCGCGTCACCATCCGCCGCATTACCCCGCTGCTCAACGGCGGAGCGGCCTCGCTGCTGCCGCCGCCGCCAGGCATCGCCCCGCCGCGGTGAGGCAGACGATCTGCTGTCATTCCGGGTCCGCGCCAAGAGGTGCGTCCCGGAATGGCGGCGAAGTGTCGTAGCCCGGATGGAGCGCAGCGCAATCCGGGAATCGCGATACGGATGGGACGGCCCCGGATTTCGCTGCGCTCCATCCGGGCTACGGCTCCGTTACAACCCGAGTTTGCGCTTGCGCTGGCCGAGGGTGCGCAGCCGCAGCGCGTTGAGCTTGATGAAGCCCGCGGCATCGCGGTGATCATAGGCGACCGCGCCCTCCTCGAAGGTGACGAGATCCTGGTCGTACAGCGAATATCTGCTTTCGCGGCCGACCATGATGACGTTGCCCTTGTAGAGTTTGAGGCGAACCCGGCCGGTGACGTAGTGCTGGCTGAGATCGATCGCCGCCTGCAGCATCTCGCGCTCGGGCGCGAACCAGAAGCCGTTATAGACGAGCTCGGCGTATTTCGGCATCAGCTCGTCCTTGAGATGCGCGGCACCGCGGTCGAGCGTGATCGATTCGATGCCGCGATGCGCGGCCAGCAGGATGGTGCCGCCGGGCGTCTCGTACATGCCGCGCGACTTCATGCCGACGAAGCGGTTTTCGACCAGATCGAGCCGGCCGATGCCGTTGGCGCGGCCGAGTTCGTTGAGTTTCGCCAGCAAGCTCGCCGGCGACAGCTTGTTGCCGTCGATCGCGGTGGCATCGCCCTTTTCGAAATCGATCGAGATCGTGGTGGCCTGGTCCGGCGCCTGCTCCGGGTCGATGGTGCGCGAGTAGACGTAATCGGGCACTTCCTGCGCGGGATCCTCCAGCACCTTGCCTTCGCTCGAGGCGTGCAGCAGATTGGCGTCGACCGAGAACGGTGCCTCGCCGCGCTTGTCCTTGGCGATCGGAATCTGGTGCGCTTCGGCGAACGCGATCAGCTGCTCGCGCGAGCGCAGATCCCATTCGCGCCATGGTGCGATGATGGTGATGTCCGGCTTCAGCGCATGATAGCCGAGTTCGAAGCGAACCTGGTCGTTGCCCTTGCCGGTAGCGCCATGCGCGACCGCGTCGGCGCCGACTTTTTCGGCGATCTCGATCTGCTTCTTGGCAATCAACGGCCGCGCGATCGAGGTGCCCAGCAGATACTGCCCCTCATAGACGGTGTTGGCGCGAAACATCGGAAACACGTAGTCGCGCACGAACTCCTCGCGCAAATCCTCCACGAAGATGTTTTCCGGCTTGACGCCGAGCAGCAGCGCCTTTTGGCGCGCGGGTTCAAGCTCCTCGCCCTGGCCGAGATCGGCCGTGAAGGTCACGACTTCGCAGCCATAGGTGGTCTGCAGCCACTTCAAGATGATCGAGGTGTCGAGACCGCCCGAATAGGCGAGCACCACCTTCTTGACGTCCTTGCTCATGAAATTCCCGTGGAGTTCAGCTGATGACGAATTTGCCGCGACTATAGGCGCAAAGGTGTGCCGCGCAAACCTTCAGGCCGATGGAGTGGGGCCGGCGTCGCGACCGCGCCAGCGTTGCCGCAGCCGGTAACCGGGCCATGCCAGTCGCGTCAGCGCCGCATCGATGCCTGCATCGGATAACCGGGTTTGCCGCCAGCGATAGAGAAAGCCGTAGGCGAGCCAGATCACCACAAACGTCACCAATCCCGCCGTCGCGACGTCGGTGAAGAAATGCCCGCCGAATGCCATCCGGAGCGCGCTGGTGACTACGCCGAACACGGTCGCTGCGGCATAGGCCAGCGGCCGCCAGGCTGGTGGCGCCAGCGCCGCGGGCGCGTAGGTCCAGAACGCGGTGGCGCCTTCGCCGGAGAAAAACGAACAGTTGCGCGCGCAGCCGCCGCGCGGATCCCACCACGGCACGAACGGCAGATCGCCGCCAAACTGCGTCACCACCACCGGCCGTGGCCGGCCCCAATAGGTCTTGAAGGCGAGGTTGGTCAAGATGCCCGCGGACAGCAGCAGGGTCACCAGCAGGAAGATGATGGCGCGTCCGGAGATCAGCAGCGGCCGGTCGGGCCGGACAAACTTGATCACCAGGGCGGCGATCGCCGGCACCGCAAAGGCCCACGCGATCCACATCGAGCCATCGCGCGCGAGCCCGGCCAGCCAGTTGAGCTTGAGCGGAAACGATCGGGTCACGGGATCGTAAAACAGGGCAGACAGCTTGAGATCGAGTTCGGGATAAACCCCGAACAGCAATCCGATCACAAGCGCCAAGGCGAGCGCGATGAAGAGTCCGGTCCGGTTCATGGCGCGCGGTTTAGCGGAGACCGAAAGCGATGAAAACCCCCGTCAATGCTGCTTCGTCGCCGCGCTGCCCGCGATGGCGCCGAGACCGCGACTACGGCGGCGGCGGCGAATGGGACGGCAGCGGTGGCGGCAGCCGCAGCAGGCGCGGCGGCTCGCGCCATGCGCCGGCATTGCGACCGGCGATCATCCAGTAGACCATTCCGGCGACGATCCCTGCACCGGTCATGATTTCGAGATGACGTCGCACGACCCCCTCGAATTGGAGGGTTGCGGGATCGAACGGGACGAGGCCGAGATAGCAGGCGAGACCGGCGAGCGCGCCGCCGGTGGCATAGGTCAGCGCGCTCCGGACATAGAACGCCTCGGTGATCGCCACCACAATCATCGCCGGCACCAGCGCAAAGCCGCTGATGACGATGAAGCCGAATCCGAGCACAATGTTGAGCGCGCCCTGATCGATCGGACCGGCGCCGAAATCGCTGAATTCGGGAACCAGCACGGCGCCGACCAGGATCATTCCCGCCACCAGGCAGGCGGCGAGAAATCCGAACAGGATAACGAATAATCGGCCGATCAGCGCCATGTTGCCGTACCGCGAACCGCGTGCCCGGCCATCGTCAATCCGTCATCGCCATGGCGCGCAGCGCCTGGCGCTCGCGGGCCGACAATTTCCCGGTTTCCGATTTCAACTGGCCGCATGCCGCGAGAATGTCGCGGCCGCGCGGCGTGCGCACCGGCGAGGAGTAGCCGGCATTGAAGATATATTCGGAGAATTTTTCGATCTGGTCCCAGTCCGAGCACTGGTAGGCGGTGCCCGGCCACGGATTGAATGGAATGAGGTTGATCTTGGCCGGAATCCCCTTCAACAGTTTGACCAGCAGCTTCGCATCGTCGAGCGAATCGTTGATACCCTTCAGCATCACATATTCGAAGGTGATGCGCCGCGCATTCGACGAACCCGGATAGTCGCGGCAGGCCTGCAGCAATTCCGCAATCGGGTATTTGCGGTTCAGCGGCACCAGCTCGTTGCGCAATTCGTCGCGGACGGCATGCAGCGAGACCGCCAGCATGACGCCGATCTCGTCGCCGGTGCGGACGATGTTCGGCACCACGCCCGACGTCGACAACGTGATGCGGCGCCGCGAAATGCCGATGCCCTCGTTGTCGGCAACGATCCGCAGCGCATCGCGCACCGCGTCGAAATTGTACAATGGCTCGCCCATGCCCATCATCACCACATTGGTGACGAGGCGGCTGCCGGTCGGCGTGGCGCGGTCGGCCCAGTCATTGAGGCGATCGCGCGCGACCATGATCTGCCCGACGATTTCGCCGGCGGTCAGGTTGCGTACCAGCCGCTGCGTGCCGGTATGGCAGAACGAGCAATTCAGCGTGCAGCCGACCTGGGAGGAGACGCACAGCGTGCCGCGATCGGTCTCCGGAATATAGACGCACTCGACCTCATGCGCCTTCTCGAGCACATCGCCGCTCGGCAGCCGCAGCAGCCATTTGCGGGTGCCGTCGCTGGAAATCTGCTCCGCGACCACCTCGGGACGCGCGACGGTGAAGTGCTGTTCGAGCTGCACCCGCATTTCCCTCGAGATGTTCGTCATCTCGTCGAACGTCCGGGCGCCGCGGAAATAGATCCAGTGCCAGAGCTGCTGCGCGCGCATCTTGCGCTGCGCCGGCGCCACGCCGATCGCCCCCAGGTGCTCGGCGAGTTCGGCCCGCGACATGCCAATCAGCGACGGTATCGCCGGCGGCACATAGGTTTCCAGCGCGATCTTTTCCAGCGGCGCGGGCGCGTCAGGCGTTTCGATGGTCGTCTGCATCACTGGGCATCTCAATGAGACCGTCATGCCCGGCCTTGTGCCGGGCATCCACGTCTGCTTTGGCGGCCACCAAGACGTGGATGGCCCCGACAAGCCCGGCCATGACGAAATAACTACGCTAACTGGTTAGGTGGCGGCTTCCGGGAATTCTTATATAGCATCCGGCGTCACAATTGCGACCATGTCAGCGCCGGCAATCCTGCGTTACCTTGTCAAGCGCCTGGGACAGGCCTTTCAGCGAGAACGTGTCGATGCTCTCGGTGCCCTTCGCCGACACGCCCTTCACCACGACATCGGCGGCCTTGCGCATGGCCTCGACCATTCGCTCTTCCTCGGCGGCGTTCTTGATCCAAAGCCCGTCGCCCTGGGTGTACATGGCGTAGCTGGCGCCACCGACCTCCAGCGTCGATTC
>Ga0182024_10008611_pt1 | contig 21411 bp, 21 predicted proteins | sample P32metaG_FD_120480 | JGI IMG/M metagenome (GOLD analysis project Ga0182024, IMG submission 120480) | Permafrost microbial communities from Stordalen Mire, Sweden - P3-2 metaG (Illumina Assembly) | ecosystem: Environmental > Terrestrial > Soil > Wetlands > Permafrost | place: Sweden: Stordalen...
CAATTTGCTGGGTTTGAGCAGAATCCCGTCGGGAATACCGATCTTTCCGACATCGTGCAGTGGGGCAGCACGCCGGATCAATTCGACCTGATCTTTGGATAGACCGATGCCGCGCGCTAGAAGGGCCGCCTGTTCGCCGACACGCTGAGTATGGCGGCCGGTGCAATCGTCTCGATACTCCGCCGCCAAGGCAAGGCGCTGTAGAATCTCGATTTGAGCCTCCTCCAGATCATTTGTTTTTGCCCGGACTTTTTCTTCAAGTTCTTCGCTGTGCTTCCTCAGTGCGACGTGAAGCCATCTTGTTTCAAGAAGATTGTAGATTCGCAACAGGGCTTCCGCGATGTCGATTGGCTTAGTGAGGAAGTCTTTCGCCCCTAACGCGAGTACTTCCTGTTTCGCCTGACGGGAGTTATCGGCAGTCAGGACCAGTACTGGAATATATGTATCAGCGGGTACCCTCAGTCTGAGTTGCTTGATCAGCGAGAACCCATCGATATGAGGCATTCTCAAGTCTGTCGCGATGAGGTCGGGCTGAAACGAAGTGAACGTGGATATTACCTTGCGCGGATCGGTCAGAGTCTCCAGATGTTTGTATCCAGCCGCACGCAGAGCTCGGTCAAGCAGGAGGACGTTCTCGGCTTGATCGTCAATAATCAGAATGCGGCTATTCTGAATGATTTCTTTTTGCATACGCCTCCGTCATGCCCGTGCGGAATTCGCTGGTGGAAATCGTCTTTTGGAAGAGATTCATAAACTTGCTAAAATCCAGCGGCTTCGTCAGATAATCCCGCGCTCCGCCGTCAAGAAGCCGGTTGATTTGCCCCGGAGTGGCATCCGCACCGAGAATCGTAACCCGAAGCCGAACGAGCATGGCTACGGAAAGAAGAGGAGCGGCAAAGGGAATCGAAAAGATTACAAAGCCTTCCGTAAGCGCGAAGATGTTCGTCCATCGCGGGACTGCAGATCGGAGAAAGCCGGGAAGCGCCATTGGCGTACCACCTGTTTCTCGTCATCGGCCTATTTCCCGAACTTGATTAGCGCGAGATGCGAAACAACACACTTTTTCGGAACAATTGAAGAAAAGTCGCTCCTATATATGCCGGATTGCGAGGTCACGTCGACGGTGCTGGAAGGACCACCCATTAAAATAACCGCTGGTTTCGGTCCGTTTTGCCGACAGTGCTTTCCGAGGAATTGACGCTTTGTACGTCGAATCCAGGTCTTATATTGGGAATCGGTGCTACGGCGTCGCGGCGCTTTTGACACCTGATTGACGCGGGTCTCAATTCGCAGTTCGGGGGAGCCGAACCAGTAGGTCCTACCGGCGTTTTCGGTGGCTGGCGATCTCCCTTGCCGGATGCGTAGCGGTAGCCGGTGCGGTCGGAAACCCAACCAAGACGGCCGCAATTGGTCATCGCGACAGACATGGTGTAACCACCGGGCGTAACCGGTGGCCTTGGTGAAACCCGCCCGCGGCGCCTGCTGGAACCAGGCCATGAACTCGTTCAACGCCATGTTGTACACGCGTTTCGTAATCGGCGACGAAACGCTGTCAAGCACGAGCGCCTTCAATTTCTGCCACTGCGCGATCTTTTCGACCGCAATCAAATCGTTCATTCTTGGTCCTTTTGCTGCTTGATGTTGGGCATTGTCGGTAGTAGTCATGTGGACATTACCTCGGAATCGAAGCACGCATCAAGCGCAAAACGGCCCACGTCTTTACACGCGAAAGCCGCGCGCCAGACATAAGCAAGTAGCACTGATGCCCACGAGCCGAACGAACGATACACGACGCTGGTCACGAAAACGCGGTGTTATGCCGTATGCGCTGTTCCGCGGTTCTCCAACAGGCAAACACCTCCCCAAGGCTTGTCAGGCTTGCGACCTCCGGGGTCTGGAAGAAACGAAAGCAGCCGCATACCAAATGACAACCGTTTCAATTGAGCGGCAGTATGTAACAACGAATGCGTTTCAACCAGCTTCCAACCGCACCGGGCAAAAAATTCTGGCCCCTCTCGTGGCGCAAATTTCAACGGCGAATCGGCGGCAGCAAGTGCTCCGCCCAGGGTCTTCTGCAGCATCCTGAGAAGCGCGGGCGATGTGAGATCAGTAACCCACCTCCGGAGGCTGAGCGGTTTGGATAGATCAAGGGCCAGTTCGGCGGCCTCATCATCTGCGAAGTAAATGACAAGCCCTTCACTAATCACTAGCGCACGCTTCGCTTCGACGCCGAGCCGCTGAAACACCCCGCGACGCGCTACGGCATCCCTTAGGTCCAGTGCCACACGCTCCAGCGAACATTTGGGGCGTTCCGACGCGAGCACTTCCTGCTCGTAATCCAGTATGCCGGGCAGGTCTATCTCAACCCACCGCGGCGAAGCCGGGAGCTGCTGCAGTCGATAGGGCCTCGTATCGAGGCCGGCCGCGAGGTTGATCACCATGTCCGCGCCCTGCCGCACTTCGCGTTCGATGGCTTGATCGACCAACCAGGTGCGAGCAATGTGGGACCACGCATGTCTCTGGGCAAATGGCATGGCGGTCGCGATGTCGGCGCCTCGATCACCAGCCAGCCTGCGTGCATACGGATCGTGGAAAACTGCATCGGCGCGTTCGCTCTCTTGCGCGCGGTACACTGCGACCCACAGCGCGGTATCGGAAATATGGCGAATCGGATTTGCAGAACTCATCGTGCAGCCATGACCTCTCTAGATTCACCCCTGCCGTTGAACGAAGGCCCGGCTACTTGTTTCGCTTCACCTTCGCGAACGGTGATTGAGCTTTCCCAGCTCTGATCGCGGCCCAGCGACGGCGTGCCGCTTCGGCGATAGCTTTCCGGCCGGCAGCACTAAGCTTGCGTTTTCGTCCTGCCGCCGCCTTTGCCTGAGTTTTAGTCGCTGTCGTTTCCGCTTTGGACGGTCGTCCGCGCCCTTTCGTCGATCCTTGGAGAGCTTCAATCGCTCGTGACAGCCGATCACGCTCGGCAACCAGGATTGCAATAATCTGTTCCTTTGGCATTTCAGGAGAGTAGCACTTGGCGGTCACATGTTCAATCCGAAGGTCGCTCAAAAAGCGTCAAGAGCGGGGCTCGAAGGCGCCAGATGTGCAGCATTATCGACCGCTGCGCCCGCATCTTGTAGCATCATTATCAGGAGGATTGCCTTCACGTCTAACCGGCCGTTTCCTGCTTAACAGCGCGTTCACAATAGACAACGGCGTGACAAATTAAGCGCGGGGTCGATTGCCGATCGCATCTCGCGTCGATGTAGTAGATTCCATTTGATGCTCGGGCTTGGCTTCAACGTTGTAAGAGTCGGAATTAAACCAATTCGGTCCGCAGAAAACGTGTCGATCATTCACCTCGCAAGCGGTCATCACTAGAAGCTTTAACGAGGCGTTCGTTGCCGTAAATCTGACGCCGCCGGGCGCAATGTCGGTGAAATTGGGCGCAACGCTCTTGCTGGTCCGGATCGAAGCCAACTCGAATGCTATGTTCCCGCACGGGTGACGAGCATCAGAATCAGAGGTCCGAAGATCGCAAGGAGCGGCGCGACTCAGATCTTTTTGCGCCGCAAGAAACTTGTGAGCGGCGTGCGCGGATTTCTCGAAGACCTTTAGCCGAAAACAACCTGCATTCCATAATGCCTCTACTGCCTCGTTCTTTTTAGGCTGCCCGGCTACAAGGAGCTGTTGGCGGGTTCCGTGTCTTAACGAGGCCAATGCACGTACCGCTTGATGTCCGGCCAGAACTCTTTCAGGACGTTCGACGCCGCATTCACGCCGAGTTGAATGCCCAGTTTAACCCGAGCATCCTGCACCCGTGCGGCTGTCCTGATAATAGGCGTTGAACTAAGCCGCTAGCGGCAGTTTGAGGGGGCGGCTGCGGGGCAACGGTGGCCCATCTTGCGCTCGCCACCTTCAGGATTGCGCTTTGCTCTGGAGCACCCGGAGAGAGAGGACATATACGAGATGCCGACTTCTCGCTCATGTGGTTTGCCGACTTGGCCGGAAATTAAGCTCCACTACTGCTGCACCGTGATTAGCGTTCCCGCCTGCGTCGTCAAGCCGTTGTACATTGCCATCGTGGGCTGGTCGCCATTGGCGAGCGACGGCGGCACTACCACGTTGAACTGAAATTCGCCCGGAGCAACCAGGCCGGCGAAGGTTACCGTCGCTGCCACGCCGCCGATGGTAATCACCGGCATTGGCGATAACGTTCCCGACTGCATTTCGGACCCGCTCACCACCGGTGCCGACGTGGATCCGAAACCGTTGGCGTACATCACGATTGTCTCGCCGGGCTGGGCGGGAGTGGTCAAACCGGGATACAGAGTGGTTGGACCTAGGTAGCTTCCGTTGACGTGGGTGGCCGCAATATAAGGTCCGCCGCCGAAGACGAAGAACGAGGGAGATTCCGCCTGCGCCTGCACCATGAAATTTGCGCTGATTACTCCATTGTCGGAGACCTGCACGGGTACCGATCCGGAAATGGCATTCGGAGGCGTGAGTATGTTCACCTGCGTGGGGCTGATGTAGTAAAGGTACGCCGGCTGGCCGTTCACCGTGACGCTGACTCCATCCAGGCTGGTGGGCAAATGGTTATTCAAAAAATCCGAGCTCTGCCAGATGCGCGTATCGCCCGCTGGACCAAGATTGGAACCTTTGATCTCCACCCACGAGTTCGGCGCAATCGTAGCAACGCCTCCCTCCGCATTCGCCACCAGCGTGACCACCGGGGCGGGCGTGGTGAGAGGAACCGGCGCAAGAGCGACGGGGGACCCTCCTGGTCCGAAAATCGAGGAGTGGGCGTCGATCTGGCCGGTGGCAACGTTGATGGTGGCGATGCCGGAACCAAAGCCGACATAATAAGTGCCGTATTCGAGAAGCAGCACGGAGGTCAGATAGCCGTTACTGTCGGTCGTTCCCACCTGGGTGGCCGCACCGGTTGTCGTGTTGATGGTGTAAAGATTGGAGTTGAACTCCATGTACAGTGTGCTGGACCCGACGGACAGCCGCGCATAGTAGCCTTGGCCGTTGGGTACGGCGCCGGCGCCGAGCGGCCCAATCGCCGTCATGGCGCCCGTCTGGGGATTGATCGAAAATAGAGTAGCCACAGTAAGAGAACCCGTGCTGCCCAGGCCGTAGAGTCCAGTGGTGGTTGAGCCGAACGTGGCGAGATTGGGGGTGCCCGTCACTCCTCCGATGAGGGCGAGGTTTGCGTTGGCCGTGTTGACCGAATAAAGCAATCCGTTCTGTTCGGTATACAAAGTGCCGTTCGCAACAGCCAGGCCGTCGTATCCCCCGGATCCCATATTGCCGATCAAAGTAAACGCGCCCGAGTTGAGGTCGACGATTCCGAACGGATTCTGGAGCCCCTGTGCCGCTGTTGTGAGCATATAGGCACTCGCCGTCAGCGTGACCGGCGGTGTGCCCGCGGGCAGAGGATCGGGCGCAAGACCGACGAGGGACCCCGGTCCTCCGGAAAGCGCGGAGCCGGGCGTGATCTGGCCGGTGGTGACGTTGCCGGTGCCAATGCCGGAACCATAGCCGGCGTAATACGTGCCGTTTTCGAAAAGGGGCACGGAGGATAAATAGTCGTTCGTGTCAGTAGTTCCCACCTGCGTGGCTGCGCCGGTCGTCGTGTTGATGATGTAAAGATTGCTGCTGAACTCCATGTACAGCGTGCTGGACCCGACGGACAGCCGCGCATAGTAGCCTTGTCCGTTGGGTACGGTGCCGGCGCCGATCGGCCCAATCGCCGTCATGGCGCCCGTCTGGGGATTGATCGAAAAAAGAGTAGCCACGACAGAAGAGCCCGTACCGGCCAGGCCGTACAGTCCAGTGGTGGTTGAGCCGAAAGTGGCGAGATTGTTGCCGTTCAGCCCGCCGATGAGTGTGAGATTTGCGTTGCTGGTGTTGACCGAATAAAGGAGTCCGTCCTGTTCGGTGTAAAGAACACCGTTCGCAACAGCCAGGCCGTCGTATCCCCCGGATCCCATGTTGCCGATCAAAGTAAACACGCCCGTGTTGAGGTCGACGATCCCGAGCGGATTCTCAACCCCCAGCGCCGCTGTTCCCAGCATATAGGCCATATCGTCGGCCTGTAAGCTGGCTGGGAGCGCGACGAGAACTCCAATTGTCAAAAGACCCGCGGTGGCGTGTTTGCGAATATTCAAATTGCCTCCTGTTTCCGATCAACTACACTAGCGTACCGCCGCTGGCCTGCGCGAGTTCCAAGCTAGAGACGTGACGAGCGTGCGTAGGGGGCCTGATGAGTGGTGTTAACGGAAATCGTGCCGTCGAGGTCCAAAAATTGTTGCGCTCCTCCGATTAGATGTAGAATGGCGGGACCTGGGTTTACCGAAGTGCACCTTGTCGGAAAATCACCCCCAGGAAGCACGGGAATGGAAACGGGAAAAAATCACATGAAGAATCTCACGATTGCGGCAGGATTGTTTTTGGCGGGCGTCCTTGGTTACAGCGTCGTAGCCCACGCTCAATCGGCCAGCGGCAAAGCGGACCCAGTGAAAGTCGATCCCAAGCATTACAAAGTGGAGTTCGAAAACGAAAGCGTGCGCGTCTTACGCATATCTTATGGACCTGGCGAAAAGTCTGTGATGCACACTCACCCCAACGCAGTGGCCGTTTATCTTACAGATGGAGTGACACGTATGACGACGCCGGATGGCAAGTCGCAGGATGCGTCGGCCAAAGCTGGCGGAGCTGCTTGGACCCCGGCCGGCGCGCACCTTCCGCAGAACGTAGGCACCAAGCCTTTCGAAGTCGTGTTGGTCGAACTAAAAAAGTAGTCGGGCTATCCAAACGCTCAAACGCTCGGGTTAGCCATGTTGTATTGGCCACGAACCGCTAGGTGTCGATTCGCGTGAGGGTGAAAATCAACGCGCCGATGCACGAAATGCTTGATGTCCACCATTAACGATCGATTTCCGTCGGAACAGGCGCGTCAATCGCTGCGATCGTGATTTCCGAACTCTGTCAGGAGCCTGCGGCTGCGCGCCTTCATTGCAGGGGTACCGCTGCAGCAAGCGCGCTGAAGCAGGCCAATCACATCGGCCTCCATTTCGGGATCACCGCGCGACATTTCGGTCAGCGCCTGAAGAGCGAAGGTCTTAACGATCGAGCTACGATCGGCAAGGTAACGGTACAGCGTTGCGACGGCGCGTGCCCGCTCGCACCGTTCCAGATGTAAGCGGGGAATCATTAATGCAAGGTGCCAGCGGACTTCCTTCTGCGTTACTTCGTCCGCGAGCTCAAGCAATTCCAACTTGAACGGCGTTAAGAGTTCAGGGCGCTTAGCAGAAATCTTCTCGGCCGCATCCGCCGCGCGCATACGAACGATGGTATCGCCGTTTAAAACGCACTGCATAAGTTCGTCTAACCGATCCGGCCGTTCGAGTGTGATCGTGGCGACGCGATTGGACTTTCCGATTGAACGGCGGTCGCCGCCCTGGAGCATCAGGTTAAACGGTTCGTGCTTCACGAATCTCTTAATCTACAAAAAAATGGGGCGCCAGCTGCTCTCAACCCTCGGAGAAGGCGACAGCATTCGCACGATGTGGTTCATTATCGGAACCACTCGCAGCCGGCGGCCGAGGCCAGCCTTGGCTCGGTTCTGTCAAATTGGTAACTGCAGCAAATTTCAAATTGAGCCAGTATTGCCGGGGCTTCCTCCCGACTGCAGGGCTGAAACGCACAGGCCGCCTCGCCATCTAACAGTCTTGAGAGACTATCCGCTCCGCTATCTTGTCCTGCTCGTTCTGGTTGTACCGAGCGTACTGTCTTTAGTGGCAATGATTACTGCGGCGTTCGTTCGAGCGGCGCGACTGCCAGTCTGCCCAAACTGCAGACGCGCCAAGGTTCGTGCTTCACCGCGAATCGGCTTTATTGACGGGGCCATGGGCCTCCTGCTGTTGTTCCCTTTTAGGTGCCAGGCTTGCTTGAAGCGCTTTCATGCATTCGATCGCAGGAGATCCCCTCTGCACCATACGCAGGACATACATTCGGGAGTACCGCCTCGGTCGCACGCCGCGCCGCCAGAGAGGGAAGTCCGGAGCAATCCGGAACTTGTTCTGGGTGGCCCGCGCCGTCCATAGACGAATCCCATTCTGCGTGGCACAATCCCCTTTGCTTTGTCGAGATCGCTACCGGCTTGAGGACGCTTACCACAATGCGGTGCACGCATACGTTACGGCCGTTATGGCAACCAGTGATGTACAGAGCTCGCGATCCAACGAACTCTGGGATGAGGTTGCTCGATGCCGGCAGGTATGGCAAGAAGCGCGATCTGCTTTGGAGCAACACCTGAAAGACCACGGCTGCGGAAATGCCAAGGCGAGCGAAGGTTAACCTTCATCTCGGGCACTTTATGGTGCTAGGCGCGTTCGGCCGATTTTTTTATAGGATGGACAGGCGTCGCTAAGTTGGGCAACTTATTATTTGGCGAATCCATCGGATCGAATAGGTCAACCGGCCGTCGGCGTCCGTCGCATAGATAGCCACAGGGAGGGTCTCAACGATCTCTCGAGACGCCTCAGTCTGTCCGGCATCGCCCCCGGTGAGAAAGGCTGCAAGCGCCCGGGCACCGCCTGCTGTCATTTTCCGCCTCCCTTTAATTCTGCGCGACCTTCGGTGAAGCCTTCAGCACTATTCTCGCGCAGGTTAAATGACTGGTTCAACACTACTTGTCGTTTTGCCAATGGTTCTGGCGGATGGATATTTGATTCAGAACGTATCCTAGTTGTTTCATCCAATTTCGGGCGTCAACGAGTGGATTTACGCCTCGGGCGGCCTCAAAAGCGGAGTCCTAAGCGGATAGATCCGCTCCCCCGAACAGGAGCGTGAGCCGAACGTTATCTCTTATTATCGGCTTCTATTCGGATCTGGCGCTGTTTGGTGAACTCGACCATCCGCCGCGCGCGCCTCTGTCGCCGAGCGCGGGCATGAGAGCCGACCTCGCACTACTACGGTTCTTGCTTTATTTTTGCTGGCAGGCTGCCCTTTAGCGAGTCGAAACCACCAGCATCTCCAGCGCTGATCGCAGGTGGTTGGTGCGCTGGGAGGGCAGTTCTACCGAGCCGCCGTCCGCGCGGCACTCGGGCAACGCGTTACAATCACGGGGACAACTTCCGATAACGCCGTTTCAGCACAATAAATCAGTAACAGCGCGGGAGTCTGAGCTGTCCCTAGCGCAGGAGGATAGGATGCGAGATCAACAGATACGTGCAGCAGTGGATCAGCATTGGGCGGCCTCCGATGCCAACGATTTTGAAACGGAGCACCGCATCTATCACGAGGACGCGGTGCTTGAATACCCACAATCAGGCGAGCGAATACGCGGTCGCGACAACATACAGATCACCCGCTCCATCCAGCCGAACAAGAAACGCTTTACAATCCGGCGAATCATTGGCGCCGGTGACCTTTGGATAACCGAATTCATCCTGTCATATGACGGCAAGCCATCCTACACCGTAAGCATCATGGAGTTCAGGGGCGACGAGGTTGCGCGAGAAACGCAGTACTTTGCGGATCCATTCGAGGCCAGCCCAGCTCGCGCTCAATATGTGGAACGGATGGACAAGCAACCTCAAACAACGGGGACTCGCTAGAATGACGACACGGTTTGACGCGATCATTATTGGCACGGGACAGGCCGGGCCGAATCTCGCGCAGCACCTGAGCTCGGCTGGGATGAAGGTGGCCGTCGTTGAACGGAAGTTGTTCGGCGGCACCTGTGTCAACACCGGTTGCACACCCACGAAGACCATGGTCGCCAGCGCCTATGCGGCCCACGTGGCTCGCCGCGCCGCTGATTATGGCGTCACGATTTCCGGCGCGGTGACAGTGGACATGCGGCGCGTCAAGGAGAGAAAGGACGCGATCATTCTAAAGGGCCGGGCCGGAGTCGAAAGCTGGGTTCAGCGAACCTCGACGGTCTATCGAGGTCATGCACGGTTCGAGTCCGCGCGTGAAGTGAGCGTTGGCTCGGAGAAGATCACCGCCGATCGCATTTTCATTAATGTCGGTGGACGCGCGAACGTGCCTGCGATGCCCGGACTCGATCAAATCCGATACCTCACGAACAGCTCGATGATGGACGTCGATTTTCTTCCTCCGCGCCTGATCGTCGTCGGTGGCAGCTATGTGGGCCTGGAGTTCGCACAAATGTTTCGCCGCCTCGGAAGCGAGGTGACTGTCATTGAGATGAGTCCGAGACTCGCGCATCGAGAAGACGAAGATGTTTCTCTTGCCATTCAGGAGATTTTGAGCAGTGAGGGAATCAAACTTCGCCTGAACGCCAAATGCATCAGCTTTTCCAGACAGGGCGACGATATTCTCGCCCACGTCGACTGCACTGAGGGTCCTCCTGAAATTCCCGGCACTCATGTTCTCCTGGCTGTGGGCCGCCGCCCTAATACGGACGACCTCGGACTCGATCAGGCCGGCGTCGAAGTGGACAAGCGCGGTTACATCGTTGTCGACGATCAGTTGCGCACCAGCGTGCCGGGGATCTGGGCGATCGGTGATTGTAATGGAAAAGGCGCCTTCACGCATACGTCCTGGAACGATTCTGAGATTGTCGCCGCCAATCTTCTGGACCATGATCCCCGCCGAGTCAGCGATCGCATCCTCGCTTATGCGCTCTATATCGACCCGCCGCTTGGACGTGTCGGCTTAACCGAGGCAGAAGTCGGCAAGACCGGCCGGCGAGCGCTCATCGCCAAACGCCCGATGACCAAAGTTTTAAGGGCTGTTGAGAAGGCAGAGACGCAAGGTTTCATGAAAGTTATGGTGGATGCCGAGACGCGCCAGATCCTTGGCGCGGCGATCCTGGGCGTGGGTGGCGACGAGGCGATTCACTCAATTCTTGACGTGATGTATGCCAAGGCTCCCTATAGCGTGATCCAACGCGCCGTTCATATTCACCCCACTGTCTCCGAGCTCATTCCTACGATGCTCGGCGAACTTCAGCCTCTCTCAAGCTAGGCGCTCCGACTGTCCTGGAAATTCGTGTGACATTTCCAGGGCCGGGTCCATGCCGCGAGCGCGTTGTGGAAGCTGCACCGGACTCCGAGCGTCTCCGGAGACCCGCGGCACCGTCCTCCGGCGCTGCAGCGCGGAAGCCGAGCTTCGGATTGACCAGGGCGCTCATTTCAGCCGCGCCGAGATTACTCGTCATAAAGATCATCGTGGCTGAGAAATCCACTTTGCTGTTATCACCAAGCGTCAGAGTGCCTTTGTCCAGGAGGCCCAGAAGAAGGTTCCACAATGCATCAGACGCCTTTTCGATTTCGTCAAAAAGCACGAAACTCAACTTGACTTTATCCGTGAAGTGCTGATTCAGCGCGTGCTGGCTTAATGCAGCATGCGTTTCACGGTGTCCTAGGTATCCGGGAGGCGAACCGATCAATGGAAGATTTTGAGCAAACTCTGCTTCGAAAGCTTGCAAATCCCTGGCTTTCACATGCAACACCTTTCGGGAGCTACCTTTCAGAATCCGCCGCACCAGAAGCATCCCTCGCCCTGCATCGACGCTCGCCTCCGCCATCGCCGGTCGAGTGGGCAACGGCTATCTTGTGGATCGGTTCTTTGGTCCCCGAGTGGCGGCAGTCCTGTTCGGTGGAGCGGCGATTGGAATAGCGATGATGTGGAGCGGCGCAGCGCTTAGTGGCGCATTCCTGGCATCCGCCCCGCGAGTGGCATAGACGAATCAGGTCGCTGTCAACCTTTCCGCAACGTAAAATGGCAGCAGATGGCATCAGGTGGCAGGATTTTGAAGGAAGTTGCGTGATTGGGTTAACCCAGCGCCGGGCACGACGAGCCGTCTAGAACCGGCTTTTTATCTGTCACTTAGGGGCATGCTTGACCTCTAAAAACCGCCGAAACGTCGCATGCCCTGTTGTCCCGGAAACCGCCAAAACCGACAGATTATGGAAGATTTTCAGCCAACTCTGCTTCGAAAGCTTGCAAATCCCTGGCTTTCACATGCAACACCTTTCGGGAGCTACCTTCCAGAATCCGCCGCACCAGGAAGCATCCCTAAGACTGGCTATCGCGAGCCACACGTCAGCTTCGCGGACCATAACCGACTCACTTTCGAATTGAACAGATTGCCGTACAAATGTTACTCTCCAGTTAATGCAAACCGAACAGATAGTAGCTTTGCTGACGGCGGAGCGGAATCGTCTCGACGCGGCGATTCAGGCGCTGCAAAGTTCGACGAAACGCCGCGGACGAGCTCCCAAGACATCCGGCCCCACCTCTTTAGGATCTGCACGCGTTGCGCGCAAACACGCTTTGAGCGCCGCTGGTCGGATGGCGATCGCAGACGCCGCGAGGAAACGCTGGGCGGCAGTCAAGGCGGCAAAGACGCCGGCTGCTCCTGTCGTTGAGCGGAAGCGCAACATAAGTGCCTCTGGTAGAAAAGCGATGGCAGACGCAGCGAAGAAGCGATGGGTGGCGATCAAGGCTGGCAAGGCAGCGAATCCCTTTAAGAAGGCGAGAGGCGGGGCAGGTAAGAAAGGCTGACACGCACCGTCCATGCGCATGGACGCTGTACGCCTACCGAGTCGACTGGTTTCATAGGCGTCACCGCCAGAATTCGGTGAGCTGCTCGGCAAGGGCTCTGCCTTGGTCGTAACCGGCTCGAGCTCACGGCAGCCGAGAAGGAACAAACATCGCGTGCACTTGTTTCCGGCCAGTACCACACCGCGCTCCGAGGACTCGGATTATTGGAGGAAGTCAGTGAAGAACCGCGATTCTTAGATCTTCATACTTGGGCCGCGCAGCAGCAGGAACATCAACTCCAGATCGTCAATACGGCAGCGGCAGAGATGGCAACGGCGGAGGAACAGAAACGGCAGCTGCTGCCAAGAATGCAGGAACTGGATCGCGAACTGCGCTCCCTCCGATCTCGTCCTGATCTAATCCCGGAAGACCAGCGCGAGCTTCGTGCCAGGATTGCCGAAGGGGCCGGTGTAAGCATCGGCGACCTTCCGTTCGCCGGGGAGTTGATGGATGTACGCGAGGAACATCAGTTAGAGTGGCGCGGGGCGCTGGAGCGGCTGCTGCGCGGCTTTGGGCTTTCGATTCTGGTCCCCGACGGGATCTATTCGAGGGTCAACCGCTTTATTAACGATCACAACATGCGGGGGCGCGCAGTCTATCACCGGGTTCCAGTCCAGTTTGCTCAAGAATCGCGCGGCTACGACCGGGGGCGGGTTATTGAGCGGATGACGTTCAAGGAAGGGCACCCTCTAGCCCCATGGGTTGAAGCCGAGCTACGCAATCAGTTTAATCACCGCTGCTGCGACACGCCCGAGGAGTTCGAACAATCAACGGGGTTCGCAGTTACCAAGCAAGGCCTGATTCGTGCCGCCCGTACCAGACACGTCAAGGACGACCTGCATGATATTCGCGATCCTCGGCATCATATTCTGGGTTGGTCCAACCGAGATAAAATCCGGCGATTCGAGCAGGCGCTGGCCGAGATGGTGGTGAACCTGCAATCTCAGGAACTGGCCTACTCGACAGCGCTTGATCAGCAGAGGAAGGCGCAGCGCGTCTCGATACTTGCAAGTAACTTGGCTGGGTTCCGTTCCTTTGCCGATATCGATTGGCGCGCAAGCGCGGCCCGCAAGCAGGAATTGCAGTCACGCAAAGAGCAACTGGAACGCAGTTCCGATCAAGTGCGCAAGTTACAGGACCAGTTGGAGAGCGTGTCGTCTGATATCCGAACCTGTGAAAGTGATCGGACCGGCAGCGTTGAAACCAAGGGAGCCCTCCAGAACGAGAGGCAGCTTTATGGAAAGAGGCTTGCACAATGCGAAGGGCAACTTCAGGACTGCACCGAGTCGGACCTATCGATCTTCGATGCCCGTTTTGATCAGCTGTTGTCCGGGGAGGTCCTGACTATTTCAGATGCTCCGGTGGTTCAACAACGTGCGTCAGCGCGACTCTCAGAGCAAGCACGCTTGGTGCAAAGTAAATGCGAAAACGGCATCAAAGCAGCGACGCGTTCTATGGAACAATTCCTCAACCAGTTTCCGGAGATGAGGACAGATCTCGCTTCGGAGACTGAATACTTACCGGAATTCCTAAGACTTCGCCAGGCCGTAGAGACGGACGACCTGCCCCGACACGAGGAGCGATTTAAGGAATTGATGAGCCGCGACGTTCTTGCGCATGTGGCGTCTTTCCAAGATACCCTAGAAACCCATTGTGAGGTAACGCGGAGCAAGGTGGCTCGGCTAAATGAAACCCTTCGAGGAATTTCCTATTCACCGTCGACATACATCGCCATTCGCGCGGCTCTCACAACCGATCCAGATGTGCGCGATTTTCGCAGCCGTTTGAAGAGTTGCCTTGAGTTCGGCCTAAGCGACGAAGCAGCAGCTCGGGAAAACGCCTTTTTTCGGATCGACGAACTGATCCGTCGACTCCGGGAGAAACCCGAGTGGACTGCAAAAGTCACCGATACCCGTGCTTGGTTGACTTTTGCGATTGAAAAGCTTCGCCGAGACGACAACAGACAGGAGAATTATTACAATGACAGCGGAGGCAAGTCCGGCGGTCAAAAGGCAAAGTTGGCATTTACGATTCTGGCATCAGCGATTGCATATCAGTACCGCATTGCAGGCGATACGAACAATGTGAATTCGTTTCGTTTCGTCGTCGTCGACGAAATGTTCGCCCGAACGGATGAAGAGAATTCCCGATACGCATTGGACTTGTTTTCGACCTTCCAGCTCCAGCTTTTAATCGTCAGCCCTTTCGACGCCCGCGCTCGCGTCGTGGAGCCGCATGTGAGCAGTTACCATCTGACCGTGAACCCTACAACACAGTCGTCGGCGATCCGAAGCATCATCGCGCAAGAAGCACACGAGCGGCTCCTCCAACAGCCAGAAACACCGCCAGCCCATGTTAATGCCTGACCAGATTCGTAAGCGCGCGTACAACCACTATGGGGCTTTTCTCCGCTCCGTTGTTCGAAACGAAAATATTTTTCCCATGCCAATCCTGGGAGCCAGGGTACTGCGAGTTGGCGATTTTGAAAGAGATCGGAACGCGATTAACGAACTTCGCTGCCACTCAAGAGAGGTCATTGGGTTCGGCTACGAGATTGAGTGGAGACGGCAATCATTTCGACGCTTTGGGCTCCAGGACATGCCAGTAAGCGTCTCGGTCCCCTCTCGTGACGATTACACGCGCCTTATCGGAAAATGTGATGAAGTCTGTGTCTTCGAAAGAAATCAGCACTCCATCCGTCAGACATTCCCCTGAACTCTTGGGATGGGTGGAGCGGAAGCCGCTGCGTGTCGTCGACCATGCCTCAGCTTGGGATGGATTGCTCAAGGTCTGCCAATACCTCCGCGACGGCGGACGGCCAGATTGCTATCCGCGCGAGCTACCAGTCAACGTAGATACGAAATTCATTGAGCGGAACAAGGGTATCTTATCCGAATTATTGCCGATCGTCGTACCCGGCTGTGTCGGCGAGGACATGACCACTTTTGAGACGCGGTTCGGGTTTCGGCAAAAGCAATTGCTCCTTCGCTTCCGCCTGCTCGATCTGACTCTGATGCAAGCGCTCCAAATCCCATTTCGCGAATTCGCGATCCCGCTTGATGAAGCCATACTGCTTCGTCCTAACGTCTTAGCGGTCCTTGTCATTGAAAATGAAACAACATTTCTTACGCTTCCAGCAATGCCTGGGACGATTGCAATCTGGGGCGCGGGTGACGCAGCGGCACAACTACGCCATCTGACATGGCTTGCGGATGTGCGTCTTTTCTATTGGGGGGATATGGATGGACACGGCTTCGAAACGCTCTCAATCTTGCGGGATGGACATCGGAGGGTAGAGAGCGTAATGATGGACGGCGAGACGTTTGCGAAATTCCGGCACTTTGCTGTCCCTGCGGCGCCGTTTGCCTCACAGACGAAGTTGAATCTCACGCCGGAGGAAGAGGAAGTGTTCAAGATCGTTGTTGCCTTGAATATCCTTCTTGAGCAGGAAAAGCTTCCGATTACTTACACGGCCGAATGCCTCCGTACTCGCGTTTCTGTAGGCTCCACAACCTAAATCGTGTGGGGGGTCGCGCCTGAAAGGCCCGCGTTGGTCATAAGCACATAGCTGTCGCAGAGGCCCCGTTTGACCAGCTTCCGCGCTTTCCTTAATTCGTCGGCGAGATCGGCGGCGCGAAAATTGACGTCGCGCTTGCTCGTGAATTTGCACTGGATGACAAACCGTCCGGTGAGTCTTTCCTTCGCCTGGCGTTTCCAGGTGCCGGAAAACGCGCCGTCCTGACCCGCGTCGGCTGTGGGAAGGAACGATTCCACGGTCTGGCCCAGGACTTCCCGGCATACGATAAGACACAACTGCTGGAAGCTGTGCCAGCCCAGATTGTGAAGATCGTACATCAAGCAAGGCGCCTCCATTGTGCAACTGCTTAAGAACATTTTCGCGCAAGTTTGTGTGATGGGCGCATCGTAGACCGCTGACACGCACGAGTTCAACCCAGATTTGGGCACGCTGAAAAGCGCCGCAGGGCCGGCTGCCGGGGCCTCCCCGGCCGCAGATGGAAAATCAGCGCGGCTCCTCTCAGGCCGAAACCGACGCTTGGGCGCTGATCCTTAATAATTTCGCCTGGGCGCAGCCCCGCAGATGAGGCAGCGCCCGAGGCGATTGTGACGACTGGACGGCTATATTCTCACAAGAATGCAATCAATGCCTCCATGGTCTCCTCGGGCCGCTCTTCCATGAGCCAATGCCCGGTATCTTTCAAGTCGACCGCGGTGACAGTGGTCGCCACAAGCCTCATCTGCGGGACTAGAATTGCGGCGCTGGCTTTTTCGCCAGCGATGGACAGAACGGGCATCGTTAGCTTCGCCTTGGCCATCTGTGCGAAGTCATTTGCCGTGTCCGGCCAGGCGGCAAAGTATGCCCAGCCCGCACGCATGCGGCCTGGACGCGGATATGCTGCGACATATGCGTTACGGTCGGCTGTGCCGAGCGAGCGCCTTTTGTCGGCCGCCAGATCGTTCCAGAAGTAGGCGAAATAGATCTTTTCGCGTCCTTTGACAAGAGCTTCCGGCGTCGGACCGTGAAACCTAAAGCGCCACAGACTGTCGTTGTTATACGCGAGCTCCCATCCGGCAACACCGGGAAGAAAAGCGTCCATAACGACGAGCTTCTCGACTTCTGTGGGGAACTGCGCGGCATAGGCGTATGCAACCATCAGGCCGATGTCGTGACCGACAACGCGGGCCTTCGTAACACCGATCGATTTCGCGAGCGCATGAATGCGAATGGCCGCTGTTTTCATGTCGCAGCCATCCTTGGGAATGTCGGAATCGCCGATGCCGGGTAGGTCCGGCGCGATGACAGTGAATTTCTCTTTGAGTTTGTCAATCAGAGGGCGCCACATTCGCGAGGTCTGTGTGTAGCCGTGCAGAAGGATTAGGGCAGGGCCCTGTCCGGCTATGAGGTAGTGAAGCTTTTTTCCTTCGATTTTGGGGCGGGAACGGACGCCCTTTTTTAACACGCTAAGCCGTGCAAGTAAAATCGCTCGCCGCGCACCAGATCGAGGAAATGAACCACCCCGACGTCAGGGTTTCTTCGATCCATTGCCGCCGCACGATTTCGAGTTCGGCGCGCGCGGCCCCAAAGACATGCCGCCGACGGTGAAGAAAAACTTCGGCGGACCAAGTGTTTGACGCCATATCAAAGTGAGCGTCCTGAGACTAACCGACGCCGCGAGGCTGTGGAAAGGCTAGCGGAGCCTTGCATCGGAGACGTGGTCCCAGATTCGTAAATAGTGGCAGGAAGAAAGCGAGGCGGGGCATGTAGTCGGCGCGCGCGAAGCCGGATGTCAGGCGTCGACCAGTCCTAAACGTTTTTCTATCAGGTCCAGACGGGTTTCAAGGCGGTCAAAACGCAAGCTATGGTGGACCAGAGTTTGCTCGATCTGGCCCACACGGAACTTTAGGTCTTTGATGTCGTATTCCGTGCGTTCGACGCTGCCGCGAATGGCGCGCAGGTGTTCAAGAACGATATTGGGGACCTCTTCGGCCACGGGGGTACTCCGGTTGTTGCCAGATAACAGTAACAGGAAATGGTTAATACTTCGATAACAAAGGTTAACGGCGAAGCCACACGCGGCGTTTGGTTTTGCGTTAAGAAACTCGTGAGGCTGAATCGATTACCTTACGTACAATTCCTTACTGGCTTTCTTCACCCTGAATTGCAAGAGAGACTTCCATCTGAACGCACGATGGACACTGGGTAAAAGAAACGGCCGTTTTCTTTACCGCGTAGCTGGGTATGTGAACACATGATTAGGAAAACTGCGCGCGATCGCATCGCCGCAGACGCCTCGCTTTAGGCGATGGAGTGACCAAGTGCATCAGGGGCCCGATGTAGGCGCAAGCCTTCGGTCCGTGAAATATCCTTTCGCAGAATGCCCTTTAAGCCTCGGATCCCGGTCCGTTCCCACGTATTCGTCAAGAAAGTCCAGCAGAGCCTGAACTTTAGGTGTCAGGCGCGAGGGGCTAAAGAAGAGAGCGCATAAAGTGATCGGCTCAGGTGTCCATCGGGGCAGTACGGGTGTCAGAGCGCCGCGGACGTCTGGGCTATTCGCCATCCACAGGGGCAGAATGGCGACACCAAGTCCGCTCGCAGCGAGCTTCAGAGCAATCGCCGGATCGCTGGAGACCACGCGAAAGCGAATATCTGAAGTCACTGTCTTCTTGCCCCGCGTGAGCTTCCATGCCCCGGAACCGATGCAGCAGTGAGCGCCGAGGTCATCCGGCGTCGCCGGCCTACTGGATGCCTGAATATAGCCGGGGCTGGCGAAAAGTCCCCGGGCCGTGCCTGGATAGGGGCGTACACGTCGCAGGGAATCCCTGGGCGCCCGCAGTTTGAAGAACACGTCCACATCTTCCCGAGGCTCCTGATCCCAACTCGCTGAATAAAGTTCGATCTCCATCCGCAGATCGGGATAGCGTCCGAGGAACTCTTTTAGCAATGGCGCGAATACGGCGCGGGCCATTATGACTGGGCACGCTACCTTTATGAGCCCGCTGGGATTCGAGCGGCGGCCTTCGAGCAACGCGCGGCCGTGCCTGAGAGTCTGCAAGGCCCGTCTGCACGATTGCAGGTAATCCTTCCCGGAGTCGGTCAGGACGAGACCCCTAGGACTTCGCTGAACCAGCAGGACGCCAAGATGTTTTTCCAGTCGAGTCAACGCCCGGCTCACGGTAGAAGTGGGAAGCTGCAACTCTTTTGCGGCAGCCGTCAGTGTGCCCGCCTGTGAGACCGCAACAAATGTACGGACATCGTTAAGACCAAGGTCATTCAGAAAGAGCTGTACTCCAGGTTGAGCCTACCACAGTGTTGCGCGAGCGCAATTCGAGTTTGCAGCAAACGGTTCATAAAAGCGGCCCCGCACAGCATAAATTGGAGTAGGAGGAGATTGCTCTGCCATGAAGATCCTGGTGATGGGCGGAACGGGAAACGTCGGAGGCGCTGTAGTTAGGGAGCTCCTCAAGCGAAAAGCAAACGTCAGGGTACTGGCTCGCAAGCAGCCCGGCGAGGGCAAGCTACCCGGCGCCGTAGAAGTTGCGATCGGCGACCTGCTTGATCCTGTTTCGGTCGATCAGGCCATGCAGGGTGTCGATAAGCTGTTTCTGCTGAACGCCGTCGTTGCGGACGAACTGACGCAGGCGCTGATCGCATATGGAATCGCCAGGCGCATTGGACTGAAACACGTAACCTATCTTTCGGTATTCAAGGTGGAACAATTCCGCGACGTGCCGCATTTTGCATCGAAGCTCGCGGTCGAGCAAGCGCTGCGCGAGTTCGGTATACCGTACACGATCCTACGGCCCGGCTACTACATCCAGAACGACGGCATGCTTAAGGACGCTCTGCGGGGTCCGGGTATTTACCCCATACCGATTGGCACGGCTGGGATTTGTGCGGTGGACACTCGCGACATCGCCGAAGCCGCTGCTATCTCTTTGACCGAGGAGGGCCACGAAGGCCAGACCTCCGACCTCACCGGCCTCACTCTGATCAGCGGTCCGGGAAATGCGGCTATCTGGACTAAGCTTTTGGGCAAAGAAATCAAATACACCGGCCACAACTTCGACCAGTGGGAACAGCAGATGCGCGCGAGAGCTCCGGGATGGACAGCCTTCGATCTTCGCATGATGTTTCAGGGCTATTTCGACCGTGGCTTCGCTTCAACGGAACAGGAGGTTGCGCGGGTGACAAAGCTACTCGGCCATGCACCGCGCAGCCACGAGGACTTCGCAAGTGAGACCGCCCCGCTTTGGCGGAATGAATAGCTCAATTGAATCCCAAGCAAAACGGAACATTACAGGAGAAACAAAATGTCAACGGCTCGGCCAACGATTCCACCGGACAACCCGGAACGCACTCTTACGCTGGTGCAACTCGACACACTTCCTCACACCGGATTGGTGGGCGATACCTACACCATCACCGTGACGGGCGAACAGACCGCTGGACGCTTCTGCGCAATTGATATGCACATCCCGCCTGGTGGTGGACCGCCGCCCCATCGGCATGACTTCGAGGAGACTTTTATCGTGCTCGAACGCGAGATGGAAGCAACCTTCCGAGGCCAAAAGTCAATCGTGCGCGCTGGCGACACGATTAATATTCCCGCCAATGCGCCGCACCGGTTTCACAATACCTCCGCCGAAGCCGTACGCATGCTTTGTATCTGCTCTCCGGCCGGACAGGAAAACTTCTTCCTGGAGGTTGGAGTGCCAGTCGCCACCCGTACGACACCTCCGCCGAAGCTCGACCCTAAAGAACAGGCGGCGTCCATTGATAAAGTGAAGGCCCTCGCACCCAAACATCGCACCGAACTCCTTAGAGAGGCGTAGCTGGTGAGAATCAATCACCCAAGGAACTGAAGAGAATTTCCCGTTTTGATCACCATAACCACAAAGAAAGAGGAGATGATGTCTAACCAAAGCAGCAAGCAGTACGAGATGAAAGGTCAGTACACGCCCGAAAACAGCGCACTTGTCTTGATCGACCATCAAGTGGGAACCCTGACTTTTGTCCATAACATGTCTTCCGATGATTCCCTTCGGAACGCGGTCATGCTGGCAAAAGCTGCGAAGGCCTATGGCGTGCCCGTAGTCCTAACAACCAGCCAGGAAGATCACGCCCAAGGGCCGACTGCGCCCGCGCTGCAGCAAGCGTTGCCGGAGGCCTACAAGAATCGAGTCAAGCGTACGGGGATTGTTAACGCATGGGCCGACCCAAATTTTAGCGCCGCCGTCCGCGCGACCGGACGCAGGAAGCTCATCATGGCAGCTGTCACAACGGACATCTGCCTGATTTTTCCGGCG
>Ga0182024_10008612_pt1 | contig 21410 bp, 14 predicted proteins | sample P32metaG_FD_120480 | JGI IMG/M metagenome (GOLD analysis project Ga0182024, IMG submission 120480) | Permafrost microbial communities from Stordalen Mire, Sweden - P3-2 metaG (Illumina Assembly) | ecosystem: Environmental > Terrestrial > Soil > Wetlands > Permafrost | place: Sweden: Stordalen...
CAAGAAGGCCCGGCCCCTGCCGGCGCGGAAGGCCGGGGCGGGCCAGAAAGACAAGGAGTTCAAGATCGTCGCCTATTACGATGAGACCCGGGCGCATCGCCCGGCGAGCGGCACGCGCGGGGATGCGGACAACGCCGAGGCCCTGATGGCACTCGAAGCCCCGTACCAAAGCGGGCAATGGGACACCTACTGGCAAAGTGAGCTACGGCAAGCGGCTTAAGTTCGCCAGGAAGATTTGCCGCACCCGTTGCGATGTTCAGACGCCCCCTTGATTTTCCGGTCCAAATGACGGGTGGAAATTGGCCTTCCCCCTTACTCCTCGCCGGAAACGCCCGGCTACGCACCTCGTTGCCTTTTTCTCGCGATTTTTCGACCCCTCCTGAAACAGACGGGCGGCTGAAGATCTTTTGGGGGATCGACGACGGCCAGGTGTACGGCTCGCGGCGTTTTCACGCCCATGTCGGAGCGGTGTTAATCGCGCATCTGGGGTCGGCGACGGCGTCGGCCCGGGCCGAACGTTATGAAGGGACCTACGGGACGATGCGCCTGTCGCCGATCGCCCGGACCCTCCGCGAGATGATGAAAAAGCCGCCGGAAGCAACAACGGACCCGGCGGCCGCAAACGGATAATCAAATAACGACGTGAGTATTTGAACCCGCCAACGCCCTTGAGAGAGACGGTGCGCGCCCGCGCGGAGTCCCCGCGCCGTCAGTCTCCAGCAACTTTACAACGCAACAGGCTCGGCGTCGGCGAGCGGCCGGCGTAAGCGGCTGGTGCAGCTTTATACGCCGGCTAAGGAAGAAGGTCTTACAAGCCTGACGCGCCGGCGAAGGAAGATCCTTCGCCGGCGCGTCAGGCTTGTGTGCGCATCTTTTCGCCTGCATTCAGAGGCACAGCCCCAGAAGGCGCATCGTCGGACGTTCGATCCGTCTCCTCTTCGTGCCCTTGCGGCGAATCCTTTTGGACCGGCGCCAGCCCCAGCAGGAGCAGGGCGCCCACGCCATACGCCGCCGCCCAGTGGTAAGGCGTCTGACACTGCACCGCGTCCTTGAACGGCGTCCGCGCCACTAGTTCCAGTACGGCGTCCGGTAGGCCGATCTGCTCGAACCGCAGCGGCGAATGGATGACGCCGAAGAAGGCGCAGACCGCCGCCACGCCGAGGAAGCCGGCCGAAGCCCGGAGCCGGCCGTCCAGCAGCATCGCCAGCGCCGCGGCCCACAACATACCGGATATCAAAAAGCCGTTGGCCAGGCAGCGCAGCGTCTGCACCATCGTCAGGCTGGACGGGTCCGGGTCGCGGCCGCCCAGCGCCATGTTCAACGGCACCGACGCCAGATAGGCCAACGCCGGCAGCGCCGCCAGCGCCAGGGCCGGGTAGTGCCGCGTCGGCGTCGCCTGGAACGACTGGGCCGTGATCTCCAGGCCGATGAACACCAGGATCGGGTACAGCGCCGCCCTGGGCAGCCAGTGGAACAACAGCGCGAAGCCGCCGAAATAGCCGACCGCGCCGATGAACAGGGCCGTCGCCAGCGTGTAGGCCGTCCGGCCGCCCATCTTCTTGTAGGCCGGGTGGCCGATGTACGGTGTCGTCTGGATGACGCCGCCGAGCAGGCCGGCCAGCAGCGACGCCACGGCCTCCGTCAGCAGAATGGCCCGCGTGTCGTAGTCGTCTCCGGCCGCCGCCGCGCTCTCGGTGCAGTCGATACCGCCGACGATCGTGGCCAGGGCGAACGGCAGCACGACCGGCAGCTTGGCCAGCGCCGCCGCGAACACCGGCCCCCACCACGCCGCGGATTCGCCGTAAAAGGAGACGAGGGCGGTCGGATCCCACGGGGCTTCCGTCGCGGCCTCCGGCGGGGGGACGAATGCTATACCCAGGATCGGCCCCAGCCGGCTGAGCAGCTGATAGACCGCCACGCCGAGGAGCACCGCCGCCAACGCCCCCGGAATCTTCCACGGAAGCGGCCGGCGCGCCACCAGCGTCAACAGGATCACCCCAAGCGCCAACACGCCGACCAGCGGCACGGCGGCGATGCCGTCCAGCAGCAGCGGCAGAAACGCGATCAGCGTCAGGGCGATGGCGGCCAGGGAACCGAGCAGCCCCGCCCGCGGCACCAACCGGCGCACGGCGTTGCCCAGCGGCGCGCAGATCACCTTGAATACGCCCGCCAGCACCAATACCGTCAGGCCGACCTGCCACGCGAAGGCCATCGCACGTTCGTGGTCGCCGAACAGTTGATGGCCCTTCTGCAACGCCGGAATCAGGACCAGCAGCGCCACGCCGAACGTACTTGGCGTGTCCAGCCCCAGCGGCATGGCCGTCACGTCGGGTCGCCCCGTCCGCCGCGCCAGGCGGAACGCCATCCAGCTGTAGAGCAAATCGCCCAGCAGCACGCCGACGGCCGTGCCGGGGATCATGTGCGTCAGAACGAAGGCGTGGGTGAACTTGCCGTCGCCGTCGCCGCTGATGAGCGTGACCAGCAGCACCATCACGGCCACGTTGTCGAGCATCAGGCCGAAGAAGGCGTTGACGTCGCCTCGGCCGGCCCAGTGGTAGCGCATCGCGTCGCCCTCGCCGCCAAGTCCCAAGCGGCGCGACGCGCGGCCGAGGGCTTTTTCAAACCCTCGGCCGCGCTTCGCGCCGGTCGAGCATCATCCTATTCGGATTTTCGAGGGCGAGGGGCGACGCTCAGTTGAGGCCCGCCAGCGTCCGGTCGATGGCGTGGCGGAGGATCCAAGCCCGATGGCCCCGAGAAGCGGTGCGTTCCGCCCGCCACAGCGCCGCCTCGATCTGGTCCCTCAGATCCGGGCGGTCGCGGAGCAGGGGCAGCGTGCTCCGCAGGGCGCCGCGATAGAAGAGGTAACAATTCTCGTATTCGCCGTTGTTGTAGAGGGGGCTGCCGGTGTCGATCGCGTTGGTCAGAACGACCTGGGCGCGCGACTGGTGGAATTCATCGGCCGGCGCGGCCTTGGCGACCGTCAGGGACAGCAACACGGCGACGGCGGTGAGGAACAAAGCTCGCATGACGAACTCCTTCTGCGGCGGGGTAGTTTGACAGGAGCCAGGCCCCGCCTTTTCACGTGACTCCATAGAAGGGATCGCCGCCCCGGGAAGGATGTGACGTCGATTTGCGGATTCTTTTTGCCCCGGCGACTCTAACGATTTGGCGAGCGGGGGGCGTAAGCCCCCTGATTCGTCGCCCGTCCCGAGACGCTACTCTAAATCAGGGGGCTTACGCCCCCCCTCGCCATGGTGTTCGTGGCTCTTACGGACCCTTCGGCTTGGGCGTCTCGGCGCGTCGGAGCAAGGCGTCCACTTCGGCCCACAGCTTCCGCCACGGTTCCCGTTCGGCCTCGGGCAGCTTCGCCAGCCCCTCCGGCTCCCGCACGCCGGCGAAAGCGGGATCGATTTGCCAGCGCCGCATCGTCCGCTCCACGAGTACGGGGGATCGCGGGTCGTCGCTTTCCTGCCGCTTGCCCCATTCGGCGAGGTCCGCCTCCAGCCAGTCCAGCGCCTGCCTTCGCCAGCGGGCGCGGTCTTCTCGGCGGCCCCATTCGCGTCTTCGCCCTGCCCGCAGGCCGCCGGGGCGGCGCCACAGGCCGCATAGTAGCGGTTGTCCGTTGACAAACTCTCGGCCAGCTTCGGGTCGGCCGCGAAGGCGGCCGAGTAGAATCGGACGGCGGCGCCGTAGAGCTTCTTGCATCGACAGAGCCGCCCGTATTCCAGCCGTACATGGGCCGATGAGACTGGCGCCCCGCCCTTCAGGACGGCCGGCAGCTTGCCGTCGAGTTCCACGACGCGCTCGCAATCCCGAACCTCCCTCGCGGCCGTCTTCTCCGGGGCTTCCCCGAGGGGGACCTCTTGTTGCCACCTCCGGGCGGCTTCCAGGGCGTCGGCGAAGCGTCCCTGCTCCAGAAGGGCCCTACTGAGGCTCCTATGCGCCGGCGCGTAGTTGGGCTTGAATTGGAGCGCCTTGCGATATTCGGCCTCCGCCGCGTCGAACCGGCCCCGGTCCCCCAAGACGTTGCCGAGGTCGTTGTGGGCGTTGGCGTAGTTGGGCCGGATTTCCAGGGCCGTGCGGAACTCGGCCTCCGCCTCGTCGAACCGGCCGCGGGCGCGTAGCACGTTGCCGAGGCCGTTGTGGCCGCTGGCGTCCGTCGGCCGGATTTTCAGGGCCGTGCGGAACTCGGCCTCCGCCTCGTCGATCCGGCCCTGCTCCCGCAGCACGTTGCCGAGGGTGACGTGGTCCGCGGGGCTTTGCGGCTAAACTTTGAAAAATGGCAATCTGGCGAACCTGGTTAGCCACCCACTTTCGCTATCTTGCCATTTCGAGGAGTTTAGCCGCAAAGCCCATTCGTACAGGATCGCCCCCAGCGCATACACGTCCGTCGCCGGGCCGATCTCCTTCGACTGGCCGCCGGCCTGTTCGGGCGCCATGTAGCTCGGCGTCCCCATGACGGAGCCGGTTTGCGTGTGCGAGCCTTCCTCGTCCAGCTTCTTGGCCAGGCCGAAATCGGTGATCTTGGGCATGCCGTCGTCGGTCAGCAATACATTGGCCGGCTTCAGGTCGCGGTGAATGACCTGGGCCTGGTGGGCCGCATGAACCGCCCGCGCCAGCTTCTCCGCCAACGGGGGCGCCTCCGCGGGCGGCAGCGGCGTGCCGTTGAGCTTCTTGTCCAGGCCGCCGCCGGGGCAGAACTCCATGCTGAAGAACGGCTTGCCCTCGTGTTCTCCGACCTCGTAGACCTGGACGATATGGGGGTGTTGCAGGCGGGCGACGACCTCCGTCTCGATGCGGAAACGCTCCTCCCGATCCGCGGGGCCGGCACCGGCCAGGATCATCTTCACGGCGACGACCCGGTTGAATCCGAGCTGGCGGGCCTTGTAAACCACGCCCATGCCGCCGCGGCCGAGTTCGGCCAGGATCTCATAACCGGGAAGATACGGCGGCCCGGCCCCGCCGGGAGGCGCATCGGCGGCCGCCGCGACGGTCGCCGGGCCGAGGAGGTCGGGCCGCAGAACCTCGTCCATGGCGAACTGCAGGGCGATGGCCGCCGCCAGATGCGGAAAGCGCTGTTGGTACTCCTCCGCCCGCAGTGACTCCCCCCGCCCTTCGCGCAGGATGACCTCGTTAAAGATCAGGCAGAGAAGTCCCTCGTCGTCGTCGCGCAACGCGGGGCATTGCTCCAGGAACGCCTCGACCGGCGCCCGGTCCCCATGACCCCAGCGCTCGCGCTGATCCGCCAACAGGCGCTCGACCGGCGGCGGCGCCGTTTCCTGCTGCCCCGCCGGGTCGCCGGCCGCGGACAACGTCTGATCCGATGGGGCGTCATTCATCCTTCGCCTCATCCAGGCCCAATTCGCGGGAGATGCGGTTGAGGGCGCGGCAGAACTTCTGCCGCAGGGCCGTCGGACTCGAACCGAGGTCGGCGGCGATGCGCGCCCAGTCGTGGCCTTGGGTGCGCAACTCGACCAGGCGCCGCTCGTCGGCGGACAGCCTTCGGTAAACCTCTTGCAGCAGTTCCTTGGCGGACGCCGGCCGGCTGGGGCTGGACGCGGGCGCGGCCGTCTCCATCGCCGCCGGGCCGGACGCCCGGACGCGCCGATGGTCGCGGCGGCCGGCGCACTCCTTCCGGGCCTGGCTGGCGAGCTTGTTGCGGGCCATGGTCACCAGCAGCTTCACCAGCTGCTCCGGGGTGTCCAGCTCGAACTGGCCGACCGCCGCCCGCACGAAGAAGCTGCCCAGGACCGACTGGCAAATGTCCATGGAGTCGAACACGGTCGCCAGCCGGGCGTCCACCAGGCGGAAGCGGATGACGCGGCGGACGGTCGGCTCGTACTGGCGCACCAGTTCCGTGGCCGCCTCCTGGTCTCCGGCGCGGACGCGGCGAATGAAGTCGGGAAAGGAAAGGGGTGTGGACATGACGAGATCCCCGGCGGCGACGGCGGCACGGCGCCATTCTATGCGCGGCCGGCGCCGGCCGCCAACGCATTTCACTCCCCCGCGGGACGGTGTGAGCGATATTACGGATGGCATATGGAATAACGGCGGCGCGACAAGGCCGCCTTTGGGCCGCGAAAAAATATTCGCGCCGCCGCGTCACACGCGGCCGGCCGCCGCGATTCCCTGGGTGGAGGGCCGTTCGAGTGAGCGGCCGAACACGGGGACGGCGAATTTCGCTTCCCCTCTCATCCACGAACGCCGCGACGCGGCACAGGAGTTTCCCATGCAACGGATCCTGACGGGGTTGATGCTGGCCGGGTTGGCGTTGGCGACGAGCGGCGCGGCGCAGACCCACGAATGGTGCGGCGAGAGCCGCTCCTGCTACCAAACGCCGTGCTACCACACGTCGTGCTACCACACGTCGTGCTACCACACGTCGTACTACCGGCCCCGCTACCAAACGTCGTGCTACCGGCCCCGCTACCAAACGCCGTGCTACCACCGGTCCTACTGCCACGAGTCGTACTACTCTCGGTAACGACCCTTCATGCGTCGTCTTGACGCCTCCGGGCGTGCCCGCGGAACATTCCGCGGGCACGCCCGGAGGCGTTTCCAGGCCGCCCGAAGCGACAAGTTGAAACGGCCGCCGGATACTCGGCCCGATCCGGGTCCGAAGGAACGACGTTGGCGCAGGCGTTTCCGCCGTCGGAACAAGGTAGGCGCCTACCGCCTGTGGCGACTTTGCCGACGGCGACAGCAGATCAGGACGAAGGGAGGGTGCATTTACCGATTCCGCCTATTGAAATCACTTTCGCATTCTAGGTAATATATGCAAGATAAGTGGATTGAGGAGAAGAGGGTAAGAGGAGCGGCTTATTCGGTCGAGTGCAGGAGCCTTCCGACCGCAGTTTCGGCGTCCTTCGCCGGGTGAGGCGACAGGCGCATCTCCGCGGAGTGAGGCCATGCGCAGAGTCGTGGTAACGGGCGTGGGCGTGGTGGCGCCGAACGGCATTGGCAAGGAGGCCTTTTGGTCGGCGTGCGTCGAGGGGCGGAGCGGCATCGGCCCCATCCGCTGTTTCGACGCCTCGGCGCATCCCGTCCGCGTGGCGGGCGAGGTTCCCGAGTTTGACGCGGCCGCTTATGTGCCGCCAGCCCATCGCAAAAGTCTAAAAATCATGGGTCGCGCCGCCCGCTTCGGCGTGGCGGCGGCCGGCCTGGCGGTGCGCGACTCCGGCCTGGACCTGTCGCGGGAAAATCCCGAACGCCTCGGCGTGGTCATGGGGTCGGGCCTGATCCCGATCGACCTGCCGGACGTGGCGGCGCTGGTGGCCAAGGCCTGCGACGAGTCCGGCAAGTTGCACGCCGACCGCCTCGGCCAACAGGGGTCGCATTCGCTGTTCCCGTTGTGGCTGCTCAAATACCTGCCGAACATGACGGCGGCCCACATCTCCCTGATCCACCACGCCCAGGGTCCGAACAACACGGTGGTGACGGCCTGCGCGGCTGGCACGCAGGCGGTCGGCGAGGCGTTCCGGCTGATCGCCCGCGGCGACGCCGACCTGATGCTGGCCGGCGGCGCCGACAGCCGCCTCGACCCACTGCTGCTGCTGGCCTACTCGGCGCTGGGGGCGATCAGCCCGGCCCAGAAGCCGCCGACGGAGGTGTCGCGGCCGTTCGACGGCAAACGCGACGGTTTCGTACTCGGCGAAGGGGCGGGCGTGCTGCTGCTGGAGGAACTGGAGCGCGCCAAGCGGCGCGGGGCGGTGATCTACGCCGAGGTGCTCGGCCTGGGCAGCAGTTTCGACGCCTACGCCGTGACCAAGCCGGACCCGGAGGCGGGCGGCGCCGCCCGCGCCATCCGCTGGGCCTTGAAGGAGGCCCACGTCGATCCCGGCGATGTGGACTACATCAACGCCCACGGCACCAGCACGCGCCTCAACGACCTGATGGAAACGACGGCGGTGAAGCGCGTTTTCGGCGAGGGCGCGCGGGCGTTGCCGCTGTCGTCGATCAAGTCGATGGTCGGCCACCTGATCGGGGCGGCCGGGGCGGTGGAAGCGGCGGCCCTGGCGCTGACGTTGCACGACGGCGTGGTGCCGCCGACCATCAACCAGACGACGCCCGACCCGGAATGCGATCTGGATTATGTGCCCAACTGCGCCCGCGAGATCCGCGTGCGCACGGCCCTTTCGACCAGCTTCGGCTTCGGCGGCCAGAACGCGGCGCTGGTGATGCGGAGCATGAGGGATTGAGGACGCGCATCCAATCCGACCTGTGCAGACCGGCCGCCTCTTTGCTACGCTCCACCAACGTAGCCCCGCTTTTTTCCCCAACTCGGTGCGGCCGCCATGCACAAAGAAGAAGTCGCCGCCGTCCTCGACGAGATCGGCGTCCTGCTCGAACTTCAGGGCGAAAACGCCTTTCGCTGCAACGCCTACCGCAACGCCGCCCGCGCCGTGGAACAGCTCGAAGGCGACCTCGGCGAGGCGGTGTCCTCCGGTCGGCTGGCCGGCGTCCGCGGCATCGGCGACACCCTCCGCGAAAAGATCACCACGCTCGTCACCACCGGCTCACTGCCGTTCTACGACCAACTCCGCGCCAAGACGCCGCCCGGCCTTTTCCAGATGCTGCGCGTCGGCGGCCTGGGGCCGAAAAAGGTCAAGGCGCTCTACGACCAGCTCGGCGTGGACGACCTCGACAAGCTCAAGGCCGCCTGCGAGGCGGGCCACGTCGCCGGCCTCAAGGGCTTCGGTGAAAAGACGCAACAAAAGATCCTCGAAGGCGTCGCCTTCCTCAAGCAGACGGCCGACCGCGTGCGCATCGACCAGGCCGAATCGGTCGCCCTCGGCCTGCTCAACGCGCTGCGCGACGCGCCCGGCGTCCGCCGCATCGAGGCGTGCGGCAGCCTGCGGCGCCGCAAGGAAACCGTCAAGGACATCGACCTCCTCGTCTGCGCCGACGACGCCGGGCCGATCATGGACCGTTTCGTCGGGTTGCCGGGCGTCGCCCAGGTGCTCGGCCGCGGCGACACCAAGTCGAGCGTCACCATCGCCGCCGGAGAGGACGGCCATCGCTTCGTCATCCAGGCCGACCTGCGCGTGGTGAATGAGGATCAGTTCCCGTTCGCGCTGCATTATTTCACCGGGAGCAAGGAGCATAACATCGAGATGCGTCGGCGGGCGCAGGCGCGCGGCCTCAAACTAAACGAATACGAGTTGGCCGGGCCGCATCGGCCGGCGGCTTGCCGCGACGAGGCCGACCTGTTCCGCGCGCTCGGCCTGGAGTACGTGCCGCCGGAACTCCGCGAAGGGGCCGGCGAGATCGAGGCCGCGGAGAGCGGCGGCCTGCCCGACCTTATTGAGATTTCGGACATCGTTGGAGTCTTTCATAACCACACCACTTACAGCGACGGCGGCGACACGCTTGAAGACATGGCCAAGGCGGCCAAGGCGCTGGGCCTGAAATACCTGGGGATCGCCGACCATTCGCAGTCGCTGACGGTGGCCAACGGCCTCAACGCCGACCGCGTGCGCCGCCAGCTGGCCGAGATCGACGCGCTGAACGAACGGCTCAAGGGGTTCCGGGTCTTCAAGGGGACGGAGTGCGACATCCTGGCCGACGGCCGGCTCGACTTCGACGACGACCTCCTGGCGACGTTCGATTACGTCGTGGCCAGCGTCCACAGCCATTTCAAACAAAGTCGAGAGGAAATGACGGATCGGATCGTCCGGGCGATCCGCCACCCGGCCGTGACCATGCTCGGCCACGCCACCGGCCGGCTACTGCTCCAGCGCGAGGGCTACGCCGTCGATCTGGAGGCGGTGTTGCAGGCCGCGGCGGGGGCCGGCGTCATGGTCGAGATCAACGCCCACCCCGCGCGCCTGGACCTCGACTGGGTCCACTGCCGCCGGGCCAAGGCGCTCGGCGTGCCGATCGTCGTCAACCCCGACGCCCACAGCACCGCCGGCCTGGCGCTGTACCGTTTCGGCGTGGACGTGGCCCGACGCGGGTGGCTCACCAAGAAGGACGTCTTCAACACGCGGCCGGCGTCCGAAGTCGCCGACGCCCTGGCGGAACGGAAGGCCGGCCGACCGCGCCGGAAGTGAATGTTGGAGCAGGCGCACGTGCGATTTCGGCGGCGGCGGTTCTCTTTTATCGGAATAGTGGGAAATCCTCTTGCCGGGCGGTGAACCTTACAGCCGGTCGAGCGAGTCGATCCAGCGGACCAGTTCTTTCAGCGTCGGCAGGTCCAAATACTGCTGGCCCTTGTCCTTCATCTCCCGGTACACGGCCGTGTACTTGTAATCCGTCAGCTTCTTCTGGCCGTCCTTGATGAGGTCCTTGAGCGGGTCCTTCTCGCCGGCCACGATGTAAAAGCTCAGCGGCTGCGCGGCCGACCGCTCCTTGGGCGGACTGGCCAACGGCGCCCCCGTCGTCGCCACGGCCCGGTACAGGTCGCGGTTGTGGAACGCCAGGTAAAACGCCATCTCGCCGCCGACGCCCATGCCGTGCAGCACGACGCGCCGTTTGTCAATGGCGTAGGCGTCCGTCACCGCCTTGACCGCCTCCCGCACGAAGCCGGCCTCGTCGCGCTTCCAGCCGTCCTCGCCGTCCGACAGCGGCTCCAACAGGATGATGTGGTTGTCGGCGCAAAAATCCTCCCAGGCGTCCTTGAGCTTCCTTACGTCCTCGTCGCGGACCTTACTGGCCGTCGGGTCGATGGCCTTGCCGGCGCCGGCCGAGGCCGGGTGCAGCCACACCACCAGGGCGTAGGTCATACTCGGATCGTATTTCTCCGGAACATAGACCCAGTAGCTGTGGTCGCCGCCGACGCTGTGCCGCTTGAACAGGCCCGTCTCCGGCTTGTCCTTCTTCGTGGGCGCCTGGCCGGCCGACGCCTGCTCCGGCAGCTTGTCCGGCACGGCGTCGGGCGGCTCGGCCAGCTTGGCCGGCAGCGTCTCCGTCTTGCCTCCGGCCTTGCGCACCACGTCGAGCTTCACGTCGGTCCCCGGCTGGAGGCGGGCCATCAGGTCGAGGAAGCGGTCGCGGTCCACGATCGGCTGTTTGCCCGGCGGCTGGCCGGGCAGCGGCGGGCAGTCGACGCGCACGATGCGGTCGCCAGCCTTGACGCCAGCCTTGTCCGCCGGACTATTCGGATAGACATAGCGCACTTCCACGCCCTTGTCGGAGTCGTCGCGCACCGGCAGCACGCCGAGGAAGCCCTGGCCGAACGCCGCCCGCGCGCCGCCGAGGGCCACGGCCGGCAGGTTGACCTCCGCCCCGGCGCGGTCGAGCTTGACCGTCACCACGTCGCCCTCGTACTTGGCGCCGAGCCGCGTTTGCAACTGGACCTGCGTTTCGACGGGTTGGCCGTCGATCTCCTTGATGCGGTCGCCGGGGCGGATGCCGGCCTTTTCGGCCGCCGACCCCGCCTCGACGTTGGACACCACCGGCGGTGTCGTGTACGGGTCTTGCACCTGGACGTTGACGCCGAGGATGCCGCGCTTGAGGTCGGTCCCCTCTTTCAGGCGAGGAAGGATGGCGTTAATGTCTTCGAGCGGCATGGCGAAGCCGAGGCCCGAATCGTACATGTTGAAGCCGGCCGTTTCGCCTTCGGCGTAGGGCGACGCCGGCACGATGACGCCCTGGACGCGGCCGGCCAGATCGACGAGCGGGCCGCCGTAGTTGGCCGGCGAAATGCGGGCGTCGGTCTGCACGGCCTTGCCCCAGATGCGGCCGAGCGCGCTGATGATGCCGACGGAGACCGAAGGCGGATCGTCGATGGCGTCGGGCAGCGTGCGGCCGACGGCGAGCGTGGTCTGGCCGATTTTCATGCCGGCCTTGGGCGCCGGGGTCGGCACGGCCAGGCCGGCGGCGTCGATTTTGAGGAGGGTCAACATGCGCGTCTGGTCGGTGGCGACGACCTTGGCGGGGAAGCGGTCCTTCCGGCCGGGCACGGACACGTCGATGGTGGCCGGCTTGTTGGCGAAGTTGAAGGCGCTGGAGACGATGTAGCCGTCGGGGCTGACGACGAGGCCGCTGGTCGGCCCCATGCCGCGGCGGATCATGCCGCCGCCGGCGGCGCGCACCACGTCTACACCGCCCTGCGTCTCGATCTGCACCACGCACGGGGCGACGCGGGCCACGGCCGCCTTGATCGCCTGCTCCTTGAGGTCGCCGAGGTCGTCGTCCGCGCGGGCCGCCGGGAGGGCCAGTAGGAGGGCGGCCAGCAGGAGGGGAATGCGTCGCTGCGTCATATGAAAAATCCTCATCAATTCAATCTTGGCGAGCGGGGGGCGTCAGCCCCCTGATTCGTCGCCCGTTCCGAGGCGCTATGCTAAATCAGGGGGCTGACGCCCCCCGCTCGCCGTTGCAAGCGCCCTATTTCCTCTTCGGCGGCGCCGCCAACGTCAACTCGACGGTCGTGAGCTTATCGCCGCGGCGCACCTCCAGCTGCACCTTCTGGTTGGGCGGGTAGTGCTTCATCATCTCCTTGTAGCCGTCGATGGTCTTCACGGAGACGCCGCCGACGTAGACGATCAGGTCGTCCTGGCGGATGCCGGCCAGGGCGGCCGGCGAACCGGGGACCACGTCCTCGACGTAGGGCGGCGTGATGTCCACCGGCTCGGCCACCAGGACGATGCCGGTGTAGGCCGAAAAACCGTCGCCGGGCTTGCTGTCGGGGTTAAGGCGCGTATACTTATCCTTCTTATTCAACAAATCGAGCATGGTGGCCACGGCCGTCTTGCCGTCGGGCTGCTTGACCTCCACCGCGGCGCCGACCGGGATGGAATAATTCATCCAGGTGCCGGTCTGCTCGTTGCGGAGGCCGCGGCCGATGACGCCGATGAGGTCGCCCTTGCGCGTCGTCAGGGCGCCGCCGGCCGCGCCGGGGTTGTTGGTCACGGCGTCCACCATGTAGACCTTGCCGGTGAACGGCATCTCGTAGAAGCCGTTGCGGCCCTGCAATTTGGCGTAGGCCGTGACGACGGCGTGCTGCACCGTCACCCAGTCGTCGCGCGTGGCGATCTCGAAGCAGTTGCTGAAGGCCAGCACGCCCGTGCCCACGTCCACCGGCGGCCGTTTCGCCGCCTCGGCCAGGTCGAAATACGGCAGATCCTCCACCTTATCCTTGTCATTGCCGATCTTGATTAGGGCAATGTCCAGTTCCGGCTCCTGGGCCACGACTTCGCCGTGGTACTTGGTACCGTCCCAGAGGTGGACGCGGAGGTCGCGGGTGTCGAGGAGTTGGGTGTTGGCGGTGAGGATGTAGCCGTCCGGCGACACGACGATGCCGGTGCCGAAGGCGGGCAGGCCGTGCAGGCCGCCCGACCCCCACACCTTGACCATCTTCTTATTGACCTCCTCGGCCGCCTTGGCCGTGGCGTCGTCGGCCCGAACCGCGGCGGGCGGGAGGAAGAGCAAAACGGCCGCCGCCGCGAGGGCGCCGGGCCGGACGAGTCGATTCATCGGGTGCGTCTCCGGCAAAGCTATCAGCTATCAGCTAATAGCTGATAGCTATTTGTTCAAATCCCATTTGTTCACATTCAGGACCGCATACGTCTTGTCTTTGTAGCGCACCTCGATGCGCCCCGGCAGTTGGCCGCCCGACTCCGCGCGGTAGTCCGACAGGAAGACCTCGCACGGGTCGTCGTCGCGGTCCACCGTCACCTCGAAGCCGAGCAGCGTCTGGTCGTCGCGCGAGAAGTACCACTTGGCGGCGACGCCGGCCAGCCGCGTCCGCAACACTTCGCACAGCACCCGCCGCTTGGCGTAGTCCGGCGCGGCCCCCTCCGCCGGCGGCAGGTAGAGTGGCTCGACGCCGCCGTGGCTATAGTCGCCGGAAAAGCCCTTCTCGCCGAAGGCCAACAGCTGCCGGTACTGGTACAGCGCCAGCAACAGGCCGCCGCTGCCCTTGGGAGATTGCAGGTCTTCCAACTTGGTCTCCGTATTCAGCGGGTCGAAGTCGTAGTCGATCATGTCCACGCTGCCGACGATGCGCTCGTTCTTGTTGTCCTTGTTCGGCGCCCGCACCGAAATCTGGGCCGCACTGGTCTTCCTGCCGAGCGTGCAGGACGCCTTGAGGGTCCAGTCGCCCTGGAAGGCGCCGAAGTCGCCGGTCTTTTGATGAAAGGCGCTTAACAGACGGTCGCGCTCCAGTTTGTTGAAATAATAGTTGGCGAAGCCGGGCCGGGCGACGAACAGCTTGGCGGCGTCGGTCCCCGCCGGCGGCGGCGGCAGCGGCTTGGGCGTCACCCGCGGGTCGCCGCTGGCGTCGTCGGTGCGGCCGTCCGGCAACACGTCGGGCGTCCGGCCCGGCAGACGCACCAGCACCTCGTGTTTGTCGGCCGTCTCGTGGCGGAAGACCAGCGGCACGCGCCAGCCCTTGGGGAAGATGCCGAGCTTGTTCTTGAACTGGTTGATGTTGGTCAGGGTAAAGCCGGCGAATGACAGCAGCTTGTCATCGGGACTGAGGCCGCGGCGGTCCACGTCGGAGCCGCTGACCACGCGCTTGACCACCAACTCGCCGAGGCCGCCCTCCTCGTTTTCCGGCTCCACGTCGGCGCCGAGCGTGGCGTGGTCGCACTCCAGGCCGGCCCGCAGGTGGCCCAGGAAGTTTTTAATCATGTTGACGGAGATCGAATAGGCGGCGCCGGAGTTGATGCGGTCGCTCTTGCCGAGCGAGCCGGCGCTGTTGATGCCGACCCATTCGCCCTGCATGTTGAACAGCGGGCCACCGGAGTTGCCGGGGTTGATGGCCGTGTCCACCTGGATGCAGTCGCAATACTCCAGGAGCGTGCCCGACGGGTGTGGGATCTTTTGGTAGCGGTGCGTGCCGGACACCATGCCGTAGGTCACGGTCGGGTTGAAGTCGGTGGCCAGCAGGAGCGGGTTGCCCAGCGCCAGCGTCATATCGCCGGGCCGGAGCTTGTCGCTGTCGCCGATCACGGCCGTCGGGAACTTGACTTCGTGGTCCTTCTTCTGGATCAGCTTGATGAGGGCCAGGTCGCCCTCGCGGTCGAGGCCGACGAGCACGGCGTCGTACATCTGGCCGTCGGACGTTCCGCAGTGGAAGTAGGAGCCGACGGCGGCGGCGACGTGGAAATTGGTGATGGCGTATCCGTCTTCGGTGAGAATGATGCCGGAGCCGCCGCCCTGGCCGCCGGGGGCCAGCACCGCGAGGACGGGCTTCTTGACCTTCTCGATGAGGGCGACGCGGTCGTCCTCGGCCTTCTGGAGACGCGGGTCGAGGCCGTCGCCGTGGGCGGCTGCGAGCAAGACGGTGAAACCGGCCGCGGGGAGCAGCGCCGTCAGGAAGATATTGCGGAGGGTCATAAATGTCCTTTCAACGGCGTCGGGACCAGAGCGCGAGCGAGGGGTCGAGCGTGAACCCCTCGCTCGCGCTCGGGGCTGGTATCACTTGCTCACATAAGCATCGGCCAAATCCACGTGCAGCCCCAGGTCCAGGAACTCGGCCGGGTCGTGCGTCACCACGATGCGGAGTTTCTTCACGTCCTTGACGTTGCGCACCAGCGGCACGGGGCCGGCCTTGTCCTTGACGCCGCGTTGCAGCGTCACCTCGGCCAACTTCTGGCCGTCCGCCTCGACCGTCACCAGCACCGGCCGGCCCATGCCCTTCACGTCGTCGTCGATGCCGACCACCGCCCGGAACTCGCGGTAGTCGCCGTTGAGGTCGTACTCCAGCACCGTGGTGGCGTGCAGCGCCAGACCCTTTTCGTAGGCGGTGTTGTTGACGTGCAACGTCTTGTCGTCGAGGTTGAGGTCGCGGCGGTAGTGGACCGCCTCGGCCGCGCCGTTGCAGCGCTCGTCCACCTTGGTTGGCGTCATGTCGGAGAGGTAATCGCGCTTACCGTGGCTGTAGTCCATCTTGACGACGAGGGCCGTCGTGTAGTCGATCTTGGCCCCGACGGGCGTCGTCACCGTGAAGCCGGTCGGCGTCAACTCGGCCCCACTAACCATGACGAGGTTGTGATGCGTATCCAACAACCGGCACTGCACCGGCGCGGCGTTGGGGTCGGGTTTGCGGCTGAAGGCCATGCCGTAGACGTTGGCCAGGGCGAAGTCGCCTTCCTTGCCGCTGGGCAGCGTGAAATGGACGGTCTCGCCGGTCTCGTTGGCGCCGCCGATCACGCCCTCGACGGCGTTGGGCACGCCGTCCTTGACCTTGGCCAAAACGTCGCGCGACCGCGAAGTCTTATCGAGGATGTCGGCCCACTCCTTGCGATCCTTGTCGAGGTGGGCGTTGGCCAGCATCTGCGACAGGCCCGACAGAGGGAACTTCACCGTCTGCCCGGCCAGCAGCGTCACCGTCACCTCGTTCTTAACGACGGCGAACTTGGCGCAGTGGAGTTGCGTGCCGTCGGTCAGCTCCACGTCCACCCAGGGCACGTTCGGCAGGGCGCCGGTCTGCTGGCCGAAGGTCAGCGTCAACACCTGATCGATGGGCGTCGCCACCTTGCCCGCGGCGGCGGCGATGACGATCTCTTTACTGGTGATGCCCACGAGTTCGCCGGTGATCGTCTCCTGCTTGAGGTTGTGCAGCTCGGCCGGCGCGGCCCATCCGGCCGAGGCGCACAGAAGCAGGGCGAGCATGGTTCGGCGCACAGGCATGATCGACTCCGTAGGTGGGCTGCTGCTCATTATAACGAACCGCCAAGACGCCAAGAGCGCCAAGAAACCCAATGTCTTCTTGGCGCTCTTGGCGTCTTGGCGGTTCGTTCAATCCGCGCGGTCCTTGCCCGTGAGCATGTCCTTGAGGATCTTGGATATCCGCGCCTCGTTGTCGGCGAGTTCCTTCATCTCCTTTTGGATCATCTCATAGTGCTGCCGCTGCTTGGAGTCCTTGGCGGCGTCCACCGCCGGCGCCTGCTCGCCGTCGTACTCCTTGTGGTACAGGTCGGTGCGGTCCTGCACGCCCTTCTGCATCGACCGCAACAGCTTCAACTGCGCGATGATGTCCACCAGTGGGTCTTCGCCCTTCTGCTGCGGCTGCCCCGGCATCGGCGGCTGCTTCGGCCCCTTGTTCTTGTTGGCCTCGCGCTGCTTCTTCAACGCCTCCACCATGTCGGTCAGGTTGCGGATGATCTCGTCCTCCACGCCCTGCGTCACGGCGCCGGTGTCGGTCTGGCCGAGGTGGTCCTTGACCGTCAGCATGTCCCTCCGCACCATCTGGAACATCTCGGCGAAGGCCTGGGCCGAGCCGTCGCTCTCTAAAAGCGCCAGCGCCCGGTCGGCCTCCTTCACGATGTCATATTCGCGGTCGGACAGCACGTTGGAGTCGAGGGCCAACGGCCGTTCGTCGCCCTTGTCCTTGCGGACTTCCTGAATCTTCTCGTCGAGCTTCAACGTGCCGTCCTTGACGGCGATCTGCATGGCCAACATGCGGGCGCAGCGGGCCTGCAACCGCTCCAGGATGCGTTCGATCTCTTCCTGGCGGTCGGCGTTGATGATCTCTTCGAGCTTCTTGATCGCCTTGGCGATGTCGTCGGCCGCCTTGTCGCCCGACGGCAGGGCGCCCGGCTTGTCGTCCTGGTTGAGCTTCTGCTTGGTCTCCTCCATGTCCTTCTGGCCGTCCTCGATCTGCTTGCGCACCGGGATTTTCATTTGCGGCCCCTGCGGCGGCGGGGGCGGGCTGGCCGACGAATCGCCGGAATCGCCCTTGCCCTGTCCCGGCTGGCCCTGGCTGGGTTGGCCGGCCGACGGGTTGCCCTTACTCGCGCTCGGCTTGCCGTCGGGGTTCATGCCGGATTTGGGGTCGCCCGCCTTGGCTTCACCCTTGCCGTCGCCCTTGCCCTTCTGGTCGCTGCCGCTCTTGCTCTCTGCCGGCTTGCCGTCGCCGCTCTTGCCGTCGCCCGGCTTGCCGTCCTTCGACGCGCCGGCCTTGGCGTCGCCGGCCTTGCCGTCGCCCGGCTTCGCGCCCTCTTTCCCTTCGCCCGGCTTGCCCGGTTTGGCGTCGCCGGCGCCCGGCTTGGCGTCGCCCGGCTTGCCGACCTTGCCCGGCTCGGAACCCGGAGCGGCCTTCGCCTCATTGCCCTTGCCCTCGCCCGGCTTGGCGCCGCCCTGGGCCTGGCCAGCCTTCGCTTCGCCGGGCTTGCCGTCGCCCGGCTTGCCGCCCTCTTTTCCCGCGCCCGGCTTGCCGTCGGCCGACTTGGGATTGTCGCCGCCGCTCTTGCTTCCTTCTTTCCCCTCGCCCGGCTTGTCGCTCGGGTTGGAACCGCTCTTGGCGCCTTCCTTGCCGTCGCCGGCCTTGCTGTCCTTGCCGTCGCCGCCCTTGCCGTCCTTACCCTCGCCCGGCTTGCTTTCGCCCATGCCGGACTTCGCGCCTTCCTTGCCCTCGCCGGACTTGCCGTCCTTCGAGTCGCCGCCCTTGCCGTCCTTGTTCTCGCCCGGCTTGCCCTCTTTCTTGTCGCCTTCGCCGGGCTTGCCGGCCTCTTTCCCCTCGCCCGGCTTGGCGTCCTTCGCCTCGCCGCCCTTGCCGTCGCTCGGCTTGTCGCCGTTTTTCGCCTCGCCGCCCTTGTCGCCTTCCTTGCCCTCGCCCGGCTTCATGCCGTCCTTGTTCTCGCCGCCCTTGCCGTCGCTGGGCTTCATGCCGTCCTTGTTGTCGCCCTCCTTGCCGTCGCCCGGCTTCATACCATCCTTATTGTCGCCTTCCTTGTTGGCGCCGGGCTTGCCGTCCTTCGCGTCGCCTTCCTTGTTTTCCTTGGCCTCGCCCTTGGGGCCTTGGGTGTCGTTCTTGGCCTCGCCCTTCTTGTCGTCGGAACCCGGCTTGTTGTCGTACTTGGCCTCGCTCTTCTTGAAGTCGGGCTTCGTCTCCTTGCCGGCGTTGGGGTCGAGCGTGCCCTTGGTGGAGTCCTTGATCCGGTCCTGCATCTTGGCCAAGTCCTTGCTGTCGCCCTTGGCCCGGTCGATGCGCGTGTTCAGGCGTTCCTGCTGGCTGAGGATCTCCTTGAGCTTCTCCAGCAGCTTCTCGTTGGCCAGCCGCCGCTCTTTCTGCTGCTTGAAGTCGTCGCCGTTCTGCAACAGGTCGATCAACTTGAGCATGGCGTCGTGCAGCTCTTTGTTGCCGCTCGCCACTTCGCCGGCGTCCTGAATCTTAATAAAGGTGTTGGGGTCCGACAGGCGCTCGATCACCTTGTCGAACTTGCCGTCCACGGCCTGGTTGTTGATCTCTTTGAGGACGTTTTCGAGGACCTTGACGGTGTTCTTGTCCTCGTCCTTGTCGCTGGTCTCCAGGCGCTGCTTGAGCTTGAGGACCTCGTTCTTGAAGGTCTCGAACTCTTCGCGGAGGACCTTTTCCTTGGCGGCGGCCTCTTCCTCCTGGACCTTGGGGTCCACGGTGGCGGCGGGCGCGTCGGGTTTCTTGGGGTCGGCGGTCTTGGCGGCCGGGTCTTCCGCCCGAACCGTCAGGGCGAACGCCGCGGCCGTCACGAACAACGCGGCCAGGAGTCTACGGGTCATGTTGGGTCGTCCTCTCATCGCGCCTGCGAGGGCGGCGGCCCTCGGTGGATGAACTCCCATTCTGCCTACTTCGGTCGCAGTATTGACGATCCGGCCGGGTCCGGCCAACGGGGTTGTGGGCGATTCCGCCGCTACTTCTTCGGCGTATCGCTGTCGAAGAATGCGTCCTCCAGGTGGTCCTTGACCGCCTTGGCCAGCACCTCCAGGTTATGCACGCCGTCCGCGATCAGGGTGATCCGCTGCACCAGCGTGTCCAACCCCTCCAACCCCTTCATCACTTCCAACACGGAATTGAGGTCGGCCAGCAGCTTGGCCATCCGCCGGTTCACTTCCTGCCCGGCCGCCGCCGACGCTGTGATCCGGTCCTTGTCCGCCATCGTCTTGTCGTCCAGCGTCTTGCGGAACTTGGCGTTGGCCTCCATCACCGCCGGGTAGTCGCCGTCGATGATAAGGTGCAGCGGCAGCACGATCTTCTCCTGCGCCTGCTCGATTTTCTCCTTGCGGATGACGTTCAGCTGCTCCTCGCGGACGATGCGCTGGTAGTTGGTGTACACTTCCCGCGCCGTGGCCAGGCCGTTCTCCAGCGTCTCGTTGATCTGCTCCGCCCGCGTACTCGGCGCCAGCAGGTCTTTCACCGCCGTATTCGGACGGGAAATGTTGCCGACGCTCGTCTCCAGCGCCCCGGCCTTCTCCTGCAACTCCTGGTAACGCTTGTTCAAGGTCGCGTACTGCTTCACCTCGTCCTCGCCGATCTTCGACAGCAGCACGCTCTCCGGCACGATCAGGAACGAGAACGTCTCTTTGCTCTTGGTCAGGTGCGGCTTCGGTGTCCCGTCCGGCCCGACCTGCTCGTCGGCGTCGGTGTCGGTCGCCTCCAGCCACAGGTCCATCCGGTAGAACGGGTGGTTCTCCTCGAACACCTGCGGCATCACCTTCCACAAGGGGAAGTCGCTGCCGAGCGGGTCGTCCTGGGGGCGATCCGTTTCGTCCGGCTTGATCTCGAAATCGCGGACCAGCTGGCGGAACGGCGGCTTCTGCACCTTGCCGAGTTCGTCCACGACCGTCTGGTGCGGCAAAAACTCGTTTCCCGGCTCGCGCAGCTTCTGGAAGAAGGCCGGCGGGGCGTAGGACTGGGCGTCGCGGTCCAGGGCGAGCAGACGGGCCGCCGCCCCGAAGGCGCCCGGCCCGAACGCCGGCGCCGCCAGCCCGATCACCGGCGCCTCGAACACCGCGTTGACGTCGGTCTTGACCGATGTGGTCAGCGTGTAGCGGTAACGCACTTCGCCGAGGGCGTGGTCGTCGTGGACCTTGGCGCCCAGCGGGATGCGGGCCTTGCGCGTCACCCAATAGTAAGTGTCGTGGTCCTTGTCGTTGACCGTCGCCTTGCGGATCACCTCCACGCGCACGTCGGTCAGCTCGGGGGCCGTGTCGTCCTGCGGCTTGACCACCACCTTGCGCTTGCCCTTCACGCCGTCGGTGTCGGTGAACTCGAAGTCGAAGACGAGGTCCTTGCGCACGTCGGGCAGCCGGACGCGGAAGCCCTTCTTGTCGGGCAGAAGCTCCAGCGGCTCGCGGATCTCCTCGCCGGATTTGCCCTGTTTCACCAGCACGGCGGTCTGGCCCTGGACGATCCGCATCTCATCGACCGTCTTGGCCGCCTTGAGGAACGCCTCCCGAAGCGTCTTGTCCGATTTGGCCGTCAGCACCACGTCAGTCCCGGCCGGCAGGTCGATGCGCGAGGTCTCGCTGCCGGCCTGGAGCACGTCGCGCTCCTCGAAGGCCTGCTTCTTGCCGCGCAGGAACGCCGACGCGGTGGCGTCGTCGGGCCGGTAAAAGAGGTACGCCGGCCGGTCCTCCTGGACGCCGAGGCCGACCAGGCTGGGCGGCGGCACCAGCGTGATGTAGCGGCGCGGCGTGTAGTAATCCTCGGCCTGCACCGTGTAAACCACCGACTCTTTGAGATCGCCGAAGTTGCCGGTGTACTC
>Ga0182024_10008613_pt1 | contig 21410 bp, 17 predicted proteins | sample P32metaG_FD_120480 | JGI IMG/M metagenome (GOLD analysis project Ga0182024, IMG submission 120480) | Permafrost microbial communities from Stordalen Mire, Sweden - P3-2 metaG (Illumina Assembly) | ecosystem: Environmental > Terrestrial > Soil > Wetlands > Permafrost | place: Sweden: Stordalen...
ACGTCCTTCATCTCGCCGCCGCGCAGGGCCTTGGCCGACTGCTCGCCGAGCACCCAGCGGATGGCGTCCAGAACGTTGCTCTTGCCGCAGCCGTTGGGCCCGACAATAGCGGTGACTCCGGGGTGAAATTCGAGGGTGGTGCGGTCCGCGAATGACTTAAATCCGACGACGTTGAGCGACTTCAAATACATGTCGCTTTTCTACGCCTATCGCCTCACCCCTGACAAGGAAATACCACTATTAGTTGTGGTCCATCTAAGCTAAATAGCACTATCGGTTGATTTTCAGGGGGTTATGACTTCAGCGACTTCATGTCGATCACGAAGCGGTATTTCACGTCGCTCTTGATCACGCGCTCGTACGACTCGTTGACCTTTTGGATCGGGATCATTTCAATGTCGGAGACGATGCCGTGCTCGGCGCAGAAATCGAGCATCTCCTGCGTTTCCGCGATACCGCCAATGAGCGAGCCGGAGAGGATTCTGCGCGGGAAGATCAGATTGAACACGGCCACCTCCAGCGGCTCCGGCGGAGCACCCACAAGCACCATCGCGCCGTCGAGTTTGAGCGCCTGCAGGTAGGGATTGAGGTCATGCTTGGCGGCGACGCAGTCGAGGATGAAGTCGAAAGTGCCCGCCTGCTTCTTCATGTCGTCCTCGTTCTTGGAGATGATGACGTCCTTCGCTCCAAGCTTCAGCGCGTCCTTGGTCTTGTTTGGCGAAGTGGTGAAGAGGAAGACATCGGCGCCCATCGCGGCGGCAAGTTTGAGACCCATGTGGCCCAACCCGCCCAATCCGACGATGCCAACCTTCTGGCCCTTGCCGACCTTCCAGTGGCGCAGCGGCGAATAGGTGGTGATGCCCGCGCAAAGCAGCGGTGCGGTCGCGGCGAGGTCGAGCTTGTCGGAAATCCTCAGCGTAAAGGCCTCATCCACGACAATGGCCGTGGAATAGCCGCCGCAGGTGAAACCGCCGCTCCTCTTGTCCGGGCTGTTATAGGTCAACGTCATGCCATTGAGGCAAAACTGTTCCAGGCCGGCCTTGCAGCTTGAGCACTCGCGACACGAATCGACCATGCAACCAACTCCGGCCAGGTCGCCTTTCTTGAATTTTTTTACATCTTTGCCGACTGCTGTAACACGACCGACGATCTCGTGTCCGGGGACACAGGGATAATTCGAAGGCCCCCACTCGCTGCGCACCGTGTGGATATCGGAATGACACACGCCGCAGAAAAGAATGTCGATCTGGACATCGAGCGGCCCCGGGTCGCGGCGCTCGAAGGAATAAGGAACAAGAGGCGTGGAGGCGGAATGGGCGGCGTAAGCTTTGGCGGTAGTCATGGGAACATAAATTTACTCACGACGCCGGGAAGTCAACTGGCTATGATTCCTGGAGGGACGACCTCCCGGTCGTCCGCGGACGCGCAGGAGCGCGTCCCTCCAAAAAAACAAAGATTACTTCTTCGTTACGGCCTTGCGGACTTCTTCGAGCTGGCCGGCGGAGCCGAGCTTGACGCTCTTGGCGGCGATGAACTTGGCATATTCCTCGATGAAGATTTTTCCCGGAGGACGGAAATCGAATTCGCCGGGATGATCGCGGAAGTATTCGCGATGGACGCGGGTCCAGACCAGACGGCCGTCGGTGTCGATGTTGACCTTGGTCACGCCGAGCTTGGCAGCGGGGAGATATTCGTCTTCATTCACGCCGCAGGCGGTCGGGTCGAGCGTGCCCCCGGCCTTGTTGATGCGCGCGACTTCCTCCTTCGGCACGCTGGAGCTTCCGTGCATGACGATGGGCAGGCCGGGCATCCGCTTCTGGATGGCCTCGATGACCTCGAAGTGGAGCGACTGCTGGCCCTTGAACTTGTAGGCGCCGTGGCTGGTGCCGATGGCCGCCGCAAGCGAATCGCAGCCGCTCTTCGACACAAACGCCTCGACTTCATCGGGATTGGTCAGGCAGGCGTTGCCCTCGTCGACCTTGATGTCCTCCTCGACGCCGCCCAACATGCCGAGTTCCGCCTCGACGCTGAGGCCCTTGGCGTGGGCGCGATCAACCACGCGCTTGGTGATCTCGACATTTTTATCAAACGGATCGTGCGAGGCATCGATCATGACGGAACTGTAAAAGCCGCTGTCGATGCAATCGTAGCAGGTTTCCTCGTCGCCGTGGTCGAGATGCACCGCGTAGATGGCCTCGGGAAAAATCTCTTCCGCACTGCGGATGATCGCCTCGAGCATGCGTTTTTCCGTGTATTTGCGCGCGCCCTTGGAAATCTGAATGATGAAAGGCGACTTCGCGGCGATACAGCCCTTGAACAGACCCATCGTCTGCTCGGCGTTGTTGATGTTGTACGCGCCAATGGCGAATTTGCCGTAGGCGACCTTAAAGAGTTGGGCGGTGGTGACGATCATGGGGGTGAATCTCGCGGGTTGGGTTGAAAAGTCGAGGCTGAACGGTATGCCTGTGAAGCTAGAGCTGTGCCGATTACCTTGCCGTTCCGCAAAAAATGCCGTCATCCTGAGCGAAGGCGAGCGGTGCGCCCCTCTTTCCGCAAGCATCCGCCGAGCCGGAATCGAAGGACCTACATGGCATCAGAAAGCGGCAGGTCTTCCCAGCCGGGGTTCATCTTTTCGATAAGCGCGATCTTCCTAGCTCTCGTCCAACCTTTTAGTTGCTTCTCACGCGCTATGGCGCTTTCGATGTCGTGAAATAATTCGTGGTACACAAGCAGTTAGGCCTTGTACTTTTTGCTAAAGCCTTCGTACACGTCGTTTTTGTGCTCCCACACGCGACCGGACAGTTCGCTCGTCACACCGATATAAAGGCAGCGGGAGTGGCTGCTCATGATGTAGACCCATCCGCCTTTGGCGATCATCGGAAATAGGGGCTAGGTCCTTCGGCTCCGGCTCAGCGACGCCATTTGGATAAAGAAATTTTCCGTTCGCCTGCGCTCAGGATGACGGAATATTTTTGCGAGAGCTTATTTGCGGAGTGGGTTGGTAACGGTCATCCCCCGGCAATCGCGGGCACGATGCTGACTTCGTCGCCGGACTTCACGGGCGTATCTTTGTCCTGGAGAAAGCGGATGTCTTCGCCGTTGACGTAGATGTTGACGAAGCGGCGGACGTTGCCCTGCGCATCGAGCAGGCGTTCGCCGATGCCGGCGTATTTCTTATCGAGCGCGGTGAGGAGTTCGCCGAGGGTTGCGCCCTCGACTTCAACGGTGTCGAGGTTGTCGGTCAAGGGCCGGAGCGGAGTGGGGATGGAGACGGGTATGGGCATAAATTTTTGGACAGGATTAACAGGATTTTTGGGAGGCAATTTAGACAGGAGTTACATGAAAAACATGAGGTGGGTTATGTACGGCCAATCTCATGTCCTTCATGTTCCTCCTGTCTAATTTCTTATCGATTAAGCCGCAGCCGCGTGCACGGCAGTGTCATTCGCGATGAGCGCCTCGAATTCGCGCAGGCTGGGGTTAATCAGGCGGGGCGCGGGGAGATGCGGCGCGACGGCTTCCGCGGTCTTCAGCCCGTGCCCGGTGATACAGAGCACTGCCGATTCGTTCGCGGGAATCTTGCCGCTGGCGATGAGCTTCTTCGCACACGCCACGGTGACGCCGCCCGCCGTCTCGGCAAAGATGCCTTCCGTCTCGGCCAGCAAGCGAATGCCTTCGATGATTTCCTCGTCGGAGGCGTCTTCGCACGAACCGCCCGAGGGCTTGATGACGTTGACCGCATAGTAGCCGTCGGCGGGCGTGCCGATGGCGAGCGACTTCGCGATGGTCTTCGGCTTCGGCACGGGGCGGATCAGATCGGTCCCGGCCTTGAACGCAGCAGTGATGGGATTACATCCAAGCGCCTGCGCACCGTGGATCGTAAAGGGTTGCTCGTCGATGAGACCGACCTTGATCGCTTCCTGATACGACTTCGCGACCTTGGTGAGCAGCGAACCGCTGGCCATCGGCACGACGGTATGCTTCGGCAAACGCCAACCGAGTTGCTCGACAATCTCGAAGCCCTGCGTCTTCGAGCCTTCGGCGTAATAGGGCCGCAAATTCACGTTCACGAAGCCCCAGCCATACTTGCCCGCGATCTCGGAACAAAGGCGGTTGACCTGATCGTACGCGCCGTGGATGCCGATGACATTCGTGCCGTAGACAAGGCTGTTGAGCACCTTGCTTTGCTCCAGATCGGCGGGGATGAGGACGTAACTTTTCAGTCCCGCGCCGGCGGCATGGGCGGCGACGCTGTTGGCGAGATTGCCGGTCGAGGCGCAGGCCACGATCTTGAACCCAAGTTCCTTCGCCCGCGACAGCGCAACGGAAACAACGCGGTCCTTGAAGGAAAGCGTCGGGTAATTAAAAGCGTCGTTCTTGACGTAAAGTTCGCGGACCCCCAGCGCCTTGGCGAGGCGGTCAGCCTTGACCAGCGGCGTGAAACCGGTGTTGAGGCCAACCGTGGGGTCGCCGTCAATCGGGAGCAGTTCCCGGTAGCGCCACATGCTGTGCGGACGCGATTCGATCAATTGCCGGGAGATGGAGTGCTTGATGAGATCGTAGTTGTAGTCGGCTTCGAGCGGACCGAAGTCGAACTCGCAGACGTGGACGGCCTTCTTCGGGTATTGGCGTCCGCACTCGCGACACTTGAGATAGCTGAAAAATTCCTTGCCCATAGTTTCCATCGCTTACCGAGGATCGTCCTCGACATGCTTGAGGGGAAGGAATACGAGGTGCCTGAATACGAGTAGGCACTCGCTCCTTATCCTCCCCGGCACCGACCGCATCATGCGGGCCGCACCGAGCTGGGTTTGGCACCTGACGGCGGAAATTTTTCGGATGAAAAACTACTACCCGGTTGCCGCGGTTTCACAGGGCCAGCCCCTCCACCGCTCTCGATAAGTTGGAAACAGCTTATGGGTCAGGGCCGAAATGTCAAGTAAGAGGTGCTGCGGGTAGTGTCTTAATTTGAAATCGGCTCTGGCTTCGGGAGTTTCCCCGACTCGACCATCTCTTTTTTCAAGAGAAGCGTGACATTGGCAAGCCTAAGTCGGAGAGATTCGATCTCCACTTTGGCTTCTTCTAATTCTTTCTTGAGAGCCTCCATTTCGGTCATGCAGACCGGAAGATGACAGCGCACTAAGGTATTAGCTAGAACTACCCTTCTTGTTGCTACAGGAATTTTCTCCTCCCCGCGCTGAGACAGCTTTCAAATGAAGACACTACTGTGCTGCGCACAGCAGTTTTAAGGGCTCTTTGCTGGCGGCGTGACAGGTAAAGCCACGGGAGCGGGCGCAGGAGTCGATTCCAACGTCTGGAGTTCCCCCTGGGCCAGTGCGTATTCGGTGACATCTTTTTGTCCCGTGGCCACGCATTGATGGAAAGCGTCAATCGCCCCTTTCTTGTCTCCTGTCAGCAAACGCTTCATCCCGGCGAAATACCAGGCTTCGCAGCGCTGGTCTTGATCGGGTTTCGCATCCGTCGAGCCGGCGGCGGCAAGATAATCGGCCTCATTCATGCGGCCCAAAAGGAATTCCGCAGTCTTGGAGACCAGGTCGTCCGGTGAGGAATTCCAGCTATTTTCGAGAGCATCGGAAAGGTCCTGGTCCGCGTCCGTCTTTGAGTTTTCGGTCTTGGCAATCAACCAGAGGTAAAGGCGGGCAGGGTCCGCATTATGGTCTTTCGGGGCAAGATCGTTGAATGCTTTCAGATCGTCCGCAGCTCCATCCAGATTGCCTTCGGTCAGCTTGGCCAAACCGCGGGTATAATAGGCCAGGGCATTTTTCGGATCGAGATAGAGGGCCTGGGTGGTGTCAGCAATGGCGTCGTCGAAATCGTTTTTCTGCGCTTCGATCAGTCCACGGTTAAAATAGGCGATGGCAATTTTCGGATCGACGGCCAGGGCCAGGGTATAGTCGGCGACGGCGCCGCCCAGATCGCCTTTGGCCTGCCGGGCCTGGCCCCGGTTGCTATAGGCGAGCGCTTGCTTCGGATTGAGGGCGATGGCCTGGGTATAGTCGGCGATGGCGCCGTCCAGGTCGTGAGTGGCATTTTTGGCATTGCCCCGGCTGAAGTAGGCTCCGGCGATTTTGGGATCGAAGGCCAGGGCGCGGTCAAAGTCGACGATGGCCTCCTCAAGGTTGCCTTGGGATTGCCGGGCCAAACCCCGGTTATAATATGCGATGGCCGTTTTGGGTTTAAGCGCAAGGGCCTGCGTGTAATCGGAGATCGCTCCATCGAGGTTGCCGTTGGCCTGCCGGGCAAAGCCCCGGTCGCTGTAGGCGCTTGCCAGATTCGGGTCGATGGTAATGGCCTGCGTGAAATCGGCGATGGCACCATCCAGGTCGTTCTTGGCGATTTTGACATTGCCCCGGCTGTCGTAGGCGGCAGCGAGGGTGGGATCGAGTTGAACGGCCTGGGTATAATCGGCGATGGCGCCGTCCAGGTCATTCTTCGCGGCTTTGGCATTGCCCCGGCTAGCATAGGCGGCGGCCATTTGGGGGTCGAGGGTCAGGGCCTGGGTGAAATCCTTGATGGCCCCATCCAGATCACCTTTGGACTCCCGAGCAGCACCCCGATCATTATAAGCCACGCTCGAGTGAGGGTCGATGGCCAGGACTTGGGTGAAGGCGGCGATGGCTCCGTTCCAGTCGCCATTTTTCGATTTGGCGCTGCCCCATTCCAGGTAGGTATCCACGACGGGTGAGATGAGCGGAGCGGCGGTACCGGGCGAGGCCGGCAGCCCCAGATCAGGGCGCAGAACGACTCGCTTCAGCTTCCAGCCCAGCCCCTGAAATTGCAGATGCAGCATGGCCGCATTCCAATCGAGGACAAAATCGTCTAGCGAAGCCAGCCCTTGATTGTTTACCGGCTGGCCGGTGAAAGTGAGGAGAATCTTCGCAGCCTCCTCGGACGAGATCAATTGGGACTGGTCTTCATTTGCAAATGAGTCCGATTTATTCACCAACGCTGAAATCCCCTCCGGCGTCACGTAGACGTCGATGGAATGATCGATCATGGAAAGGACGGTGGACGAGGCGGAGCCCGCCGACGAATGACTTGGGGCGTCTTGAAGGCCCGACTGGGTGAGTTGATTTTTAATCTGCTCTTTCAGGGAAGCCCTGACCGAGGGGAAATCAATCGCCGCATTCAACCCGGCCGGGTCACCATCGTTGACCGCATTCCGGAGCGAAGAGGCGGCATGATACGGCGACCAAACATAGTAAGGCGCGAGTAAAGCCACCACGGCGCAGGCACAAATCAAGATGGGCATGATTCGCCTAGGTGCGGGCGGATCGGACGGCTCGTCAACTGGCACAGGCTCATCGGGAGCCGGTGCAGGTTCAGCGGGCGGTTCCGCAGTTTTTGATTTGGGTGGCTTGGGCGGAGGGATTCTGGTTGTTTTCACCTCCTCGCCCAACCCTAGTGTCGGCGGAGAGGTCTGCTCTTCGGAAAGCGACGCCCGTCCCATTTTTTTCGTGAGGGCATTGACGACCGAGGGTGGGGGCGGGACGGTTCCTGAGGCGGGTTTGAACACCGGCTTGGTGGGCATGGGTGCGGTAAAGAGAGGCGTTGCCGGTGACAAGGGAGGAGCGGGAGGGGAAGCCGGCGCCGATCTCATGGGAACGGTTTTTGCCGTGAGCGCTCTCATCAAGGACGGAAGGGTTGCTTTTTTCGGCTCCTGTTCCGTCGGCGGGGGAGGTTCCGGGACTGCTGAAACCGGGCCTGAAGGAGGCTTCGATGGCGGGGCAATGGCCTTGGTTGGAAGCGGCGAGGTTTTTTGGGCGAGCGCTTTTACCAAGGACGCACGCGATACTTTTTTCGTGCTTTGATTCGCCGGCACGAGGGGCGAAGTTGTGACCGTTGAAGAAGCCGCCGAGAAGGCCGTCTTTCCAGATGGGGAGAGAGTATCGGGGGCGGTCGGTCCAATCAGAATGGTTTTTTTAGCCAGAGCGCTGGCCAGTGACGGAGGGGACACTTGATTTGAATCCTGGTTCCTCACAGGCAAGTGCATAACTCCCGGAGGCGCGTCCGGCGCCCGTTTCGGCGCAGCTTCGGCTGACGGAGTATCGGTCATCGGGGACTTGACCCGTGAAACATCGACCGGCTGTGTGGCGGTCATAGGATGCATTTTGGCCAGCACGTCGCTTAACGGCACCCAATCTTCCATCCCCTCCTGTTTGGCCGGATCGGTGAGCGACAATAGACCTTCCGAAAGATGCTGCCGCACTTGTTCTTCCGAGTAGGGCCCGAGTTGGACGCCCGCCAGTTGGATAAGGATTTCCATCACGATTTTCCGGGTGGGACGACAAGAGTGAATGGAAGCGGGTTAATCGAACTCATTTTTAGGCAAAAGCTTATTTCATCTTAATCACAATGCGCCCCATCATGTGATATTTAAGCTCGTAAGTCGAGGCCGTCTAAAAGGATGCGTGAGAAATCACGAACAATTTGTTTCTTGATGACGGCCCGCTATCTTGTAAATGGAAGCGCGCCGTTTCGCATCACCATCTTATACCTATCTCGACTTTATGCCCAAAGTAACGCTTTTGCCTGGCGGTAAATCCGCCGAAGTTCCCGCCGGTACTCTGCTCCTGGATGCCGGGGAAGAAGCGGGAGTCGAGATGGAGGCGGGCTGTTTTAATTGCTCCTGCGGAACCTGCGCCGTTGAAATCGCCTCGGGCATGGAAAATCTCGATCCGCCGACCGACGAAGAGCTTAACGTGCTGGATCAATGGAACAAGGACCCGGAGAAATATCGGCTGACCTGTTGCGTAAAAATCCAGAAGGGCGAAGTGGTGATTCGGCTGGAGCATTAGTCATCTGTAGCGGCGGTCCATGGCCGCCGACGGATTGAAGAGACGTTTTGCTTATCCACGGCGGTCATAGACCGCCGCTACAGACTGCATGTCCACATTAAGCCCTCAGCTCGATCCCGCTTTTTTTGAGCCAATGCTCCGCGCGGCGATAATCGGGACAGGCCGTGGCCACGAGCTTCCAGTAACGCGCGGAATGATTCATCTCCCGGCAGTGCATGAGCTCGTGGATGATGAGGTAATCGACCACGTGGGGCGGCGCTTGAATCAGCCGCCAGTTGAGCGAAATGGTTCCGCGCGCCGAACAGGAGCCCCAGCGCGTTTTCTGCGCGCGGACGGTAACGCCCCGGACCGCAATGCCATGAACGAGCGCCAGTTCCCGCGTCCGCACCGGAAGCTCGCGCTCGGCCATGCCGCGAAGATGGCCCTGCACAACATCGCGATAATCGGGCAACGCGTGCGGCACGGGAATGATTTGGTCCGCGAAGCAAAGCCGCAGTTCGCCTTCCCCCTTTTCCACGCGCAAGCCCACTTCCTCTCCGCGCAAAAGAAAGAGAGAACCCTCCACCCAGGGTTGACGCACTTCACTTCGGCTGCGCCATTGCGCCACTCGTTTCAGCAGCCACGCCTCACTTCGTTCCAGGAACCGGATGCCCTCGGCCTCGGTGCCGCGCCGGGGAATGACCAGCCGTGCGTCGCCGTCCGGCCGGAGGCCCAGCAGGTAACGCCGGGCGCGGGGACGGAAGACAATATGGACGGTCATGCCGTGCTTCCAAACCAAAGCGTGGTCGATCCGCGTTCGTTGCAGACGCGGTGCTTTGAAGCGCTCAAGCTGCTGTCCCAAAAAATCGAGGGAAAGTTGGAGCATGAAAATTATTTCGTTTCCATCACGATGCGGCCATCCCATTCCGGCGGAGGCGGATTGGCGGAGAATTCGCGGCTGGCCTGCAGGTAGCTCTTCACGCAATAGTCGTCCGGATAATCTTTGGCGCAGGCCACAAAACCGGTCTGGGCTTCCGTGAAGCGCCGCGCGAGGAAATGATCGAAGGCCTCTTCGTAACGCGCAACGCCCGCCGCGCTCATCCGGGATTGGCCCATGTCGCTTTTTTCGGCGAGGACTTCGTAGACAACGGTCGGCTCGGTTTTGCCCAAGACCACGATCAAACCAACCCGTCGGCAGAAGAAATCGTCACCGATAAGCGAGCGTACACTCTCGCTGATGACGAGGTCGGTCTTGAATTCCTTGGTTAAGCCTTCAAGCCGCGAGGCCGTGTTGACCGCGTCGCCCATGACGGTAAACTCCATTCGGCTGGAGGCACCAATCATACCGACCAGCACGCCCACGCCGTGATTCAAGCCAATGCCAATCCGAATGGGCATCAGTCCGTCGGCTTTGCGTTCTTCATTCAACTCGCGCAATCTCCTGCGCATCATGAGGGCCGAGAGGACGGCATTTTGCGCATCCTTTTCTGGTCCCAGGCTAGCCGCGGCGATGTCACCCCACGCCGCCATGATGGCGTCGCCGATAAACTTATGAAATGAACCCTTGCATTCGAAGACACATCCAACCATCCGATTGAAGTAAACATTCAGTTGTCGCACGACTTCCGCCGCACTGAGACCCTCACTGAATTTGGTGTAACCGCGAATATCGGAAAAGAGAATGGTGACGGCGCGTTCCGAACCGCCGAGCTTCATGTTTTCCGGATGCTCCAGCAGATGGTTCAAGAGGTCGGGGGAAAGCATGCTGGTAAAAATCTGCTTGAGCTGCTGCCGCCCCTTCTGCTCCTCGCGCCAGCGCAAGACCACGCCGCCGATGTTCACCGCGCCGTAGCTGAGCACCGGCCACGCCAGGGCGATTTGCACGCTCCAGAACCCGAAGATGCCAAAGGCGATGACCGTATAAAGAATCACCACCACGATCGGCATGGCGACAGCCTCGACCAGCGGGGCGTCTTTGAGGCGCAGGAGGGTGATCCACGTGGTCAACAGCCAGCCGATGACCACCCAGCACCACGGCACGAAGCTGAGATAGTCGTTCTGCAGGACGTTATTGATGACGTTGAGGTGCGCGTAGGGCAGCGGACTTCGGCTGGCCAGCGGCGAAGGCCCCATGTCTCCCAGCCCCGTCGCCGCCTCACCGATGAAGAGAGTTTTGTTGTCGACATCACATGCCTTGGCAATCGGCGTACCCGACGTCGCATGATCATTCAGGTTCTGCATGAGCCCGAAAAACGAAACCGTGTGAAAGTTTTGTTCCCGCCGGTAATTGATGGAAAATTCCCCTCTTTCATCAATCGGGATGGTCCACGTTTTGCCCGAGGAGTTTTTCAAGGTGATGACGCGGCCGGGCAGGTCGACTTCGACCTTGTCGGGATCGACATTGAGCATTTGACACAAGGTCTGGAGCGCGAGCGAAGGATAGGCCTTGTCTCCCACGCGCAAGACCAGCGGCATGGTGTGCCGGATGTCGTCGATCGGAGAAGGGTCGTCATTGACGAAGCCAAAGAAACTCTGGCTTCGAATCGCGGGAACGGGAAATACCGCCACGTTGGAACCGGGGATCTTGTTGATGTCGCCCCGGATATTCGGAAGCGGCCCGGTTGGGCCGGGTTGGGAAAGCTCGGCCTGGGTGCGGCTCTCCGCAGCTTGAGCCAACGCCTCCTGCTTGGGCTCGTCAAGGCTCAGCGCGCCCGTGATCACGCTCGGAAGCAGCCCCGCGGCATCACCCAAAACGCTGTCGTCGTCTTCGCCCGATTTGACCTTGGCCGTGTCGAGCTTGTCGGAATTCTCCGTGAACATGAGATCGAAGGCCAGCGTGTGCGGGTTGACTCCGGCATTGGCGATCGTCTTGATGAAATCGGCCTCGACATAGCGCGGCCAGGGCCACTTTCCAAAATGAGCCAGGGAAAGTTCGTCAATCCCCACAAAGACCAACCGGGGATCGGCCGGAGGATCGAACGACGCCCGCGTCCGAAAGCGGAGATTGACCGTTTGATCTTCCAACAGTTCGCCCAGCCACGTCTGCTCAAAGAGCGCCACGACGACAAGCGCAAGCAGGGGCGCCAGCAGATGGTAGAGGCGCGCTTTCACCCAATCGGCCCGCGGGGGTGAAGAGCGATTCGTCATGGCGATTACCTTCGGAAAAAAGAACCCGCTGGCAAGCTTTAAGGTAGGCTCGGCTACGCCCCCACGAGATTCATGCAGCGGGAACTGGACATTTCCGCCTCTATAACTTAATACTTAAGCACATGGGCAAGAGTTGTTTTTTCACCGGGTTCGTGTTCTAGAAAGTCTGTATGCCACTGCACGAACGAGACATTCATTATTTCATCGACGTCACTCTTGCGCACCTCAACAAGATAACCGGGAACGAGATCGTTTTGCGCGATCCCACCATTGAGTTCCAGTCGCTCGTCTTTTCCGCCTACACCGGCTTGCTCCACCTCAAGGGCGGCGCAGAAGGCTTCGCTTACCTCACGGCGTCGCAACAATTTCTCCAGCACCTTCACGGCTCTCACCAGGGCCGAATCACGGAGGAAGATTGCCGCGACGTGATTGGCGACATCACCAGCACCGTTGCCCATGCGATGCATAAGCGATTCGGCACAACCTTGCAAATTTCGGAGCCGCGCATCTTCAGCACGGTCCCGGACGATCCGATCGAAATGCCGCCGGCCGTCTTTGTCCAACCCCTGATCTGGCGCAAGGAACACGCCTATTTCGTCCTCGGGCTCGCTTCCGCTGAAACCACTTAACCGCACATCTTGTATGACCGGCACAGAAATTTATAAACGCACGCCAGCTTACGAACACGCCGCCCGCGAGATCCGCCTCCACGCGCCGCAATGGAAACTTCTCCTGGCCTACGACGGCCAGCGCACCCTGGCCGAAGTCGCCCTGAGCGCGGAGGTTTCCTTCGCCGAAGCGCTGCCGTTGACCCGGAAATTTCTCGAGCAGGGATGGATCGAGGAACAACCCCTCACTCTCGAACAATATTTGAAACGGACAGGCCTGCGCGATGTCTCCGCCACCGGAGCCGCTGTGCCTCCCGCGACGGTTATGCATGAACCGGAAAAGGCGGCAGCAGCACCCAAGCCTTTGGCTGCGCCATCCGCGCCGCCCCCGCTGCCCGCTTCTCCCGTCACGGAAAAGGCGGTCGAGCCCGCCGCGCCGGAGAAATCTCCCGTGGCCAAACCTTCCAGCCGCGCCATGAAATTAAGCGCGGTGGTCGACTTCATCACCTCGCTGGTCGGAAATATCTCCATTGGCCAACTCCTCGTCTACCGCGTCTTTCTACGCGTGCCGCCCGAACTTCTCCTGGCCGAAGACATCGCCTCGGTCCATCTCGTCGGCGACACCAGCCTGATCCAGGGCGAAAAGCTGCAAAAGGCCATCGCGGACGCCGTCAACGCCGTGGCCAAGCGTACCCTCCCCGACAGCGTGTTCGCCTGATGCGGTCCTGCGCACGGCGGTATTGCGGACGGTAGTATGGAAACGACTCCCCCCCTCCAACACCTTATCCGCCTCTATCGCCCGGAAGACCGCCCTATTCTTCGTGCCATCTGCGCGGACACCGGATTTCTCGGCCAGCCGATTGATCCCGTCTTCGAGGACCGCGAACTCTTTGCCGATTATCTGACCAGCTACTACACGGACGCCGAACCCGAATCGACGCTGGTTTGCGAACTCAACGGCGAAGTGAAGGGCTATTTGATGGGCTGCCGTTTTCCGAAACGGAAAAATCGCTTCGAGCACGGGATGCTGCCCGGCCTCGTCCTTCGCGGCCTCTGGCGCTACTTCACGCGTCCCTACAACGCGGCCAGCCGACAGTATGTCCGCTGGATTCTGACCCAGGCGAGGAAAGAAAATCCCTTCACACCGCCCGACATCCCCCATTTTCATTTCAACATCCGCCCCGAGGCGCGTAGCGTCGCCGCCACCGTCGAATTGGTCGATACGTTTCTCCAGTATCTCACCGACCACGGCGAAAAACAGGTCTATGCCCAGGTCGTCGCCTACGAATCGCGCCGCGGAGGCCGCATGTTCGCCCGCTACGGCTTTCGCGTCATCGACGAACGGGAAGTGACGAAATACCGCGATTACTATCCGAAAAAAATTTATCTTTTCACCATCCTCAAGGACCTGACCCTCAACACCAAACTTTACGGCGCGGACCTGCGCGATAAACCCGAGGCATAAAACTCCGCAACCTACTGCCCTCCGCAGAATAGTGCCGTCCGCAAAATACTGCCCTCCGCAGGAGTTTCCAGTAGCCGAGGCCGCCCGGCTTCGTTACACTCTCCGACTCATCGGCCTTTTTGCGAAGGCTCGGCTGCGAGAGCACCCGTAGCTCAACTGGATAGAGTACTGCCCTCCGAAGGCAGGGGTTTCGAGTTCAAATCTCGACGGGTGCACGCTTCGCTTTCAGAGGTAAACTCGCCTCGAATGAGCAGAAAATCAGGATTGCATGACGCCTACATGATAATCCTCCAAAAACCTGTCAGCCTTGCGCTAAGGATGGCTTAGGAGCGAGGCTTCCTCCGATTCAGCAGGAAAGCAGTTCCCAAAAAATAGGGCTTCACTCCATCAAGGCTCACGGCAAACTTAAACCGCGATGCAAGCCACCATTATTTTCGTCATGGTTCTTATAACCGCGCTGGTCATCTATTTCATTCTTGAACTCCCCACACCCCACCCGGTAGGAGGCGTTCCGTCGCTAAACGTCCCGGCTCAAAACCAAACGCCTCTTCCACCATCGAAAATCTATTCGCTTACCCTCGGGAAATTAGTCTCTGAGTCCGGTGCAGATTATCAGTTCCCGGCAGACGCCCCCGCCAATGCAATCCAATACTACGCGATCTATTATTCAGCCCAATGGTGCCCGCCTTGTCATGCCTTCACCCCTAAGCTGGTCGACTGGTACAACAGGTTCAAACCCGCCCACCACAACTTCGAACTCATCTTTGTCAGCTACGATAATGACGAAGCATCCATGCTCGATTACATGAAGGAGATGTCGATGCCTTGGCCTGCGCTCGAATATGAATACGTCAAACACGACGGCTCAGGAATCGAGAAGTATGCTGGGGATGGTATTCCTGACCTCGTTCTGATCGACTCTGATGGAAATCTCCTGGCCGATAGTTATCAGAACGGTACGTATGTAGGACCTCAGTCGGCCGTGGATGACATCGAACGGATTGTCGGTGGCGGGCAACGACCCTAAGGCAGTCAGGGCCGGGATGTGCTACCCCGCTCTCCTATCACTACGCCTTCGCCCGGTGTGCGACGCGCCTGGGACGGACGTTTCCGCAAAGGCCGGGCATATCCATCTATGGGGTAATCACCCCATAGCCTACCGTCGATGACAGAATTACTCTTCCATCATGCTTTACACCATTGTGGTTGTGCTGGTCATTCTGTGGTTACTCGGTTTCATCGGTCACATCGGCGGAGGTCTGATCCACCTGCTTTTGGTGATCGCCGTCATCGTTCTACTCTTTAATTTCATTTCGGGGCGGCGGTAGGCTGGTGCAGGGATGAGGGGTGGCCTCGCGCTCATGATGACTCAGGCGCGGCGATTGGCTCGCGAGGGGTATGCGACCATAGCGGCGTCTTGCACTCAGGATGGGCGTTGAGATGCTCCTGTTATGGGATGAATTACCCCACTTGATTTCGTAGTATTGTGTACTACATTCGCTTGTAAGTACGAGACCGAAGCTTATGTCCCCGGTGCCCTTTAATCCCTACGAAGCTCCATCGGAGGAGATTCCTCAATTAAGCCCCAGGGAACACCGGCTTTTGGATGCTGAAAAAATTCGTCAGGATTTTATCAATAGCAAAAGGCTTCCGAAGCTATCTTTACCGGTCTCATCGCCCATCTCGGATTCTCGTTGAGCGATGGCCCCGCTGTACCGCGTATCAGCAGGTGACAGGATTCGAGGGCATCGATTAGGTGTGGTGAGTGGGCAGGCAGCGACGTATAAGATTAGATGCAGAAGAAATTATTTGCCGAATTGGGGTTGTCGCCGGAGCTGCTGAAGGCTGTGGTCCAGATGGGGTATGAGGAAGCCACCCACATCCAATCGCAAGCGATCCCCGCGATGCTTTCCGGAGCCGATGTGGTGGGACAATCACAAACCGGTTCGGGCAAGACAGCGGCGTTTGCCCTGCCCGCCATTGAGAAAGTCGATGTCCGTCTGCGCGCACCGCAGGTCTTGATTCTGTGTCCGACGCGGGAACTGGCCGTGCAGGTGGCCGAAGAAGTTGCGAAGCTGGCTTCGTTCAAAAAAGGCGTGCGCGAAATTCCGATTTACGGCGGCCAATCCTACGACCGCCAGTTGCGCGGCTTGAAGGACGGCGCGCAAATCGTCATCGGGACGCCCGGACGCGTCATGGACCATCTCAACCGCCGCACCTTGAAGTTGGACCAGGTGAAGATGGTCGTCCTTGACGAGGCGGATCGTATGCTCGATATGGGATTTTTAGACGATATTCGGACGGTCCTAAAACAGGCGCCGACCGAGCGGCAGACGGTTTTCTTTTCGGCGACATTGCCGCGACCGATTCAGGATTTGATCAAGACGTTTACGAAGAATCCGGTGAACGTGACCATTGAAACGCAGGCGCTGACCATGCCGGCCATCGAGCAGGTCTACTATGAAGTGGACCGCCGTTCCAAGCTCGATGTCCTGTGCCGTCTGATCGATCTGCAGGACATCACGTTCGGCATTATCTTTTGCGCGACCAAAATGATGGTCGATGAATTGACCGAGCATCTCATGGCGCGCGGGTATGCGGCGGACAAAATGCACGGCGACATGACCCAGGCGATGCGGGAGCGGGTGATCGCGAAGTTCCGCAAGCGCGGGCTCGATTTCCTCGTCGCCACCGACGTGGCGGCGCGCGGACTCGATGTCGATGACGTGGAAGTGGTCTTCAATTACGATCTGCCGCACGATGGGGACGATTACATCCACCGGATTGGGCGCACCGGCCGGGCGGGCCGCAGTGGGCGGGCGATCACGTTCGTTTCGGGCCGCGAGCTTTACAAGATGCAGAACATCATTCGCTTCACCAAAGGCAAAATCCGGCGGGAAAGAATCCCTTCCGAAGAGGAAGTGGAGAAGAAACGGGCGAACAGCTTTTATGACTCGCTGCACAAGACCCTGGAGGAAGGGAATTACGAGAGACAGGATGCTCTCATTGGCCGGCTGCTGGATCAAGGCTATGTCGCGACCGACATTGCCTCTGCGCTGATTCATCTCTTCGGCGATGAGGAAATCAAAACAGTCGAGCCTGTCCGGGAGCAACGATTCACTCCGGCGCAACGGGATGATCTCTTACGTCCCGAGCGCCATGAACGTGAACACAAACCGAGTGCGACGGGAACGGGCCTGAAGGCCGACCGGGAATCGGGTGAGGTCTCGCACGAGCCCGGCATGGTACGCCTGACTCTCGGCGTGGGTCGCGATCACGGCGTGCAGCCGGGAGATGTGCTCGGGGTTATTGTGGGCATCACGAAATTGCAGAAGGAGAGCGTCGGAGTCATCCGCCTGCAAACCAAGCAGACGTTTGTCGACGTGGTCGAAGAGCACGCGGAACTCGTGTTGTCGAAACTCAACGGGATCGAGTTCAAGGGACGCAAGCTCTGGTGCAAACGCGCCGCGATGGCAAAGCCTGAGCAGCGTTAGTCACCACTAGCTAGTGGCTGCTTCCCGCAATTGCGAGCTGGCTGGTGATCGTTGTAAAGATGCTCTTGACCTCATCGCCGAGCCTGATCAAAACCGAAATGGCGACGACGGAAATAAAAGCCAGAATCAAGGCATACTCGACCAAGGTCTGGCCTTTCTTGCTCTTTTTTTGGTGAAGAGGTGATTTCATAGGGAGTGCTACCATGAAAGACGTAGGGCATTGCCCTACAGTTTCAAGATTTTTCCCAAATTAACTTACGTCCAGCATTATTCGGAAATATTAACTATCTTTAATAATAATATGTGATGCCAGCTTGTTCATTCCCATCCAACCGCGGACCAACTATGTTTTGAGCACCTAGCGGCTGATATTTCTTTTCGTGACTTATACCTCCAGAGGATTGCAACAGGACAGAGCTACCAAACAATGGAAGCGAGTTGACTAACCACGGCCATTCCGAACAGCAATGCTCCTGCAATTAACAAAATCTGTGCTACGAGCCTGCGCTTCATTCTTCTTTCAAGTTTAACACCACCTGATCTTGTATAAGGGGAGGTCCTTCTGATGAGAAGGGCACCAAGGGCAAATAGTCCTAGTGCTCCAAAATAAAACATCAACGTTATCATAAATACCGCTACCAGAGTGGATCATGAATCTGGCATTAGTATCTCAGCCGATCATTCAGTGCACTTGCGGCGAGTGCGCTTGTGCCAGAAAGCCAGCAGGCCCAGGCCGCCCATCAGCATCGCCCACGTGGAGGGTTCGGGGACTGCTTCCGGAGTGACCGTTAGCTCCAAGTATTGGCCGTTAACCACACTCAAGGTTCCAGTGGATTCATTGATGGTGCCTGTTGTTGTGCCGAGCAAACCGGTGATGTCGCCGCTGCCACTCGTAACGAACAGGTCGTAGGTGCCGGAGCCGGTGAATGTACCTAGAGTGGTGAAAGTGAAGTCCGAGAAGCTCTGACTGTTAAGGTTCAGCACTCCCCCGCCGGTGATGTCAACTTGATCGCTCACGCCGGACGCTCCTAGATCGAAGGCCAGCGTCGCGCCGTTTGCCAAATTCACTCTCGAACTGGCGTTCAATGCCAGAGTCAGAGTCGAAATGCCGAGTCCACCGCTCACTACACTCTGATTCAAGGTGCCACCAGACGCAATCGTGACGGCATTACCTGACGAAACACCTGATGTCGTAATCGTACCGGTACCACCCAAGGTACCACCACTGCTGACAGTCACCGCGCCAGAACCCGTGGAATTGCTACTGTTCGCGAGCAGCGTACCACCGCTGACCGTCGTGCCGCCGGTGTAGGTGTTAATGCCGGTGAGTGCCAACGTGCCGGTACCCGCCTTGATCAGGTTAAGGTTATTGAGACCGCCATATCCACCCAGTGAGCCGGAGAAGGTATCCTTACCGCCATTGCTGGTGTAGTTGCTGGTGTTGACCGTGAGGCTGGCTGTCGATGTGCTTGCGCCGGTGCCCGAAACCGGACCCGGACCGAACGCGCCGGTGCCGCTGGCGTAACCGTTGCTGCTAATGATTTGGTTCGTCGAAGGACCGGTGCTGGTCAGGGAATCTACAGTTTGGCTGGTGCCCAAGAGATCCAGCGTATTCGTTGTGCTGGAGGTATCCAGTGAGCCGCCGCCCAGCGTAACATCGGTTGGGGTCGAAGTGGGGAGAGCGCCACTCACCCCTGTAAGTAATGTGCTGCCACTGCTGATGGTAGTCGGGCCATTGTAGCTGTCTGCGGTCGTGAGACCCACCGTGGCCCCGGCATCGTTGCCGCCCAGGACGACATCCGAGTGTGGGTCGGAGCCAGTAATGGGTCCGGTAATGACGATGTTGCCACTGAGATTCAAAACGCTGCCGTTTTTATCGACCCCTCCAGCGAGCGTCAGGACGCCGTCGCCCGTGTTGCTGATCTCGCCGGTACCGCTGGTGACAACGATGCTTTGAGTCACGGTGGCCGACGCACCCGAGTATTGGAGTGAGGAACCATTCCCCAGGCTGACCGGGCCCGAACCCAGCTGCCCGACGGACGCCACACTCACACTGCCTGAGGCAATGTCGATGCTGCCGGTGAAGTTGCTGGTATTACCGGTCAGGGACAATATGCCACTGCCGATATCGTTAATGGTCCCATCACCACTGATTGTATTACTGAGAATGGTGTTGGTCGTGAGGTCATAAACCAGGCTGGCATTATCGATAATGTTACCACTCCCGATGTTGCCGGTCGATCCTCCGTTGCCGATTTGCAGCGTGCCCGCCGATATTGTCGTGCTGCCAGTGTAGTTATTGTTGCCCGTGAGGATGGTGGTGCCGCTGCCGGTTTGGCTCACACTCAAGCTGCCGGTCAGATTGGTGGCAAAAGTGTACGATGCGTTGGTCTCGCCAAAGACGACCTGGGCCGTACCTGCCCCGCCATGGACTTGACCTGCTTGCAGCGAACCGGCCAGCGCTCCATCACCAATATTCAGCGTCCCAGTCGAACCACTATATTGAGCCAACCCTAGGTACCCGGCACCCCCGCCAACCTCCACCAAGCCGCCGTCCTCAATGTTCAGTGTTCCCGTGCCTTGGTAGCCCACATACAAGTTACCGCCGTTGTTCCAACTGGAGACGGTGCTCCCATTGGCGCCTGTTACCGTAACCGTACCGCTGGAACCAGACACTACACCAAGCCAGGTGAAATTGTTAACGATGACTTGGCCGCCATCTTCAATGCTCAACGTTCCCGATCCGCCGGAACCTCCTCCCACGGCTAAATAGCCACTGTCGTTTAAAGTGGAGGCCTTGCCATCGGCATTCACACCAGACACTGTAACCATACCGCTGGAATATTCGCCAATCTCGTTGGTGGATGTTGTATTGGTGGCCTTAACCATACCGCCGTCCAGTACGTTTAATGTCGCGTTGGCATTTAGCGTTCCATTGGCGGACACCACCAAGGTGCTATTGTTGGTCCAAGTGGAGGCCGTGCCATTGGCATTAACCCCAGTTACCGTAACCGTGCCATTATTGATAAAACTGCCGTTATTGGTGACTTGGCCGCCATCCTCAATGTTCAGCGTTGATCCTGGCCCCTCATCGAGGCCGCCCACACCTAGTTGTTCGCTGTTACTCCAAGTGGAGGCCGTGCCATTGGCATTAACACCAGTTACCGTAACCGTGCCGGATCCGCCAGAAGTGCCGATTTCGCCGTAGGCGCCGGTGACTTGGCCGCCATCCTCAATGTTCAGCGTTCCCGTGCCGAGGACGCCCACTGTCAATTCGCTGCTATTGGTCCAAGTGGAGGCCGTGCCGTTGTTCACGCCCGTCACCGTAACGGTGCCGGTTGCGCCGGTCTCGAAACCAACGTAGCCGAGGCTGTCAGTGACCTGGCCACCATTGGAAACGAGCAGCGTGCCATTATCTCCATTGTTGTAGCCCACGTAGACGCTTGCGTTGGTGCTGCTGATGCTGGCCCCTGCACCTGACACCGCCAAGGCGCCAAAGTCGATGGTGGTGTTGCCGGTGTAGATGTTGTTGCCCGTGAGGATGAGTGTACCCGAGCCGGTCGAGGTTAGTGCGCCGGAGCCACCAATGGACGCGGAGATCGTGATGGAATGGCCGTTATTGTCGACGGTGCCTCCGCCGCTCGCAAGGTTGATGCTTCCCGGCGCGGAGCCCGTGACAAAGCTGGAGCTATCGGCCATGGCTCGCAACGTGCCGCCATTCAAGTTGAGCGTGCCCCCGGTAAGCGCAATGTTTCCATAGACCGCAATCGTGGAACCGGTCAGCGCCTGGATCGTGCCGGAGGGGTTGGAGGGATCGCTCTGCACGTTCTGAACTTCCAGCGTGCCACCGTTGGTGGCTTCCAAGGTGCCGTAATTGCTGATGGTGCTCTCGAAGCTC
>Ga0182024_10008614_pt1 | contig 21408 bp, 15 predicted proteins | sample P32metaG_FD_120480 | JGI IMG/M metagenome (GOLD analysis project Ga0182024, IMG submission 120480) | Permafrost microbial communities from Stordalen Mire, Sweden - P3-2 metaG (Illumina Assembly) | ecosystem: Environmental > Terrestrial > Soil > Wetlands > Permafrost | place: Sweden: Stordalen...
AACAAATATGCCGAAGGGCTGCCGGGCAAGCGCTACTACGGCGGCAACGAGCACATGGACGTGATTGAGCGCTTGGCAATCGAGCGAGTGAAAAAACTCTTCGATGCGCCGCACGCTAACGTTCAGCCCCACAGCGGCGCCCAGGCCAACATGGCAGTCTACTTCGCTATGCTTTCACCCGGCGACACGATTATGGGGATGGCGCTGGATCACGGCGGTCACCTCACCCACGGTTGGCCGGTCAGTATGTCGGGTAAGTGGTTTCACTCCACTTTCTACGGCGTCGATCCGGAGACCGGGCGGATCGACTACGACGAGGTTGCCCGCCTGGCTAAGGAGAATCAGCCGAAAATGCTGATTTGCGGCGCCAGCAACTATTCGCGCATCATCGATTTCGCCAAGTTCCGCGAGATCGCCGATAGCGTCGGCGCATATCTGATGGCCGATGTTGCGCATATAGCCGGACTGATCGTCGCTGGCATTCATCCCAACGCCTTCCCTCATGCGCATTTCGTCACCACGACCACGCATAAGACCTTGCGTGGACCGCGTGCCGGTGTCGTTATGTGCCAGGAAGAGTTTGCCGCCGCCATCGACAAGTCCGTTTTTCCCGGCATTCAAGGCGGACCGCTGATGCATGTGATCGCCGCCAAAGCAGTGGCTTTCCGCGAAGCGGCGCAGCCCGAGTTTCACGCCTATCAACGGCAAATCGTCGCCAATGCCAAAACTCTGGCAGGGTCGCTGATGGAACACGGACTGGACATCGTATCCGGTGGCACCGACAATCATTTGATGACTGCCGATCTGCGTCCGATTAAGATGACCGGTAAGAAAGCCTCGTCATTGTTGGATACCGTGCACATCACCACCAACAAGAATACGATTCCCAATGATCCAGAGAAACCGATGGTCACCAGCGGCATTCGTATAGGAACGCCGGCGGTAACGACGCGCGGCATGAAGGAGCCGGAGATGCAGCGCATCGGCAAATGCATCGTGCAAAAGCTGACGCACCCTGACGATGAGAAAGTCCACGAAGAGACACTAAAGACGGTGGCGGAACTCTGCAAACAGTTCCCGCTCTACAAAGATCGCCTTGCCGGTGTTCGGTAATAGCGGCAACTCTTATGCACCTAACTGAGCGCGAGCAGCCGCAAGTGAAGAGCTCCACCGAAACCAATCAGGCCGACAAAACGTCGAACACGGCGGTAAGGTTCTTCCAGGCGCTTTTGCTCCTGGTTGGAGTGGTTTGGGCGATTTTGTGGTCGCGCACGTACGGACTCGATGACTTGCAGATCCCCGGCTTTCTTATTGCCATGTCGATCAGCTGGTGGCTGACTCCGGAAATCAGAAAGCGCGCATTGAAGCTGGGACTTGTTGACAAACCGGGGGAGGAGCGTCGCATCCACAAGGTTCCCATGCCTCGCCTCGGCGGCGTCGCCATCTATATCAGTGTAATGGTGACTGTCGTGGCTCTGATTGCCATTTGCGGGCGGTTTCCTAAAGATGCGCGCGGCGGGGAAGGCGGGCTTGCTGGTATCGCAGTTGGTGGCACGCTGATATTTGTGCTCGGTTTGCTCGACGATCTCGAATCTCTGCCTGCCAAAGCGAAACTGCTTGTGCAGATCGTGGCCGGGTGTGTTGCTTACTCGCTCGGGGTGCGGATTATATCCATTCCGATTCCCAAAAACGTTAACTTCGATCTAGGCTTTTTGCATTTGCATGGAGGACCAATCGACCTTGGTCTGTTAGGACCTCCTTTGACTGTTCTGTGGCTGGTCGGTATTGCTAACGCTGTCAACTTGATTGATGGTATGGATGGACTGGCAGCGGGTGTTTCAGCGATCTCTGCTTTGACGATCTGGAGCGTCGCTCTGGCGGAAACCATTCATCGTCCTTACGCAGCCCTGGCGGCTGCGGTACTAGCTGGTGCCTTGCTCGGTTTTCTCCGGTGGAATTTCAATCCTGCTCGCATCTTTCTCGGCGATTCCGGCGCTTATCTGACAGGATTTGTGCTCGGGGCGATATCGATCATGGGCGTGATCAAAGGAGCTGCAGCCGGCACTCTGCTCGTACCGACCTTCTTACTCGTCTTTCTTATTCTCTTTTTCCCGCTGCTCGACACCTCCTGGGCGATCGTGCGCAGGCTGGCAAAAGGCAAATCAATTTTCGCGCCTGACGCCGGGCACATCCACCATCGACTCTTGCAGGCTGGACTATCGCAGAAGAAGGTGGCCTACTTGATTTACACCGTTTCTGCGGTGTTAGGACTGGCTGCTGCAGCGCTTGTCCAGCAGCAAACGTACTTTCTCGTTCTGGCTTCATCTGTCCTGATCATGGCGGTGTTCTTTGCGGAAGTGTTGAACCGTCATCGTCAGCGCAGGGGAAAGAATGGAGAAGGTGGTGGAGAAGTCCCGCCGGAACCGCCGCCGGCGCCTGCTGATCCGCAGTCTGGTCCAGCAACCGGACCGGAGACTCCTGAACCGAATCCGCCCCTGGCGCCTAATGATCCGGTATCTGGTCCGGCAACCGGACCAAACAGTCCTGAACCGGAATCGCCGCCGCCGGCTGATCCGGAATCGGGTCCGGCATCGGGACCAGAAACTCCTGAACCGGCACGGGTGAGTCAGCCGTAGATTGCGATGGCCAAACAGTTTCACAATCAAATTGCAACATGCGTCCTGGTGGCGGTGGCTGCGTTTGCTTTTCTGCAGCGCGCCCAAGCCTCACCAAGCGCGGGCACGGAACCCACTGCGCTTGCCGAGAAGAAAGGAATGCATTCCCGCCGGGTGGTGGCGAAAAGCGGTAATGCCTACAGACTGTTCGATGATTCCGGTTTGGTTGCCGATTTCGTCACGATGCGTCCCGATCGAAAGGACAAACGCATTTTGCTTTGTATACCTGCGGCATTCACCGACAAAATTGGCAAGGTGGATGGCATTTATGTCAGCAATGGAGTGATCGGGCATAAAAACGCCGCCAGCGACAAATTCGGCGGAGCAATGATGATCGAGAATGGAGATTTCCGGATCATTGCCACCGACCGCGGTGCGCAGCTGACGCCGGAGTTTGCTGACGAAGTGGGACGCAGCAAGGGATGCATGTTTCAGCAGTTTCAAGTGGTGCGCGACGGGGCGCAAGAAACATATAAAGATAAAACGGAGTTTCAGCGCCGTGCATTCGTAGTCTTTAGCAATGGTAAAAAAGCTGTCGCTGAGAGCGTCAATGCCATCACTCTCAGCCAGCTGTCCGTCGACCTGGTGGATTTAGGCGTCGCCAATGCCCTAAATGCGGACATGGGAGCCTGGGATGAAGGCTGGTATCGCGACGTTCGTGGCAAATTGATCGTCCTTGGCCGAGACAGGTCGGCGACTCGGCGACAGAGTAATTGGTTCACTTTGAGCTTGCCGCCCACGCCCGACAGCAAGAAGCCGTGATAATGCCAACGTGTGACTCAAGCACAGTCGTAGGGGCTATGCCATGCATCGCCCTGGCCACGAATTAGAATGGGGTGATCCGAATAACCGACTGTGCCGAACCGGGAGATGCACGGCATTAGCCTCTACGCCAGATCAGGCGGTCGTATAAATCAGATTAGACAGGACGGTTGCTATTTTTCTTCTTCGCCGGTGTATGGGCGAGGTCCTTTCTGATCCTTCAACATCTCGTCGATGATGCGCTGCTGGCGTTTGTCGCCAAGCGCAGCTTGAATCTGCCTTGATTTCATCTCGGCTGCGAGAATTTCCACTTTTCTCTTTTCTGCCTGCTTTACCATAGACAAATTATCGTAGTGTTTCTTCTCGTGCTCTTTCCTTTCCCGCTCCCGCTCGCGATCTTCGCGCTTTCTGCGTTCCGCGCGCATCTCTTCGTCGCGTCGTTGAGCTTCTGCCTCGCGGCGTTTTCGCATTTGCTCTACATCAGGCATTGGTCGGTTCCTCCTGGCCCCGGGCTTACAGTATTCCACCGCACATCGGCTGCTGCATGCTTCTGTAATCAGTTAGCTAGCTTCAACATGCCCCGCCGAGCCGCATATCTAACTGGTGGGCTTCAGCTTGAGTAGGATCGAATGCCCCATTTCCTGCAATGCATCAGCTTCCTTGATCAGTCCCGCGGTTTTGAAAGACCATGCAAGGTTAATATAACTGGCGGCGCTGAAGTAACTATTCGTGCCAGAACTGCGCTCAAGTGCTTTCATCTGTACCAGTGCCGATGGCAGCAGTCCAGCGCGGCTGAGGTCAGGCTTTGGCAGCCCCCAGAGAGACGCAAGAGTCGTCATCTGTTCATGCAGGGTCTTTAGAAAGTCCGCTGGTGTTTTCTTGGTGCAAGCGGACGCTTTTTGCAGAAATTCTTTCGCCTTTTTGTCATCTCCCTGCAAATAGTACGTCAGTGCTCTACGCCAGTAATAGTCATGGGCCACATCTTCGTTGGTCAGGTTCTTGCTATCAATCTGCACCCATGCTTCGTCAAAATATTTTTGCGACTCTGCCAGTCTTCCGTCGAACGGCAGTACGGTTGCTAAGTTGAGTGGCGTCCAAAGCAAATCTTCCGATAGCTGCGAAGCTTCAGTTTTTTCGGCCCTGGCTTCTTCGCGGGTTAAAGCTTCCGCTTTCTGCAGTTGTTCGATTGATAGTTTCATCTTGCCGTGGCAGCAATTATTCCATCCGCTAACTCGCAGGACGACTATGGCCAGATGCGGCCAATCTTTAGCAGCACCGTGATCGATCATTGCCAGGGCCCGATCGAGATAAAGATCAGCCTCAGCAGTGTGCCCATGCGTGTCGGCCAGGTTGCCTAACCATAGGAGGTACTCCGTGGTTGCTGCGTCGTCCTTGAGCTTTTCGGAACGAGAAAGACCCTCCTTATAGTATTTTTCCGATGCCGCCGTGTTTCCTGCGCCATCTTCAATAGAACCAAGCAGTCCAAGTGTGCGCGTGTACAGCCCAGGCTTTTGTGCCGCAGGACAGGTTGAAATCAATTCGTACTCGCGCAATGCACTGGCGCGAGCTTGAGAGAACAGGCTCTGCGACTGATAGCATTCAGCCAGTAAGTGGAGGAGATCGGCCATCCGCATATTTCCGTGTTTACTGAGCAGTTTTTCTTCAATTGCCATCGCCTCTTTGAATGCAGACGCTGCTTTGTCAAACACCTTCTGGTGCATGTACACGTCGCCCATCATCTGGTAAGCCATCGCTCTGTAATCTTCTTCGGAGTGCACATTGGCCAGGCGCTCGCTTTGTTCCAAGAGGGAAATTGCGGCGGCATAGGCCTTATCTTTCTTGCGCAGTTCTGCCTGGGCCATCAGGTATTTGCATTGTAAGTCGAATGGTGGCGTTGTGCCTTTATACATGGAAACGGCTGCTTGCAGCTGCCGTTCCGCCTCCACTTCATTGCCGCTAACACCATAGAGCAGCGCGCCCAGCTGAGCATGTAAGTCGCGCACAGCGGTATCATCTACGCGAAACTTCTGGAGAACAGCAATTGCTCTTTTTAGCGACGCAATTGCTTTGTCCGGCTCTTTCGAGCAGACCTCTGCTGTGGCCAGCATATTGAGATCCCTGCTTAATCGCTGGCCTTCCTGAATGTCCTCGGGGCTGATTTCAGCCGTCCCGGTGTCGATGCTCTCACATGTGGCGAAATTCTTCGCGTCGTCCTCCAGCAGTTGCTTTGCCTGGCTGTATTGTCCGTTGGAACAGTAGAACATGAAGGCCGTGCCCAGAAGGTCTCTGTAATCCGTGTCGCGGACGCCTAGCGCCGACTTTGCTTGAGTCAGAAGGGTCGTCAATTTGGCTGCTGCCACCGGATACGGTGCGCTCTTACTGACGCGATCTCGGAAGTCGGAAAATTGCGCCAACATTTGATTGCGGTCGCGTGATACAAATTTGTGAGTGGTGGTAACGGCGATGGCATCATCGAACGATTGCTCTGTTTGCGTAATATGACGTTCGATCGATTGATAATCGCTCTGCAGTTTCTGCTTCAGATTAGGGTCGCCTGCCAGGTCACAGTAGCGCTCGCATCTGCCATAAAATTCTTTGGTGGCGCCGTAAGAACCAAGATCGGAATAGACCTTCATCAGCCCGGCACAGGCTCTGACTCCCTCAAGAGCCCACTTGCGATCGTCGTCGGCCGAGTGCTTTACGATGCGAGCCGGTTGGCCCACTTCCGGTGGATCCAGAGGAAGCCGATCGTCACACAGATTCCAGGCCCGTTTGAACAATCCAAGACACTTTTCTTGCTGCCCGCTTCTCATGAATTGTTCAGAAAGGTCGTTCAAGGACTGTGCAAGCCGGACATCTGCGTTGCCGAAACCCTCCGCGTCTGTTAGAGCGTCTTGGAAAGATTGAATTGCGGCTGAGGATTTACCTTCTTTTGCCGCCTCTTGGGCCGCCTGGCGCTTGCCTGTCCAATCCGACGAATTGGGGGTGAGCGATGTGCAGCCGGCTATGCCGGAAGCAACAACGATTGCGATCAACACTTGGGAAACCAGCTGCTGCTTGATCAAGTTTCCCTGCGCTGACCCTGAAGATAGTAGAGCGTCTTGTTTCAATTCTCTGTTGTGCTTGCTTTACCTGCGTTTGATTTGATTCATTCCGACCGGTTTTCTCATGCGGAACCGGATCATGGATGCTGCCCAGTGGCATTTCTCATTTTTGTCCCTCGCTGTGCATCCGCAAGAACGTGCATGTATTGTAACCGCTTCTCGGGAGCGTGTTTTAGCATCTCCACAGCGGTCGTCAATTCCTCAATGGAGTGAGCTTGATTGCCCCCCATATCTCGATAAGCCACGCCCAACAATTCATGCAAGTCGGCAACGTTGTTGACAGATTTGTACCGTTGGCTAAGCGCCAGCGCTCTTTGCAGCACAGTCACCGCGGCGGTAAATTCATGTTTTCTTACATGTGTGTCCGCAAGCTGCTCGAGATCGAAGCTGAGATCCTTACTCTCCACGCTGTCCAACGGATTAGCTTCTGCACTCGTCGGATCGATGGTTTCTAGAGCGGCATAGTTCTTCAGATCATCCTCCAGCATTTGCTGTGCTTTGTCATACATTCCATACACCAGATAACCAGCAATGATGCAGCCAAATGTGGTCCTGTACTCAACATCTTTAGTGCCGCCGAACTCTCGCTTTGCCTGATCCAACTGGCTCAACCACTCTTTCTCCATCATGTGCTTTGCGTCTATGGACTGCGACTTTAATTGGTCTCGGCGTTTCCTCAACATTCTGCGAGCGGCGCTGTTGTTGAAAGCCGGTTGGGAGTTTCCCATAATAGCGTCATCGAAAGCGGCGTTTGTTCGAATATCGTCCTTTTGAAAATTGGCGTGGTATTTTTCCAGCTCGGCCAGATGCTTGCTATCAGCAAGCAGAAGGCAGAATTGTTTTGCGTCCCTGTACTCATCCTTTGCTTCCCCGAAAAAGCCCAGTCCAGCGTGAATTTTCATTGCTCCAAAACAACTTCTGACCCCTTCGATCGCCCAGTTGCGATCGTCATCGGTGTGCAGTTTCAAATTCGGATCTTTTGCTAACGGCAATTTTGCCTGGCAAAGCGCCATGGCGCGCTGAAACAGTGAAAGGCATTTCTCCGTATGTCCCGAGTTCAAATTGTATTCGGATAAATCGTTTAACGCTCTGGCGAGCCGAAAGTTACCCGGACCAAGATTTTCCGCCGCAAACAACTCGTCCTGGTAGAGTTCATCGGCTCGGGCATTGTCGCCTGCAGTGGCTGCTTGCGCAGCTCTCGCCCTGATCGCCTCGAACTCCGAGACAGGCGGTTTGCTCGTGCATGCCAGTAAAAACAGCGAGATAAATGCTGAGATCACGGTCCGGCATTGACCGAGTACAGACGATCGTTTTCCAAAGCGAGTTCGAAACACGGCGTTCACCAGGCATTCAACTGACTTCTAGAAAAGGTGGATCCGGGTACAGGCTGCAAACTATGTACCCAGTGCACTTATTGGTGGAACCCATGTGCAATCCCTGAAACAGCTCAGGCAAGGCGACCGCCCTGAGAGCGACTGACCGTTGCAATCGAAGCGGGAGTGCCCGAGCGGCAGTGGCCCCGAAGCGAGGGACGAAGCCAACGAAGCGGTTATGACCCCGCCGTTCATTTGCAGCCGGGCGGTCTGCAATGATAATATGCTGCCTCTGCGGGGAATTCTCGATGTCTTCAAGCTACAAAGTCATAGTGCTGGGATTGGGCGCGATGGGAAGCGCGGCTGTCTATCAGCTCGCCAAACGCGGAGTGTCCGTGTTGGGCATCGATCAATTCGAGCCGCCTCACACGTTTGGATCTACACACGGCGACACGCGCATTACCCGTCAAGCTGTCGGTGAAGGCAAACAGTACACCCCGCTTTCGCTGCGGTCATACGAGATTTTTCGAGAGATTGAGAAGCAGGTTAAGGAGGAACTGTTAAAGGTCACCGGTGGATTGATGTTATCCAGCGATCGAAAATCAGGGTCGGTTCACGTGCCGGAATTCTTCGCCAAAACGATCGCAGCGGCTGAACTGTATGGTATCAAGCATGAGATGCTCTCTGCTTCCGAAATCAGGAAAAAATTTCCTCAGTTTGCAGTGCACGACGATGAAGTCGCATATTACGAATACGAGGCCGGGTTCCTGCGTCCTGAACGATGCGTTCGCGCTCAACTAGATCTGGCGAGAAGTTACGGCGCGGAAATTCATACCGGCGAAAAGGTGCTCGATGTTGTTGACCATGGAGGCGGTGTGGCAGTTTGCACCGCGGACAACACTTATGAATGCGAAAAGGCGATTGTGTCGGCAGGCTCATGGCTGCCCCAGCTGATCGACAAGAAGTTCGCCAGTTTTTTCCGAATCACACGACAAGTATTGTTTTGGTTCGACATCGAAAATTGTTATCGGCAGTTTTCACCACCTCAATTTCCTATATTTATCTGGGAAACGCAGGGTGCAGAGGGAATGTACGGGGTACCGGCCGTCGATGGGCCGAAGGGTGGCGTCAAGATCTCCTCGAGCCATTACATGCAAGATACCTCTCCTGATGCAGTTAACAGAACTGTTTCTGCCGAGGAGATCGAGACGATGTATGAGAGACAAATTGCGCCGTTCTTTCCGCTAGTCGGCGAGAAGTGCGTGAGGACCGCTGTCTGCCTCTACACGCGCACTCCCGACGCTCAATTCATCATCGACAGACTTAAGCCGGACGGATCCATCATAGTTTGCTCTCCATGTTCCGGCCACGGTTTCAAACATTCCGCCGCCATCGGCGAAGCGCTGGCCCAACTCGCCACAGAAGGAAAGAGCAAGATCGATCTCAGCGCAATGACATTCGCACGAATGGCTGCGCAAACAAATCACTGATACTAATTGCTGAAAACCTTTTGCTAAGGAAGACAACCATTATCTGGGGCCATCCGCTCTGGCGTTCCGGCCAAACAACACCGCAAACAAAAACACCTCCCGAACTTGCGATCGCGGAGGTGTTCTTGCTACTGCCTGGCTGCCCCTTGCGTGCGGGCTCAGTATCTATGTATGCTTCAGCCAGTCCTTCGCATACATCGGGCTACTTGCTACGGTTTCTGGTCAGCGCCGACCTGTCGTTTCCGCAAAGCCCCTCGGCTCAAAGTGCTTAACTCGTTTTGGTAAGCACTCACCGTTGATGCATTTATCTTAGCGCACTCGAAAATATGTTCCAGTACCCCAATGACTATTTAAAGATCGCATCCTTGGCATGAGAAAGAATAGCCAACGGCCTGCATCCAGCGAATCCATTTAGATTAACAAGCGCCGGATCAACAAAACCAGGCACCCATGCCAGGTTTGGATATGCGTTGTATATAGTTTGGCTATAACTCCGATGCAGTTAAGGACAGACTTTTTGGATTTGAATCTATAGTATTAGGGCAGGATCGACAGGGCAGAGATTGTGAAAATCAAGACAGCGCACCACCTCCAGCTAGACAGTGAGAAGATTTGCGGAGCCAAGATTGCACTTTTGCCTGGAGACCCTTTTCGAGTGCCGGCTATCGCGGAACAACTTCAATCGTCGAATGAATTATCGTTTCAACGGGAATTTCGTTCTTTTCTCGGACATCTCGATGGAAAACCCATACTGGTAACTTCCACCGGTTGCGGTGGACCATCGGTTTCTGTCTGTGTGGAAGAACTGGCGCAGATTGGTGTTGAAACATTCATTCGGGTGGGAAGCACCGGCGCAATTCAAGAAGGCATCGATATTACTGATGTTGTCATTTCCAATGCTGCGGTCAGGCTTGACGGAGCGAGCAGAAGTTTCGCGCCAATTGAATATCCTGCGGTTTCCGATCTCGATGTCACTTTAGCTCTGAGAGAGAGCGCAAAATCTCTCGGCATTCGCATGCACGTTGGTGTCACCGCCACCACAGATACCTTCTATCAAGGACAGGAGCGCTACGATTCATTTTCCGGTTATGTTCCAGCACACCTTCGCGGCAGCTTGAAAGAATTGCAGCAACTGCATGTTCTCAACTACGAAATGGAAGCGGCGACGTTGTTCACCATGTGCAGTACCATGGGTTTAAAAGGCGGCGCAGTCTGCGGAGTGGCCGCTAATCGTTTGCACGGCGAGCTGCTCACGTCGAAGGAGCAATTCGTCCTAGCCGAGCAGAACGCGATCAAAACCGCTGTCGGCGCAGTGCGGCTGCTTCTTAAATTATGCGACAAAGGCTAGCCACCTCAGCAACACCAGAAGAAAGCATCGATACGATCCTGACGGGCGCGCCACTATTCCACATAAAAGGAAGTTCCACTTGGCATATTTGATTAAACCTACATTTATGCATTTTGCATTTTGAGTCTGTGGGGACCCGCTTACGAATGATTCTTTGGCGGCGGCATGTGTTAGAGTCAGCGCGGCGATTGCTTGATTTAGGAGGATGGTGTTGCATGGCTTTACGGAAATGGGCATACATTTTTCTCTCTCCCGGATTCAACAAAGAGGAGCACAAAGCCACGCTCAGCTCCAGCACATGTCAGTTTGTCACAGTCGGAATCGACTTCAAAGACAAAGAGCAGGTCGTGGATATAGCCAGACAACTCGTCGCTGACGGAGTTCAGATGATCGAGCTTTGTGGTGGGTTTGGACCACTGTGGATTGCCAGGGTCAGTGAAGCCATCAACGGTGCCGTGCCCGTTGGCAGTACTGCATATGGTCCAGAAGCCAGGCAACCGATGTTGGATCTCTTATCTGCTGCGGACTAATCGTATGGCTCGGCTGCGTAATAGTATCGCCGCTGTTTCGAAACAGGCACCGCTCGTGGTGCCCACCTGCTGATAGTCTGTTATAGATCTGATGGCGATTGTGTTTCAGGATGATCTGCTGTCTTATTAATGCCATCCCAATGTCTAGACACGGACTGCCTCAGGAGATACTCGATTTGTCCGTTTACGCTCCTCATTTCTTGCTGCGCCCACGCTTCGAGATCATCATATAGCTTCTGATCAATCCGCAGAAGAAATGACTTGCGGCTCATTCTTCATCCTTTCTTGTTGTGCCGAGACCGGGTGGCGTAATTCAGGGTTTACCCCAACCGGATAGAGCTGTTCTCTCTGTGGTGGCGTGCCGATCGCTCAAGTAGCCTGGAAAGTATGGCGTGGACTATTGCCATTAGTGCTCGAGGGTCCATATAAATGAGGGCAGGAAGATGAAACGTCTGGCGCTTCCGTTATTGTTGTCTGTGGCATCCACCATTTGTCTTTCTCCTGTGACTCGCGCGGCGGGTTTCATTATTGTGGACCCGCAGTTTCGCCCGGTTGTGCCGGTGCGCACAACAGCAATGGTTTCTCCGCATACGCCTGCCGTGCCACCATCTCCGTCGCGTCCGCTGCTTAAGGGCAATGTCGCATTCGGCTTGCATTTGAAGGATGAAAACATTCGCGTTGAAATTAACGACCAGGTGGCCAGAACCTCGATCAGTCAGACATTCATGAATGACACCGATCAGACCGTTGCCGGCACGTATCTATTCCCGCTTCCTGATGACACCACATTTAGTTCCTTCTCTTTGCATATCGACGGGAAACCGGTGGAGGGCAAGATTTTAGAGGCAAACGAAGCTCGACAGCAGTACGAGACTATAGTGCGTCAGATGGTCGATCCCGGTTTGCTTGAATACGCTGATTACAAAACTGTGCGCGTGCGCGTGTTCCCGATCCCTGCCCATGGCACCAAGAAGGTCGAATTGGAATACACCCAGGTCTTGCGGGCGGAAAATGGGCTTCTGCGCTACAGCTTTCCCCTCAAATCGAATGGCGCCAGCGGACCGATCGATGATCTGAACATCAATATAAAACTGGCCAGCAAACAACACATAAGAACGATCTGGTCGCCATCGTATGAGACGAAGACAAAACGAGATGATGATCAGCACGCCAAGATTGCGTTGTCGAGTCACGATATCATTCCCGACAAAGATTTCCTGCTCTATTACAGCGTCAACGATAAAGACATGGCTGCCAACGTCTTGACCCATAAGTTGCCTGGCGAAGACGGTTATTTCCTGATGACCTTATCGCCGCCGTTGAAAGGTGCGCAGGTGGCGGCGAAGGACATCGTATTGGTGGTGGACACGTCCGGGTCCATGCAAGGGTCACTCAAAGACGCTAAGAGTGCGCTCAAATTTATTGTCAATGCGCTGTCGCCGGCTGATCGTTTCAGCATCGTCCAGTTCAATACGGATGTCGATGTGTTCAAAAGCGCAGTGGTTCCCGCAAGTCCTGATAACAAAAAGGCGGCTCTCTCGTTTATCGACGATCTGGAAGCGCGTGGTGGCACCAACATCAGCGGAGCGCTCAACAGAGGAACGACGCTCCTTGGAAGCACTGGCGATCGCCCGGCGTACATGGTGCTGATGACCGACGGTCAGCCTACCGTCGGGGATTGCGATCCAGCCGCTCTCGTCAAAGCGTTTGCGCCGAAGCGCGACATTCGCCTTTTCGATTTCGGTCTCGGCTATGACGTCAACACCAGATTGCTTAATCAGTTGGCGGAGCAACACCATGGAACGTCTCAATATGTGGAACCAGATGAGGATCTGGAGAGGGTGCTCACCGGCTTTTACGGCAAAATTGAAAACCCGGTTTTGAGCAATGTCAGCCTCACCTATTCAGGAATCGACGTTAAGGACGTCTATCCGCGTGAGGTGACCGACATTTTTGCCGGGTCCCAGGTGCTCTTGATCGGCAAATACAAGGATAGCGGTAAAGCCAGTATCGCTCTATCCGGTAAACTGAACGGCGCATCGAAGTCATACTCATTCCCCCTGGAATTCTCGAAGGATGAACCATCAAACACCTATCTGCCGCGTCTCTGGGCGATGCGACGCATCGGACATTTGACTGATGTAGCGCACGAGAACGGCAACAGTCAGGAGATAGTAGATGAAATCGTCTCGCTCTCAAAGCAGTACGGGATTATCTCCGCCTTTACCTCCTTCCTGGTGACGGATCCAAGCGATAATCGACCGGTAGCGCGCTTCGCTTCACGTGCGGCGCATCTCGCTCCTGCACCGTCTGCGGTGCCGCACGGATTCGCTGTCAGACCGGTAGTAGGACGGTCGGCATCCGGCGGTGCAGCGGGGTCTGCCTATACCTTCGGCGACTCGGCATCGGTTGACCGTCTGGCCGCTGCGCAATCCGACGTGGATTTCGGCCCCTACATGGCCGACCTGCAAAGGAGGGCGAAACGCAGCTGGTCCCCACCGAAAGGCAATGAATCGAAGGATGTGACACTCGACTTCAAAGTCAGCCGGACTGGTGCTGTCTCCAACGTCAGAGTTAGTCATTCATCGGGCATTGCCATTGCCGATCAATCTGCGATCAATGCGATCGAGAATGCCGCCCCATTCCGTGCGCTGCCTCCTGGTTCACCAGACGGCGTCGATATCCAGTTCAAGTTCGACTATAACGTTTTTCATCCATCAGCCGGAAGGCCAACTTTTCTCCCCAGCAGTTCAATGTCGGGTAAGGACGCCATAGTTAAGGCGAAAAGCTCGAACGATCTCAAGGAACAATCCGTGCTTGCCAAAAACGATGAAGATTCGGGGATCAAAACAGTCGAGGACAAAACCTTCTATATGCGCGATGGAGTGTGGATCGAGAACGCCGTTGATTCGACGAAATTGAAACCTGAGGTGATCTCATTTGGCAGCAAGCGTTATTTCGAGCTGCTGACCGCTGCCCCCGGCATCTCCAAATACCTGGCCGTCGGGGAACAAGTGATGTTCATCTATGACGGGCACTGTTACAAGATCGTCAGTTCGAGCGCGTCGTGATTTTGATTGATGCCGGTGGAACAATGGTGAATAGTTCCGCCATGCCCGAGTCAACGAGACGCATAGTTCGATGGATAAGTCGGACGCCCCGGAAACTTCGCCGGGCACACAATCTGCCAGCGCCCCAGCCGATCCGTACATCGGCCGCCTGATCCAGCAGCGTTTTCGCATCGAATCTTGGATCGGCTCAGGCGGCATGAGCACGGTGTACAAAGCGAAGGACCTGTCGCTTGGTCGCGACGTCGCTATCAAGGTGATGATTCCTAAGCTCAATGCCAGCCAGAGCACTTTGTTCAGATTTCAAAAGGAAGGACAGGCGCTCTCGAGACTAAACCACGACAACATCGTCCGAGTCTTCGAATTTGGCATCATTGAAGATACCACGCAATTCATGGTCATGGAGTACATCAGCGGAGTGCCGCTGTCCGAGTTGCTGCAAAATCAAGGCACGCTTTCGATCGCCCGCACGATTAAAGTAGTCAGTCAAATTTGCAGCGCTTTGGCGCATGCACATACTGAAAACATCGTTCACCGCGATCTTAAGCCAAGCAACGTCGTGTTTACCAGTTTGGACGCTAACGAAGAGCGCGTGAAAATTATCGACTTCGGTATCGCGAAGTTGCTTAGCGATACGAGCATGCAACATCTCACCAGCACTGGCGAAGTGTTCGGCAGTCCGCTCTACATGAGCCCTGAGCAATGCTATGGTTTGCAAGTTGATAAGCGTTCCGATATCTACTCTCTCGGTTGCATAATGTATGAATGCCTGACCGGCATGCCGCCTTTTGTTGGCGAATCGTCGTTGGCCACGCTTATGAAACACCAACAGGAAAAGCCGCTGTCCTTAAGGGAAGCGACCCTGGGAACCGTGTTTCCTGCCGTTTTGGAACAGATCGTGGCGCGCATGCTCGAGAAACGGCCGGAGGATCGTTATCAACTGGCTGAGGAGCTGCAACTCGATCTCGACCGACTTAAAGATATAGATTGGAGCGATCAAGCGAGCACCGGCAACCTGGAACGCGTATACAGCGCCAAGCAGTTGTCGACGCTGCTGCCACTACAAGTGGTGCGGACTGCCATGCCTTCCGAGGACACCAGTATCCAATCAAAGCGCCGGCAGATGATGATCGGCATCCTCGTGGGACTGTGCATCGTAGCGCCGATTGTGACGATCATTGTCAGCAATCTCATAAGCGCAGAAGACCACCAACATCAATTGGCGAACCAGCGAGCGATCGAGGCAAGCCACGCTCGCGAGATCAGTCTGCTTTTGCAAGGTAAGGACGTGGTTAACAAAGTCCTGGATAACAACACCCTCAGTGTTGCAATTGGCGACGCCAGCCCTTATTCAATCGACTCTTCAAGCCGGGAAGTGGACAACAAAAATGATTGGACAAGACTGATGACTCGCAAAGATTTGGTCTGCTTGAATCTTGCCAATACGGATGTCACTGACAAGCAACTGATGTCGATTATTCATCTGCCCCTGCGTTATCTCGATTTAGACGGGTGCAAGTCCGTCACGGACGAAGGTTTCAAGGCTGTTGAGCACATGCCGTCATTGATGGTGTTCCGCTTCGGCAGTGTTCCAGTTAAGCTCGCAGAGGTGGCGCATATTAATCCCAACATAATCGATCTGCGCATGGAGACCGCAATGTTTACCGATGAAATGACGCCGGAACTGCTTCGCTTGAGAAAGCTGCGCAGACTTGATCTGCGTGGCAACTACTTGACCGATAAGTCTTTGAAGACGCTGCGTCTGATGAAAAATCTCGATTCACTCGACGTGCGCGGCAATTCACAGCTGACATGGAAAGCAATCGGAGAGTTAACACACGACATGCCGAATTGCGTCGTGTACATGAATCCCAATGTCGATGATAAACATCCAGGCCGGCAAGGCTCACCCAACGCCTTCTTCCGCGCTCGCTGACACTCTATGCACCGCTGCCCGCGGTTGGTGTCGGTGATGGTGGCGCCGATTCGTATTTGGCACCGTACTTGGCGAAAAATTCCGGATCCTTCGACTTATCAGACAGCAACACGCAAACCTGCAGCAACTTCTGGTACTGGTCGGAGGTCCCACTCTCTTTGTACTTTTGCAAGTAGCTCTCTGCCAATTGCGTCGCCTTTCGAGAGTCAAATCGATTGAGCAGATACATCAATCCAGTGAGTTCGTTGATCGATTCTTTGTCATCGATTTTATCTTTTTGCACTGCTTCGATTGCTTCTGACAAAACGGAGATTGCTTGAGGTTTCTTATCTTCTGCGATGTAGCAGTTTGCCAGTTCACCAACGGCTAATAGCTGTGGAGCAATTGTCTTGGCTAATTTCGCGTGGGCAATCGCGCTGATAAGCAGCTGTTCAGCGTTCTTCCAGTGATTCTGAGGCTCTTCCACGAGAGTGGCCATGCTTTTTTCGCATCGCGCAATCTCTATCGGGTGCGAATCTTGGTCGAGGATGCCTATCGCCTTGTCCAACGTCGCTTTCGCCCTGACATAGTCCTCTTTCGTGCAATACAAGTCACGCGCCTCACTCTCGAGCAATGAGGACATCTCGACGGATTTGCTGCCGTGGGCTTTCTGTACGATCGCTGCCGCGTGCTTGTAAGTCTCCTCGGATTTTTCGTAATCATGCTGCATTGCGTATCTTGTAGCCTTTGACAATAGGTTCTTGGTCAGTTTGTCAGCATTCTCATCGGGATTTTTTTCCAATTCGGCGATTGTTCTGTCAAGCGCGTCGGTGTTGGCCAAAACGTTATAGTCAAAGGTGAATTGGATGTCTACCGATTCTGGCGCACCGTCCGGCAGAGGTCTCATCGGCGAGGCTGACTGAACAGCAGATAATCCGGCATCGTCGACGCGAGCAATACCGGAGGGTGTCTTGATTTTCAAATTGGTAATAATGCCGTCTTTGTGAATACGAAAGGATGCGACTATGCGCCTCGACTCCTGTCTGATCGGCGGATACCAGTTTCGCTTAATTTTGCGCTGCAAATCCGCCATGAAGGGACCGAAGTCTAGTTCCTTCGCAGGTGCAGTGGGGTTGTTCGAGGAGTCCGGCGGTCTGGAGTCCTGGGAATATGAAACTGATGATGCTGTTGTGCAAGCCAAAACAATAGCAATGGCAAACAGAAGCATGACGCGCAAATTCATTCACTTACCTCTTCGGATTCGAAGCATCTTATTTTAACGCACCTTATGTCAGCTCAATGCATAGCCGGTAGGAACAAGCCGGTCAGACTGGATGGCATTCCCGCGTCGGCAATCAACCCAGCCGCAGCCCTTTCAAACCAAAACACAGGTTACGTAACCAGTACCATGGATGTGCCTATAACGACGCTGGATGGACGACGTTAGACTGTATGTCACAATATCGATTGCCGACGGGAAAGATTCGAAAGCAAGCATTTATCGAATTCGCTGTATTTTCCAGGACACTCATGACTGTTCCAAAATTCGGAAGGATAACACCACTACAGGGCTGCATGCTAGCCCTCGGTGGTGAGGTTGTTCATACATTGGATGATGCGACCCATGATGAGCGAATTCAGGCAATGTTGAAGGCCCGTTCAAACTTGAAACTTTTAACAGGACAAGACTTTGGCTACGACATCCAGAAATGGCATGATTATCTGTTAAGCAGCAGCCATCGTGAACAATATACCTTCCCCTATGCTTGGAAGTCTGTGCACCGCAAAGTTCTTGAGCTGTTTGACGATCCGCGGCGTTTATCGTTGATTGCGCAACTTCCATCAAATCACAGTGCTGCTGACTAGATGCTCACGCCTTCGTCTTGGAATGACTTGCTGGTGCGGCGCGCCACCCCGGTTTTGATTGCGGACTGGGCCACTGCCGACGCAACCAGTTCGACTACTCTAGGATTGAAGACGCCAGGAATAATGTAGTCTTCGTTCAGTTCGTTCTCTGAGATCACCGACGCTATTGCGTAGGCGGCAGCTAACTTCATTTCCTCATTGATGTCTGTAGCCTGGCAGTCCAGCGCTCCGCGGAAGATGCCGGGGAAGCACAAGACGTTGTTGATCTGGTTGGGATAGTCAGAGCGTCCAGTGGCCATGATGCGAACGAACGGCGCCGCCTCTTCCGGCATAATCTCCGGCACTGGATTGGCCATGGCGAAGACGATCGGATCCCGTCCCATCTTTTTCAATGCCGCGGCATCGATCGTTCCCGGTCCTGATAGTCCAAGGAACAGATCCGCGCCCTCGAGCGCGCCTTCAATCTTGCCTTTGAATTTTGTCGGATTGGTATTTTCAGCAAACCATTCCTTCATGTAGTTCATGTTTTCGGCGCGACCCTGATAGATTGCGCCCTGGCGGTCGAAACCGATAATGTTGCGCACGCCGGCATGCATGAGGATCTTGGAGCAGGCCACACCGGCCGCGCCGACGCCGCTGACGATCACTTTCAGATCTTTCATTTCCTTTTTGACGATCTTCAAGGCGTTGATCAACGCTGCCAGAACGACGACGGCAGTGCCGTGTTGATCGTCGTGAAACACGGGAATGTTCAGCTCTTTCTTCAAGCGGGTTTCAATTTCGAAACAGCGGGGAGCGGAAATATCCTCCAAATTGATGCCACCAAATACGGGGGCGATGTGCTTGACCGCTTTGATGATCTCTTCGGTGTCTTGCGTATCAAGACAGATGGGGAACGCATCGATCTTGCCGAACTCTTTGAAAAGCATTGCTTTGCCTTCCATAACTGGGAGCGCGGCTGCCGGACCGATGTTGCCCAAGCCGAGAACGGCTGTTCCGTCCGTGACAACGGCGACGGTGTTGCGTTTGATTGTCAGTTTATAGACGTTCTCCGGCTCGTCGTGGATCGCCATGCAAACTCTAGCCACGCCGGGAGTGTAGGCCATCGAAAGGTCGTCGCGGGTAGTGAGGGGAACCTTGTTAGTGACGCGAATTTTGCCACCAAGGTGCATGAGAAAAGTTCTGTCGGAAACATTAACGACTTCGATGTCACCGATGTTTTTAATCTGTTTCACCAGGTCATCACCATGGGCGGTGTCACGCACGTTGACCGTGATATCGCGGATGATGTAGTCCTTTTCGAATCCGGCGATGTCGATGGCGCCGATGTCGCCGCCCACCTCGCCGATGCGCGAAGTAATCTTACCGAGCATACCCGGAAGGTTGCGGATTTTGAGCCTTAGAGTCAGGCTGTAGCTCGCACTTGGTCTCACAAGTTTATTGTCTTTGGCGGCATCCGGGTTGGCTTTTGTCGTAGTCATTATTATCGCTCGGGGAGTGGGACGATGGTGATTCAGGAGCGCAACTGAGCCGTAGTAAGGGAACGGCTCTCCTGTCAATATGCTAAGCTGCACTGCGTTAAAGATATCGCGTATTCAGGCTCAGTGTGTGCGGCTTTAGCAGAGTCATTATTATTAATTCTCTTTGCAATGGTCCGCGGGGCGAAAGCACCACCAGCAGCAGCGAAAGATCAATGGCGGCGGTTTTTAAGAGGAAGAGAGAATCATGACGTCCAAGAATCACGAAATCATCGGCAACTATGAAGTGGGCGAACAAGACGTAATGACACGTCGAGAAGTCCTGATCATGGGCGCGATCGCAGCTGGCGGACTGGTAGCGGGATCGCCTGCATTGGCGGCGCCCACAGTCAGTGCCGCGCAAGCGGCAACCGGACCTGAGCCCTACATGGCCAAGGACTTTTCCAATCTCGTCGGCAAGTTGGATGGGTTTACCGCTTCTCAGATCGAGCAGCACCTGAAGCTCTATAAGGGCTATATCGGCAAAGCCAACGAGTTGACCCAAAAATTGAAGGATGCTGACATTGCCGGCGCCAACGCCACTTACTCGCCTTTGCGTGAAATGCTTGTAGAAGAAAGCTACGCAGTCAACGGCGTCATCTACCATGAGTTGTATTTCGGCAATCTTGGCGGCGGCGGCGGCGAACCAGCGGGAGACGTCAGGTCGGCAATCGAAGACCGCTGGCAGTCGCACGGCAAGTTCATGGACTATTTGAAAGCCGCTGGTAAGTGCATGCGTGGTTGGGTGATTGTCGGCTACAACCTGCGCGCAGGACACCTGAGCACGTTCGGTCTCGACATGCACAACATGTGGTCGCCAGCGGGCGTAATTCCAATTCTCGTCCTGGACGTCTATGAACACGCCTATATGATCGATTTCGGCATTGATAGAGCCAAATATCTCGAGGTCTTCGTCAAGAACTTGAACTGGGATGTCGTCTCTAAGCGGCTCGCCTACGCCAAAAAGTGCCCAACCGGATACGAGTCAACATAGGCTTGCGACAAAACCTGGTGGCTTCACGCTGTGTTGTAGCGGTAGGACCTGAGGTAATCCCTGGGCGGCTCCGTTGGCGTCCCTTCGGGTGTTCGTTCCTTACTTGGCATTTCAGTGGGCGCTGGTTGGCGATCAGGCAATTTCTGAACCTGGAATATAAGGATTCGCTGTGAAGATTCGCCAGAGCCTTTAATGTTCAAGGGAGTCTCTTTGCCGGATCGGACAACCTGTATCGCCGCCGTACGGCTGCTGTCCGGTTTTGATAAATCCAAGAATCAATTGGCATGCGGCAATCGGCGCGGCTGCATTTGGTTGCGTGACCGGTATTGATGACGGAGCGGATATTACGGAGATTTGCTCCCCGGCGAAGACTGCCAAGCGGATCTCACAATGTTCTCACGGCTGATCAATATAGTATTGTCAAAGAGAAGCGATTCTCCCTTTCAAGCCCCGCGATAAAACAAGCAAGAAGCCGCCCTCAAGCGGTAACTGTGTCGCGCCCAAGCCCACGCCCTCCGCCTCGTTACTAAGAACCACAACGGTCCTGAACCGCTCACGGACTCAGCGGCTGCACTGGACCAAAAGGAGCTCACGATGTTTCAAGCAATCGCAACCGCCACCAGCACTTCCTGGATGTACATCGAAATGCTTTTCGGGCTAGTGATTCTGACATTGGCAATTGAGCTTGTTACCAAGCCGAAAGCTCTTTCTAACGCTATCGAAATGAGTGCCAACATCCTCGGCGGCAAGCTGGGCGATGCGATTCGTTCGATCGAACTGCCGACGCCGGTTTACATGGCATATCGCCTCGGACTTTTCACCACAG
>Ga0182024_10008615_pt1 | contig 21406 bp, 21 predicted proteins | sample P32metaG_FD_120480 | JGI IMG/M metagenome (GOLD analysis project Ga0182024, IMG submission 120480) | Permafrost microbial communities from Stordalen Mire, Sweden - P3-2 metaG (Illumina Assembly) | ecosystem: Environmental > Terrestrial > Soil > Wetlands > Permafrost | place: Sweden: Stordalen...
AGGACTGCCCGAACACTCGCTGCTGCTCAAGCAGCTTCTTGATCGCCGGGGCCGTATCGAGCTGCTTCTGGAGGTCGGCGATCGCCTGCATCGTCGAGGACTGCCCAAGCACTCGCTGCTGCTCAAACAGCTCGTAGATTGCAGCTAGACCGGGCGTTTCGCCATGAGCTCCCCGACGCTTCTCTGGCTGTGGTTGCTCACTTGGCTGCTCCGCGGAGCCTTCATCAGCGTTCGACATCAGACCTGCAAGGGTAGCTGCACGAACGGTCTACACATCGCGCGGAAAGGGCGTCGAACCGGACTGTGGACCCCTCGCTCCTCGTGCCGGGCGGGTCGTGTCGGCCCTCGGAGGGCGACCCTCGAGAATCCTGAGGTAGCGGTACCTTCCGGCCTAGATGCGAGCGCCTGACCTCTGGTCCCGCCGTTCGCCGGGTGGCTGCGCGCTGGCGTGGGCAACGGCGAGGTCCGGAGTGTCGCGCTGCGCGACGAGGAGCGCTCTCCCAACTGGGCGAATGCGAGAACGCGCTGTAGCGCGCGACCGGCCGGATCAGGACGATTGCAATGTCGCTCAGCGATCGCGCGATCGGCGGCCCCCCGACCGCGGAAGCAATCGTCTGCAACGGCTACGCCTTCCGCGCGTGGTGCGCCTCGTGTGCCGCCGGGCGATGCTCGGTAGCTGCTCGCGGGGCGCTCAAGTGATCTTCTAGCCTCTGGCCATGGCTGAGGACTGGGACGACGGGCTAGGCGAGGTCGGTCCATGATCCACGCGGTCACCGTGGATGAGTACGGAGTCCCGTCGAACCTCATGGGCCCACACCATGAGGATTTCTTCGCACTCCTGGGGCGCATCGTTGCCTTGTCGGCGAGCCTCGAAAACCACGTACTGGTCATCTACCAGTCGCTCGTCGGCGCCGCGCAGAACGACCACACAAACGTCCCGGCCGGGAAGCTGCTCGAACGCTGTCGTAAGGAGCTTCACCGGCTCGGTGGCCGCCCAAGTGACTGTGAGCTCTTGGAGATGTTCCTGTCAAAGGCTGAGGCGATCATCGAGAGGCGGAACCACTACGTCCACAACCTCTGGCCCGCCCAGCCAGGAGGGCGTCTATTCGGGTGGCGACCGCCGCGAGCGAAAGGCGCGCAGGAAGCGATCACGATCGAGGCGACGTTGTCGGAGATGCGCAGCGATCTCGCGTCGCTCGTCGATCTCCTCAACGTGCGCTACTGGCACCAGCTCCTGTCAGTGGTTAGCTCAACCAGGGGCTAGGGCGGCGACCCGCCGCGGGAACAGGCGGTCCTGATCTCGGCGAGAACTGCCCCGACGCCCCCTCGGTCGCCAACTCGATCGTGAGCTCCGGCGCGGTCCCTCTGAGAGAGCAGTCGTCCGGAAGGGAGCCGGTGACCGTCGCCTGCTGGGCGAGGGCGAGGGCGAGGGCGCCGGGCCCCCGTTGGGGAGCGCGCCACCGAGAAGCGGGGCGTGCGGCCGCGCGAGTGGCCGGCCGGGAAGCAGGCATCCTGGCGACGGTCCACGACGCGCTTGTCGCCGCAACGCTGGCGCCACCGCGGCGTTCCGACCTTGTCGGCAGCACAGGCGCGCGTGGCGTCGACGTGATGGACGTCGGCTTGTCGCGGGCCAATCGCAACGGTGCTGAGCGTAGATCTTGACCGACTTCCTCAGTCAAGCGTTAGTCGCGAGGCTTGCTAACACCGATCAACAACCGGTTGATACGAGCCCGCGCCCACGGCGAACGCGGACCTCGCCGGTCACAACCACCCAAGCATTCAAGACACCGAGGCGCCATCGCCACGTTCCATCTGACCAATTTGCTGAGCCGAAGCCCAAAATGATGCCCTGCTCAGCCTCACCGTCCACTGCGCCGTCTGCAGCCGCCTTCAGGACGGCCCTGACATTCGGCTTGCTCACTGCCAACTGGGCAACATCCAACTCGGTCAGGGCCGGAGCGCGCTGGTACAGGATCCGAGCTTGCGCTGCGGGGAACACCAACTCCTCTACGACGTCGACGAGATCCAGGCTCTCGGCATCTCGAAGGAGCCCTGGCGCATTGCGCTTCCCCCAACGTTCATACACCACGCGACGCTGGAGCGGGCCAACGCGAAGCGCCTCGACGAGTTCCACCACCATGAGTGGCCTAACGCTCGGCATGAACGTGTCGGGCAGAAACCTTGCCGCATAGAAATCTCGCGCACGAAGGCTGTCGTCCGCAGGAAACTCACCGACTCTTAGCCCTTCGCCTTCAACGTATGCAAGCCCAGAGAAATCGAGCCACGCCGCGAGGTTCCGCGCGTAGAACTTCCATGTGGCATCGGCAACGTCCAAGTGCGGCAGCTGGCCCCGGAGCTCGTCCGCAATGGTGTCGATGCTCACGGAGTCCCGCGTCGCAAGTAGGTCTTGAACCCCCAAAACAAGGGCATTGCCACGTAAGCGCGTCCGAAGTAGCTCGCCGAGAGTTTGGGATTCGAGAGCTGATTGCGCCTCGGAGGTCAGAGCGACGCGCCCGCGCTCGGGTGCGATGAGTCCCAACAGGCGCAGCTCGCGGAGCTTATTGAGCAACGCGATGCGGCTTGAGCCACCCAAGTGCGCTTGAAAACTGGCAGTCGTTGTGGGTCCGACCTCGGCGATATCCGGGAGCAAATCGAGGGCGGCCTTCGGCGAGACGCGAAAGATGTAACGCGACTTGAATGGCACTTGGTTCATGACGAGATACGTCTTGAATACGTCGTTGTAGGTGTCGAATACGTCACCAGTCAAACGCAGGAGCTTCTTCCCTAAGAACTCGTTCAGCCTCTCACGTAGTCGCTCGGCGCTCGCCTCGGCCTCGAGGTCACGTGCGAGATCGGCTCCCGTCGCTGGGAGATGTGCCGCTATGCGTCGGAGAAGGGCCTTATCGCTCTCAGATAGCCCAGCCATGTCTTCCTCGAATAGGTCCTCGGCGCGAAGTCCCTGCTGAAGCAACTCCTCCTCGGACACACCCTCGTCCCGCATAGACAGGACATGCGCACACAGACGCTTGTGTAGCCACGGAAAGCCTGCCGAGAAGGTGGAGATGGCTTCGGCAAGACCCGGGCGCAAGGGACGGCCAAGCTCCAGGGCCAACTGTTGCAACAGGACTCCCGCCTCCGGTGCCGAGAAGTCATCCAGCGCGATTGGGCGACTTTGATTGTTCAAGCGCTCAAGATCGACCTGGGCGCTCGCGTCGAACGTCGTAGACAGATCGTTCTTTCGCGCGAGTATCCACAGCAGCGGCAAGCCACGCGAAGTGGTGGTGTCGATAAGGTCGAGGACAGCCGAGAACACATTCGGCAAGGCAAGGGTGCTCTCGAACTGGTCGAGTTGCACGATGCCGGAACGCCCCGCCTGCGTCAACGCCTGCCCTACGGCCTCGAGCGCGGCGTCGCCGTCATCACGGCCTCGCGGTGGGGTGAGCGACGTGCGCAGCGCTTCGTTCGCGCGCTCGACCAAGGCCGTAACGATCAGACGGACCTCGCTCGGCACCCGAAGGCTACGCGCGTCAACGGTGATTACATCGGCATCGGGCAAGTCAGCCGCTAGCTTGAGCAGAAGAGAGCTCTTCCCAACCCCTGACCGGCTGAGAATCTGGACGGTCCTGAGAGCGGTCTCGCCGCCAATCACGTCTCGAAGTGTCTTTTGCACCTCGAGCAGGGCGTCTTCGCGACCGATGAAGCAGTCTGCCGGTGAAGGGAAGCGGTAGTCAAACCATCCCGCGCCGGGGTCGACGGACGGCAGGCGTTCTGCCCTGGGCGTGAGCTCCGACGGCGCGTCCTCGCGAGTCAGGGTCAGTCCAGCGACGTCTGGTAGTTGCTGCCGCAAACGATCAAGTGCGAGGGTCCCCAATTGCAGCTCGGTTCCGTCCGTCGTGAAGAGGGCGAAGTTAGTGGGTGTTTCCACGACATTAGGCCCACACGTCGCCATGAAGAACTCATCACGCTCGGTTACGACAAGCCATAGGTCGATCGCGTGCAACGCGTATGCCTCGTGAACACGTCGGCGCAGAGTGTCTTCAGAGGCGTGCCCCTGGCGCTCACGGAGGAAGGAGGGGATCTCGTCCCCAACAAGCGTCCTAAGCGATAGGTCGACCTTGGCCAACACATTGGGAAGCGACGAGAGGTAATCGGTTGCGTCCGGGGTAAGGGGGGAGATCGAGATGAACAGGCCGTCGATTCGCTCAGAGAGAGCCAGCGGGAGTAGCTTCCCCACGAAGGACGAGATCGTCTTGCCGTCGATGTTGCGCTCGACCGCCTTGGCTTCGCCGACGAGCTTCGTTCCATGAAGGACTAGTCGGCCTTCGACGTCGTACTCCAGGCTGTTGTGGAGCTGGCGAAGAACAACCCCCGAGTACCCCGACGCCTCGATGAGGCGCTTGGCAAGCGACTCGAATAGCTTCCCCTTGCGGTAATTCGTGAGCTCTTGAGCCTCGGCATCGAAAAAGGCTACCCGCACACTTGGAGTCTACGATGGCGCCTGGAGGCCGAGGAGCGCGATCAATGAGGGCAATGCGGCGACGCTCCCGGCGCTGGTTGCCCGCCGCCTTGGCGCCTCGCTGCGCCTGGCGGTCATCGACATCGGCGCGCGTAAACCGCGGGCCGATCGGCCGGAGCTTGGCCTCGCTGCGTTCGCGGTAAGCCCAAAGACGAGGGGAAGCGGCGGCGATCAGGTTGCGGGTCCGCGAGCCCTGCGCGAGCCCTCGCACGAACGCACCCGCGGCTACTTGCAACCCGCTCGTGCCACCGCGGCTCCCGAGCTACGCGTCGACCGGTCGAGCGACGCGGAGATTGATGTCGAGGTCCGAGAGCAACTCGGCGAGGCTGTCCTCGCCGAGCTTGTCGACGAGCTTGCGCTTAATCGTGCGCTTGGCCTCCTCGTACGCGCTCGTGTGCGCGCTGAAGGAGGTTCCCTCGGTCAGGTCGAGGACCTGACTGATGAGTTCGGAATCCACGGAGCAGATGTCGTAGTCCACAAGCTCGCGCAGGCCGAGCGCGCCGAACTGCCGTCGCGGGAGCTCGGCGACGCAGCAGTCCAGGGTGGTCGCGAGCAAGCCGCGCAGCAGAAGCTGCTCGGGCTGGTCACGGCGGGGGGGCGGCCGCGGACGCCTCCACCGTCACCGCGGCGCCGCCCGAATCCTGCTTGGGCTTGGGCCTGCCTGGCGCGGACAGCGACGTCTCGTCGCCGCGGTTGCGGTGGTGTTCGCGCCAGTAGTCGACGGCGGTGTTGTGGATCACGGCCTTGCAGTAGCTGGCCGTGATCCCAAAGCACAGACGGCCCTCGCGGTGCCCCCGAACGATCTTTTCGGCAGCAGCCTGGTAGACCTCGTCGACGTCGTCCCGGCTCCAGACGCTGCCGACCGGGAAGGGGTTGATGACCTTCGCGGCCGTCAGCCAGCCGTCTGACCAAGGCTGGTCAGAGCCGTCGCGGTGCTTGCGGTACAGGAACGCCACGGCCTCGTGCTCACGCGCGTTCGCGACGCTGCTGGAGGCGCGCGGTGCGGTCTGCGGCGGTGTCGTGATGTTGGTGATATCTGTGCTCATTCGCCCCGGGTCCCCTTGTGCTGGCTGGTGGTCGGCCGGCGGCACGCCGCACGGTGAAGCCAGTCTGGTGGCGATCTCCCGCGCACGAAACGACAGCCAGTGACAGGATTTGACGTTGTGGACAGCGCTGGACATCACTGGGTCCCGACCCGAGCAGAGCTCTCTCGGGACGTCCGCGCAATCGCAGAGCGCCTCGACGCGATGGGGTCGCTAGCGCTCCCCGCTCTGCGCGCCCTGCGCATTACGCAAGCATCGCTCGACCAGCAGCTGGAGGCCCGATCCGACTCCGCGCGGTGGGTCGCAGCGCTTGAGGACATCCTTGATCAGGCCATTCGCCACCTCTCTGCGAGCGGCTTCGGTCCGCCCGCACTAGCGCTGTTCGACTTCTCAGGCGAGGAAGGGCTGACGGCTCGCAAGACCGCCGCCGGAGCGGTCATGCCCGCGCCCCACGGCAAAGACTTGCGGAGCATGAGCCGCAGCGGCACCGAGAAAGTCTGTGACGCCGTCGCAGAGGCGATGCTTCATCTCGAACTCCTGCACATGTCCGATCTCGCCCGAGCCTCGACCTCGGCCGAGACCAGGGGGCACCTCCTCACGGGAGCCAACCAGGCGCGCATCTGGGGCTCGTTCCCCTATGAACGCGTCCGTGCCGCGATCGCGGCCGCTAGCGAACACGTCCGGATCCTTCAGTCCTGGATTCCCGACATGCAGCCGTTCATGGCATGCATTGCCGAGGCCGTCGGTCACGGTGCTGCCGTAGAAATCCTGATCCTCCACCCGGAGTCCGCGGCCGCATCGATGAGGCTGAAGTCGCTTGAAATCGAAGAGCCGGAGTACCCCAGCTATCACGCGCGCAAGCTCATGCGTGACCTACGGCGGTTGGAGTCATTGTCGTTCGACTCTGGCGGGATCGTCCGCACTTGCACTGCCGGACCCGTTGCACAGCTCTACGGAACAGAGGAGCACTTGTGGATGGGGCTCTTCTGGCCAGGCCAGTTTTCAATGCAGGCACCCCAGATGGAGGTCTCTGTGAAGGAATCGGCTCTCGGGCGTGAGCTCTCAAGGCACTTCGATGAACTGTGGGCATCATCTCCTCCGCTCGATGTCTCCAAGCTGAAGGCCTGAGAACCACCATCGCTGCTCCTCAGTTAGTAGCGATGTGACCTCGTCTAGGTCCACGGAGTAGAACTCCCACTTTCCTCGCCGCTCGCATCGCGCCGCGATGACGATGCGGCACTCGTTAACGCCACCATCGATGGCGAGTGCGATCTCCCGACACGAGACGTTGGTGTGGAGTTGAAGTGTGTCCCAGAGATGCGCCTCGATGGCGAGACTTGGCTCGCAACGGAGATCCGCAGCGGGCATTGCCAGCAGACCGTAGTCCCCATAGACCAAACCGCCGGAGACGATCACATTCTCGAGGACCAGAGCCCGTGGATGAAAGCCGCCGCGTTCGAGATCGAGAAGGTCTCTGCCGGCGCCATGCTCAGGGGAGAGCGAGGAGCCCACTCCGAGTATCCCGCGAGCGACAACCGGACGAAGCGTTCCAAGGAGCTCCTGTACGGCAGCCGGATTGGACTTCCGAAGGTTCGTCAGGAGCAGCCCCGCGTAGACGAGGTCATACGTGCGGCAGTCGCTCGCCGCAAGAAACTGCTGTGCGGGAATGCATGCTGCCGTGATCTCCGCGCGCAGCAAGTGGGCCGCCAGGAGAGCTCCATTGTCGGTCGAGAAGACGTCGGGGAAACCGCTTGCGGCGAGTTCGTCCAAAGCGGTAACTAGCCGAGTCGTGAAGTTGGAGTTCGGGGGCGAGCCTGGTCGATCACAATCATCGCGGCAGGTGGCGGCAAGCACGTGAAGGTCGACCGGGTGCTCGCTCACCAGCGCGTTGAGCAGCCCGACAACCGCTGGCGACTCGTCGACCGCATGAACAAAGGAAACGGTCCCGGGAAACGCACGCGACAGAAGGTGCGCCACAAGAATCGGCTCGACCGGGCCAGGCCCAAGGAGGAGACAACGTCGAGCTTCCTTCGGTAGGAACGAGACGAGTTGGCGCAGGAAGCTCTGATGTCGTCCAATGTGGGTAAAGCGCGAGGTGCCCGTGACCGCGCGCGGCGGGACGGTCACTTCGCAGGCCCCGGATCTAGCGGGAAGAGCGCTGCGATGCAAACGTATGGCAGCTGATGCATGGTCGTCCCTGAGGCGATGCGCGCCAGGAGCTTCTCGACAGTGGCGAGCACGAGCGCCCTATCGTCGTGCTGGGAGACGTACGACAAGGTCCGGGCGAGCCCGTGTACCTGCGCGGTAGTAAGGTATACGGCGTGCCGGAACCGCCGCACGGTGGGCGCTCCGAACGGATAACCGAGACCTGGCGGACAGTCGGATCCGGTAACGCGTGTGCGGTCCTCGCCGCCGACGATGTCGCCGAGTTCTGCGACCCACTTCACGGACTCGTCTCGGAGGTTCCAGAGCACCCCTAGGTGGCCGTCCGGACGAAGAACGCGCGCCACCTCCCGAGTGGCGGTCGTTCGGTTGAACCAATGCCAGGCCTGTCCTGCAACCACCACGTCGTAGGCGTTATCGGAGACAGGAATGCCCTCGGCCCGGCCGGCCAGCACGGACATGCCGTTCGACTCCGCATGCGCGCGCATCCGGTCGTCCGGTTCTACGCCTGTGGCGAGATGCCCTAATTGCGTGAGCTGTTCCGTCAGGATGCCCGTGCCGGCCCCTAGATCCAGCACCGCTTTAGGAGGTTGTCCTACAAGCCACTTGATGGCCTCGTGCGGGTAGCGTGGGCGCAGCGCGTGATAGGCAGCGACGTCGGTGCCGAACGACGCCCGTCGCTGCTCGACATTGTCTGAGGTGGGCACGAGGCCCCAATGCGGATCCACGGCAACCACGGTACCGGCCGCCCGAGCTTTCAGAATTGAATACCCGATGGAACCATGCGGCCTGTAGACGCGGGGCGCTGTTTGTCCGCGGGCGATCGATAGGCCTGACGGGTGCACGACCGCGCCGATCAGGCTCCAGGCCGATGGACCGCCGACGAGTTCCTCCTGTACCCCAGAATCGCGCGTAGGTAGACCCTGAGAGCCGGCGCGCCGGTCTTCTGGTCGCAGGTAGCGATCCGGAACTGAGTCGGCAGCGTCGACAGCCTCGTCGCGTGCGGCTCAAGCCGCTTTCGTCGCGCCACGTGCATTTCGCTCTCCCCAACAGTCTCGGAATGCGCGGATAGCGTGCAACTCGCGGACGACCGCTTCGCGATCTGGGCAGTCCCAGATGGGACGATTCCTTCGGCGACATTCAGATCGTCCGGATCTGACTCAGCGCGCCGTCACCCCGACTGCTCGCTTCGCCCGGTCGTGACGGCCCCACCGAAATGCCGTTCCATCAGCGTTCTTGGCTCCCTCGCTCGCGCCGCTGCGGTGGCACGACCAAGTCGGGGTATACCACCGGAGTCCCCGCTGGGCTGTTGATCGTGGTGGGCCCGCCCTGGCCTCCCTCGAGACGTCGGTGGCCCTCGCGGTTCGTCACCGCGAGTGGGATGTCATAGCGCGCGATGCTCACGCCCGTGTCCGCCAACGGGATGCGCTTGTCGCGCACGATGCCAGCGCAGAACGCGTCGGGCGGCTGCAGCGGCAGCAGCCCCAGCCACGGATGGATGTTTCGCTCTCCGAGGCGGTCGGTGTTGAGCCCGCCGGTGCGGTCCTTGATTTCGATGACGCGCCTCATCTCCCGGTCGGCCATGAAGGTGAGAGACGAGAAGTATGTGCCCACCCGCCAACAGCTGATCGCGACGCATGTCGGGCGAGGTGGGAGCACATGCATGAGATCACCGTCGCCTCGCTCGATCAGCACCGACCCCTGCGCCTCGAACGGGCAGGCGGGGTGCGACAGGAACCGTTCGGGGAATCGCCTCGGCTTGAACGCCGCCCAGTCTGCCGTGTAGTGGTTGGCGAGCAGCATCCCCCGGTAATGGGTGTCGATCAGCCAGAGCAGCTTGAAGAACTGTTCTTCCACATCGGCGTCGGCACTCAGCACGATGGTCGGGCACCCCGTGGCCAACGCATACTCGACAGCCAGGTAAACCAGGGCCTCGTCAGTCGGAATCTTGCTAAAGCCCTTGTTGGCGAGCAGAAAGCCGCGCGGCCCGAGGTCGCGCTCGACTTCACTCCGCAGCGCTTCCCGCTCGCTGTCATCAGGATCACGCCCGTGTTCGCGGCGAAACCGCTGGTCCGCAACCTCGAGTGCGCGCCGACGCATCAGCAGCAGCCAGAGGTAGTAATCGTAGGCCTTCCTACCGGTGGCGCCAACGGGGGGCGGTTGGCGTGTATGAACGCGCGCTTCCTTCTTGAGCATCGCTGCGGCCAGCGGATGATCCAGGTGGCGGCCGAGCCATTCTCTTGACTCGGCTATCACGAATGGAGTCAGCACCAAGCGATCTGGCACGGCGAGCAGCGCCTCGAAAATCGCCGGGTCCAGCTTGTCCGTTATGGCGCTGCTGTCGCAGAAGAAGGCCGTATCGGCCGGCGCACTGGCGATGCTCTCCGGCACCAGCGCGTCAGCGATCGGGACTCGTGCGTGGGACTTCCACGTCAGGCGAGGCATGAACGTGGGGTGATGCAAGACTGCCCGCGGCACCATGTGGACGCCGTCCCTGTACTTCCTCGGTGAGGACAGATGCTCCGTTGTCACGCTGTGCCTTGCCACGCGTCAAGTCTAGAAACCGCGTCGGTGCCCGCTCTGGAGGCTCGCGACGCAGACCGGTGGCCCAGCTGCACCGAGGCCGGAGCGAGCGATGGTCATCCCTTGACCGCCGCTTCCGCCCAATCTCGAGCGTTCGGCTACCGCGGTGCGCACGATCGCTTTCACTCCCCCCGCCGGCTCGCGTCGCGCGATCGGGTTGCCGACAAAGCACTTGTCGGACCAGCAAAGCCTGCGCCCCAAGATGATCGGGCTGATCGACCGCGCGGCCCAAGTGCCGCGTTGCGCGAATTTCAAGCCTCGAGAGGCTGTCCGGTGAAAAGGGCGCGCCGCCGCCATGAGTAGCCTCGCGCGCGATCAGGCTGATGATCGTCGATGGCTATATCCGCATCTCGCAGGTCGCGGGACGCAGCGGCGAGAGTTTCATTTCGCCGATCGTTCAGCGCGAGCAGATCGAGGCGTGGGCGAGGATGCGTGGCGCAACCGTTGGAGTGATCCTCGAGGAGCTCGACGAGTCCGGGGGGCGCGCTGACCGGCCGTTGCTGATGCACGCGATCGAGCGAATCGAGAGCGGTGCGAGCAATGGGTTGGTGGTGACGAAGCTCGATCGCTTCGGGCGCTCATTAGCGCACGGGCTGGAGGCGATCGACCGGATTCGGCGCGCTGGCGGGGTGTTCGTCAGCGTTCAGGATGGGCTGGATCTGACTACCGACACCGGCAAGCTGGTGATGCGGATCATGCTGACGATGGCCGAGTTCGAGCTCGATCGGGTGCGCTCGACCTGGCGAACGGCACAGTTGCGCGCGATCGATCGCGGTGTCCACTGCAGCCCCTACGCGCCGACCGGCTATCGCTTTGACTCAACCCGTCGGTTGATCCCCGATCCGGTCGTGGCGCCGCACATCAAGGCCGCGTTTGAGCAACGCGGCGACGGCGTGTCGATCCTCGACATCGCTCGCTACCTGTGTCGAGAGGGTGTACCTACGTCCTTTGGGACCAGGGGGTGGACGGCAGTGACGCTCCGCGGAGTGCTGTCCAACCGGGTCTACCTCGGTGAGCTGATCTACGCTGGTCACACAGGGAAGACTCGACACGAGGCGCTGGTCGACCCGCCGACCTGGCATCGCGCGCAGTCGCCTCCGGCCCCACGATCCCAGCGCCGGGATACGCGGCACCAGCGCCCGCTGCTCTTCGGGCTGGTGCGCTGCGCGTCATGCCTGCGAATGATGAGCCGCCAGAGCCGCCCCCGCGCGCATGGCAGACGCAACAATGTCTACTTCTGCCGCAGCTATGAGGGACCCGGGACGTGCGCGGAGCCGAGCTTCATTTCGAGTGCGATGCTGGAGCCCTTCATCGAGCGTGTCTACTTCGCGCTCGTCACCGCCCGCCGGCCTCACGGTCAGACAGCAAAGCTCGACGCTCTCGCCGGGCGAGCGAAAGAGCAGGCGGACGCGGCCGAGCGCGCACTCGTCGCATATCGCGACGACGGTCGCATGCGCCAGACGCTGGGAGCCGACCGCTACCACGCCGGGCTCGTGAGCCGTGTTGAGCGCGCCGAGCATGCGTGGATCGCACTCAGCGAGGTCAACGCCGCCCAAAGCGTAGACGCCAATCGGCTGCCAGCCAACCGCGCCGAGTGGCAGTCCGCGTCGCTAGAGCAGCGACGGGGGCCACATCGGCGCGGTACTGCAATGCGTGTTCGTCTCTCGCGGCGATGATGCCGTGCAACGCATCACGCCCGTCTTGCGCGGTGACATTCGGATCGCGCTCCGCGGTACGCACCCCGACGGCGAAGCCCCGTTCCGCGCGACCGCCGCTCAGCGAGCGCTCAGCGAGCGCGCCGGGCTCCCTGCGCGACTGTGGAGCGAGCGCCGGCTGACCGCTGAGCTCAAGATCTTCACGCGCGACGTCGAGCAGTGGCCGCTGTTCGACGACTTCCACGCCGCTGGCCGGTCTGATCTGCACGCCCAGGCTGCACGCCGCGGCGGCTCGGCGATCTGGGCTCCGCGACTGGGGTTCGACATCCGCCAGGACTTCTACGACCACGTGGCGTGGGATGAGCAGGCGGTTCGCAACACACTCGAGCTGATCGTCCGCGACCGCGAAGAGATGCCCAGCTACCGAGAGCTTCGCGACAAGGGACTGGACGGGCTCGTCAAAGGGATCGTTCGCAGCGGCGGCATCACGCGCTGGGCAGTCGCCCTCGACAAGCGCCCAAAGCGACTCCGACCAAAGAAATGGACCGACGCCGAGGTCGAAGCCGAGCTGCGGGGCTTGGTGGCGACACTGGGGCACTATCCGTCTCAACGCGAGTTCTGTGACGCGGGCCTCGGTGGCTTAGACGGGTCGATCCGCCGTCGCTCGACGCACCAGGAATGGGCGACCCGAATCGGCGCGCCGCGGCGTAAGGACTCCGCCCCCAAGATCCATTGGACCGACGACCTCATCGAGCGACAACTGCGCTCGTACGTCGCGGGCGCGAATGCGTACCCCTCCGATCAGAAGTTCGATCGCGACAGCCAGTCGCGCCTCGCCGACGCCGCCGCGCGCCACCACGGCCACGACTACTGGGCCCACCGACTCGGTCTGCGCCGCCCCTACAGCTCCCGGCGCCGACTGGTCGCGCCTCACCACGGCGGCGCCTGAGGCCGCTTGGCGGCAAGCCCAGCCGAGCCTACGCCGCCGCGGCCGCTATCGGCCGATGCTCACCGGAGCGGCGGGCACTCGCGCAAGCCACAGCGCGCACGCACGCCCCAATCCGTCCTGATACCCCAACACGTGCCCGTCCCTGCGATCGATACCCCATGTAAGCGGCCATTGCAGCAGCGAGATCGCCGCTAGCACGCAGTCCTCGTCCGCGCCGGCTCGTTCCCCCAGCTTTTTCACCAGCTCCATCTCAAACCGCTTGCTCGCAAACAGCGCCTCGATAGCCAGCCTTGCGGCGATCCCCCAGTCGTGGCGGTGATAGGAGCACCGATCGAGTTCGTCCCACGTGAGCTTGGCGGACTTGCGCTCCACGGCATTCATGGCATCGTGCGTGCGGCCGGTGGAGCATCCAGCCATGGAATCAGGCGTCCGGGCGCTGGTCCGAGACGCGCTTGTCGCCGAATGCGGGGTCCCAACGCGGGCGTGCAGCCTGGTGCGCGTGCCTATGCACGCTGGGACGTCTGCAGCAAACTGACCGGGGTCAAATTCGCGTTGCTCTCGGCGCGGTTACGTGCCCTCCGCGCGCTCCTAGGCTGCTTGCCGCTTGCCCGCGGTCGGTTAGGCTGCGACGGTGCACACCCCCGAGCCTGTCAGTGCGGCTGTTCCGGCAGTGGTGCTGACGCTCTTGGCCGCCGCGAAGGACCGCAGGCTCGTCGTCTGCGTCGGCGCCGGAGTTAGCATTGCCGAGGATGCGTGTCTGCCAAGCGGCGCGAAGCTCGGTCAACTGCTCGACGCTCGCCTCCAGGGGCGTCTAGAGGGTTACGTATCCCCGGACGATGTGTGCGACCTGATCGCTGTGGCCGACAATGCGGTTCAACTCGCCGGCGGCCTCGAATCGCTTCAGCCAGAAATTCTCGAACTCGCCGATTTCAAGAGGGCGACTCCGAACTATGGGCACCAGGTGCTCGGTCTGCTTCTCGCGGAGGGGGCGTTGACTGCGCTGTCGTGGAACTGGGACAGCTGCATCGAGCGCTCGGTCTCCGGTGAGCTCTTGGATGTAGCGCGTACCAAGGAAGACATGGAGAACCTTCCAAACACCCAACTGGCGAAGGTTCACGGATGCGCGACGATGCCGCCAACCCTGCTCATCACATCCGAGCAGTTGACGAAGCCGCCGGTGTGGACGGACCAGATGTTCGCTGAACGCATCCGGGGCTCAGTGATGGTCTTCATCGGCATCGGGGATGTTGCCGACTACGCGCAGCGGCGCTTACAGCAACTCTTGGACGAGTTCAGCCCGCCGGATGTACGTGTCGTATCCCGTAGCATCCGGACGAGCTGGACCGAGAGTAGATGGGCCACGGTTCTGCCTGAACTGCCGGAGGAAAAGCGCATAGAAGAGGATGCCGATGTCTTCCTCGACGCACTAGCGCGCGCGTGGGCGCGCGAACTCTTGGAACACCTGCATACCGACTGTGCCGCAATGTCGGACGAACTCAAAGCTGGGGTAGAGCGCGTTATTGACGCGGTCGGACAGCTCAGCTCGGTAAGGCTACTTCGCTGGTGTCGTGCATCAGTGGACCGGCCCTCGCCCGGCGAAAGCGCAGTCCGCGCCCAGAACACCGGTGATGTCATGTTGGCTGCTGGGGTGCTAGCGGCGACATCGGATGCGCCCGTTCACACTCCGCGTCCTGCGTGCTGCTCGATTGGTGATAACAGCCTCGAACTGCTTGTGATGCGCGACCGTGCCAACGCTTCTGACGTAAAGCGTGAAGCGCGCCGACGGGCGGAGGAGCTCGCGAGCAGCAATCAGGTTCCAGGCGGCACAGTTCGCTTCCTCGTTGGCGGCACGGTCGTCGGTGGACTCGATAGCGACACCGACGATGTCCTCGCAGGCCCAGAGGATCCAACTGACATCGTCGTCGGTCCTCATGCCTCGCGCATCACATACTTGAAGGCCTCCGCGGTGCTTGAGCAGGCAGCGTAGTGGAAGAGTTCGGTCATTCCAGGAGTCTGCTCGCAGCAGCTGGAAGCGTGCTGCGCCAGAACCTGGTTCGACGTGCGGCAGGAAGCTCTTCAAGGGGCGGGGGCGGGATGGTTACTCGCGGAGAGCGAGCTCTTCATCGTGGCCGTCGCGGCAGCGGAGAGCCTGGAAGAGCTTCGTGAGGTCGAATCGTATGCGGCGCCGGAGTTGGTGGAGCGTCTCAGGTCAGCCGAAGGACTTGGTGGCAAACGATGGGACGCCTACCTGGTTTTGATGGCAAGCCTGAACGCGGACGCACCCGAGGATGCGCGTCAGCTCGTGGACATTGAGTACAACACACGAGGTCTCCGGCGACTTGTCGCTGTCGCAGTTGAGCCGACCGAGGATGACCTGCGTCGGGTTCTTCGCCCGTTCATCAGTCTGCCTACGCCGGTATCCGGCGGTCTGTCCGATGCGCTCGCGGACCTCGAACAGCAATTGGTCGTCAACGGCGTGGACGAAGTCGAGGCTCATAGGGTTGTGGTTGCCTTCCAAGAAAAGGGCCATCTGGGCGATGTCTGACGCAGCCGCGTTTCGTTGGATTGAAATCGAGGCGTTTCGAGGTTTCAACGTGCGGCAACGAATTTACCTCGACGCTTCTGCCGTCATCGTCCTTGGACCGAATGGGACGGGCAAGACGAGCATGTTTGATGCCATGCAGTGGTTGCTGCTTGGTTCGCTCGAACGTTTGGAGCGGTTCAGGGTTCACAAGAACGACGAGCACATCGTCAACCGCTACCGGGGCTCTGACCCAGCCGTGGTCGAAGCGGAGCTTGATATCCGCGGCCAGCGGGTAAGGATCCGGCGGCAGGGCCGCTACAACGAGGGGCTCCTCGAATGGCACAGCTCGAGCGAGAGCGTGCATGGTCAAGAAGCTGAAGAGCGGCTGGCGCGGGTCCTGAGCTCACGACCCGGCCAGGACGTGCGCCAGTTCCTGATGAGCTCCGCGCTGCTACAACAGGACGTCGTCCGCGAAGTGCTTGAGGACAAGCCGTCAGAGCGCTATCAGCATCTCGCCGCACTTCTGGGACTCGACCAACTCGGGCTCTTCGAGGCCGAGGTGAAGAGGCGAGCTGACCGTATGAGCGACGCAGGCAGGGCGGCTCGCGCGACCCTGCAGGCAGCTCAGGACCAAGTCGAAGCTCTGCAGGCTCGTATCAGCGGGCTGGAAGCAAATATCCGGATGGCCGAGGACGTGCGAGCTGCCAGCGCCAGCATTACGGCGCGCCTGGAGAACCTCAGGCACCTGGTGAGGCTAGAACCAATGCCGGGCGCGAGCGCCGAGGCTGCTATCGCGCAAAACTCGGCGCAGACCGTCGGCGACCAGTTGGCCACTCTCGCGGATCGCAAGCGAGATCTCGACCGGCAGAGGCAGTCCCTGACTGCCCCTGCTAAGGGCGAACTCGACCGGCTAGCCGGAGCGGTGCTCGCTTCCGAGAAGTCGGTGGCGATCGCCGAAGAAGCAGACCTTGAAGCTCGACGCCGACTGTCGGTGGCCACCGAACGTGCCTTGGAATTGACAGCACTGGCCGTAGACGCCATCAAGCTCTTGGGTCCGACGTGTCCCGTGTGCGGTCAGAGCATCAAGGAACATGACGTCGAACACCGTCTCCGACAACGCATCGAATCCTCGGGAAGCGAGGAGTTGAGCGGCGCGGTGCGGGAGGCGGAAGAAGCAAGGCAGAACCTGGACGCAGCGCGGGCTGAACTCAGCCAACGTCAGCTGAAACTTGCGCCGCTGTCGGCGGCACATCAGCGAGCTGAGGCCCTGATGACGGAGGAGAGCGAATGGGCGAAGCAGGTTGCTGCTTTCGAGCTTCCGGACGGTACTTCACTGCAACTGACCGAACTGGACGCGATTCGGAACGGCGACATCGACGCCATCGACGAAGCACTCGAAGCTCTCCGTCTAGTCTGGACTGCAACGGGAGACCTAGCCGCTGCGTTGCGCAGCGACAGCGGCGATGTTGAGCTGGCAACCAGGCGCGCAGAGCTTCGCAGAGGCGAGGAAACCGTCGCTGCCCTCACGGAGGCTGCCCGTCTAGCCAGCAAGCAGGAAGAGGACAGCAAGCTTCTCCACCGCGCGGCGACGCGAGCGGTGACCGGCGTCACACAGCGGCGGTTCAAGCGTCTGCAGCCCACCGTTCAGGACATCTACTGGCGGCTCGACCCTCATCCGTCTTTCACGACGTTCGACTTTGAGCTTGACGTCTACCGCGCGCGGGGCATCGCCACGCCGGTAGTGCGCGATGTCGCTGGCTCGGCTTCCGGCGACCCGTTGCTGCTGTTTTCCAGCTCTCAAGCGAACGGAGTCGCGCTCTCATACTTCTTAGCGCTCGGCTGGGCTGCGGGTCCAGACGCGATCCCATTCGTACTGCTCGACGACCCGCTCCAGTCGATGGACGACGTCAACGCGCTCGGATTTGCCGACCTCTGCCGCCACATCAGGCGACAGCGGCAGCTCGTCGTCTCGACACACGAGCAGCGCCTGGGAGCATTGCTTCAACGGAAGCTTGCGCCTCGCCTGGGGCAAGAGCAAACCAGGGTGATCGAGTTCAAGGCATGGACTCGCGACGGTCCTGTGATCGATCAGGCTGTGATTACCCCTCAAGTTGAGGAGGGGTCCCACCGGTCGCTCGTCGCGGTCGACGCCGCGTAGCCGATCCCGAACTAAGAGGGTTCATTCCTACCGCTCGGCGGGCTTCCATGCGCTTCCTGCGAGCACCGCAGGACGCAGCTGAAACCCGCACGTGCGTGCCGGAGCACGGGCGGCCGAGTTTCGTGGCCTATTGCAAGCGGGGGTCCCGTGGGATTGCCTGTCCGCTGAATGCACGCTTGACGATCCGAGCGGCGATCGGCGACCAGTGAGCGGGCACCGGACCGTCGTAGCTCTCGAAGCTGGCGACGGTCCCCATCACCGAGCTGAGCGAGGCCATGAAGCGCTGGCCTAGGTGCAGCAACTCCTTGTGGGTCCCGGGTTTGAAGTCGCCATCGCTCTCCACCTCTGCCTGCTGAAGGAGGAAGCGGTGAGCGAGGCGGTTGCGCTCGTCGGCGAGGTTCTCCAGGCCGCCGGCGGTCTTCGGTTCAAGGTGCGGCGCGATCGCGTCGGCGATCATCTGCACCGTCATCTTCTGAAGGGCTCGCTCAAAACGAATCACCTCTCGCTGGGATCGCTCGGTGTCGAACTCGCCGGTGGGTCGGTTCTGGTGCTTGCGCTGCGTGCGCCACCACACGACTTCAAGCGCCTGCTCCCAGAACTGCACGAGGCTCATGACCTCGCCATAGCCGCGTAGCACCTGCTCTCGAGGGTCCAGCAGATCCGTCACACGTTGCACGATGGCAGCAGGCGCGGATGCTGGCTGTGGGTGTTGTCGACGGCCGCTTCCTTCAGTGAGCGACGTCGTGGCGATCCAGCAGCTCCCGAAAAAAGGCGCGCACCCGGGCCTGTGAGTCCGCGTCGTCTGAGGGCAGTTCGGAGCCTCCGAAGCGATAGATCTCATAGCCCGCAAGCCGCAGCTTGCGGTCCTCGGAGACCATCTCGGCGTAGCGAGTAGGGCTGGCGGCGTCGCCATCGGCATAGTGCTGCTTGCCGTCGACCTCGATCACGACTCGGCTGCGATCGGCGAACAGCAGCAGGAAGTCCATCCTCTGGCGCTTAAGCGGCTCGCCGGCCCGGCTGGCCAGTTCCCGCAGCGTGTACGGGTCGTAGTGCAGGTAGACCTGCGGGATTAGTGCGGGTAGCCGATCCCTACCTTTTTCGCCGTACAAGAATCCGTACGCTTGGAACATCGTCCGCTCGGGCGGGCTCGCCAGGGAGGCTCGCAGGCGCGTGTACAAGCTGCGCGCCGGGTCCGGGCCCGCATCCGGCGAGGTCTCAGCCCACCACGTAACGAGCGCGCCCCACGACAACCCGGTGGCATCAAGAGGCCGGTCGTAGACCAGGCAGGCATCGGCGTGCTCCACGATGTCGATGACGTTGTTAATGGCATCCTGCAGCACGATCCGGGGCTTGGGACCGTTGGCGGCGAAGATCAGATTCTTTAGCTCACCATCGACGCCGCGCAGGCCAGCCGGGCTGATGAGCGCGACCAGGTCCGGATCGTCGTACTCCTCAGCGACCGCCCGAGCGATGTCAGCGAGCCGGGCCGGGGGCAACCCGATCAGGCGGTTGCGGACATACCGGCGTTTGCTTTCCCAGGGATTGGCGCCCTCAGCTCCCGGCGGCATTCCCACCGCGTCGCAGACATGCGGCACGTCGTCTGCGCTGACGAAGTGCCATATCGCTTCCGCGATCGCGTCGCGCAGCTTGGCCGGGGTGGGAGTCACCGCCGTCATGTCCAGCTGCAGCCTACTTCTCGGCCAGCGCCAAGTCCGACCGCGGCCGTGGCCGCCAAACGAGGCGGCGGACGGGCCGCCGACGGTCGGGCTGCCTACGTATAGCCGCGATTCTTCACGCCGTCACGCGGGTCCCGCTTACGGCGACCTGCGCGCCCCTCGCGATCGCGCCCGAGCCGTCTCGTGCGCGCGGGAGAAGGGGCCCCCGAACTCGCTGCGACGAATCCGGCGGCGCGAGTTCGCGTGGCTCCGTTCGTCCGATACCGGGCGCCCGACCGCCGACGGCGTGGCTGCTGCTTGGTGCTTGCAGGATCGGAGCGTCTCGCTAGCACCGGGCGTCTCGAACCCGGCCGTCGACCGCTCGCGTGCGCCGTATGTGCTTTGCGCGCGGAGCAGGTTGACGGCCTGGGAGGTTCGGATGCGCGCCGGATTGCGAATGGAGGTCTCTGCCGCGCCGGGCTAACCGGGCGCACGTCCCCTCCGGGCCCGGCCGTTAGACTCCCGCGAAGCCAGCGGCCGGCGGCCTGCGGGTCAGCCAACCCTGTGACCAGCGCTCGTCGGAATCACGCAAACGCCTGATCCACCGCGTCGGCCTCTTGCTCGGACGGCTGGTAGTGCGCGTAGACCTGGGTTGTCTTCGAGTCCGCGTGCCCCATCCAGTGCTGCAGCGTCCGCAGCGGCGTGCCGGCCGCGGCCATCCGCGTCCCGAACGTGTGACGGAGCTCGTGGAACGTGATCTGGTGGACGCCGGCGCTTTCGAGTGCCTGCTTGAACCGCCGCACGAGCTTTGAGCGGTCGAGCGGCTTGCCGGACTCGGGGTGGCAGAACACGAGATCGCGCTGTCGCGCGTAGACGGAGCGCTCGTGCAGCTCGCTCAGCGCGACAGCGACGCGCTCGGCCATTGGCACGGAGCGCCCCGAGCCGGTCGACTTGGGGTCGCCGAACTCGCCACGCACGTAGGGGGAGACGACGCGGAGCTTGCGTGCCTCGAAGTCGACATCGCGCCAGCGCAGCCCGAGCAGCTCGCCCTGGCGCAGTCCGCTCATCGCGGCCGTCAAGTAGAGCGTCGGCTCGATCCGACCGAAGCCGTCGTCCGGGTAGGACGCGGCGAGCAGCTTCTCGACCTCCGGCTGCTCGAGGTACTGGATCCGCGTCTCGGTCTTCTTAAGCGTCGGGCGGTCGGCGAGCTTGACCGGGTTGCGCTCGCACCAGCCCTTGCGCATCCCCAGCTCGAAGACCGAGTGCATGGTGTTGACGTGGTTGCGGATCGTCTTGATCGCGAGCGTCTTTCGCTTCACAGCGATGTAGCGCTCGATGCCCTCGGGAGTGATGCGGTCGAGCGTCTTGGACGCGAAGAACGGCGCGATGTGGTTGCGCAGGTCGGAGGCGACCGTCAGGCGGTGCGATTTCCGGCGCCCCTTCAACTCCAGGCGCCGGCATAGCTCCGCGCCCGCCTCCTCCATCGTCACGCGCTGGTCGCGAGGCGCCGTCCGTGGGCTCTCGATCTCGCGGACGTGCCGCAGCTCGCGCTCGGCCTGCGCCTTCGTCAGCCCGTCGGCGAGCCCCTCCGTGCGGGCGACACCGACCTTGCGCTGAATGCGTCGGCCGTCGGGGGCGTACCACGACGCCATCCACGACCCGCCAACGATGCGCAACGTGCCGGTCCCGTATGCGCGTCGTCGCGCGACCTTGGGGGACGAGCTCACGCGACCGCCCGGCTCTTGGTTGGCGAGCATCCGCGCCCGATTGGTACGCGGCGATCGGTCCGCAAGGCGCGAACCTGAGCCGCATATGGCGAGCTGTGAGGGGGAATTGGTACACGGATGTTCGACCGCGCTCGGACCGCCCGGTTTCGGCCCTTGGGGTCGTGTCCGACCCGTCGATCCCGTTCGACGAGCCCTCGTGCCCGGAACCGGGCCGTGTACCATTCGTGTACCATTTTGAGAGCATCTTAGCAAACCTGAGAGAACCTAAAAGCACGTATTAGCAGGCAAAATGCGTTCAGCGCATCTGTGCAAATCCGGCTGGGGGCCGGGCGGTCGCAGGTTCAAATCCTGTCTCCCCGATGTAAGGAAAGGCCTGGTAACCCAGGCCTTTTGCTTTTTCAGGAGTCCACGCTTAGAGCTTCCCTGGGGACCA
>Ga0182024_10008616_pt1 | contig 21403 bp, 29 predicted proteins | sample P32metaG_FD_120480 | JGI IMG/M metagenome (GOLD analysis project Ga0182024, IMG submission 120480) | Permafrost microbial communities from Stordalen Mire, Sweden - P3-2 metaG (Illumina Assembly) | ecosystem: Environmental > Terrestrial > Soil > Wetlands > Permafrost | place: Sweden: Stordalen...
CGCGGGGACCGCGCTCGCCTGTTCTCTCTCCTGAGGGTAGGTCTTGCCGAGACAACGGACGACTCGAGGCTCGACTACTCGACGGCTGTGAGGATAACGCTGCAGCAGCAGCGCATGAAGGGACTGTTCGATGGTCTGCACCGCTCCAAGATACCGTTCCTCTACCTCATCCTCGTCAAGCCTGGAGACCAGGGCGACGACGAGAACCAGGTCTTCGAGTTCGACCTGATCGTCGGGACGTGGCTGGACGTAAAGGCCAAGGAAGCGGAGGTGTCCATGCCCGCGCTCGAACAGAACGCCAGCGTACTTGCGGCGACGCTCGCGGTGGGCGTCCCCAACTCTGCGGTCCGGAGGCTCACTCGGAACGAATTGAGAGACTTCGCGCAGAATCTCCTCCAGCCGACCGAGCCGAAGCTCACGCAGGTAGCGGACGCATCCACGATAAGCAGGCTCGAATCCTTCGACAGGCGGAGCCCGATGGTCCAGAGCTCCTCGAGCGCGCCGGACTTTTACGTTCCGAACGCCGCCGAGTCGGGGACGACCGGGATCCTGCTCGGGAAGGTCAGGACGCGGTCGGGGTCCTCGCACGACTTCCGGCTGCAGCTCGACGACCTGAAGAGGCACACGACGATAATCGGGATGACGGGGGCTGGCAAGTCTACGAGCGCCTCGGTGGTGGTCAGGCAGGTCGCAGGCATGGGCTTACCGGTGATGGTGCTCGACTGGCACAACGAGCACGGAGACCTCATGAGGTCCATAGGGGGGACCGTGCTGGCGCCAGGGAGGGATCAGTTCACGGTCAATCCGCTGGACATGACGCTGGCGACGGACCCGATAGAGCACATCGCCATGATCACCGACATCTTCTCAGACATCTACCACTTCACGCACCCGCAGGCGTACATGTTTCGGAACACCCTGCAGCGCTGTCTGGGGGAGGCCTCGGAGAAGGAGGTCCCGACCCTATCCTCCCTCGTGAAGGTCATCGAGGGATGGCCGCTCAGGTCGGCCTACGACAACGAGACCAAGGTCGCGCTCCTGAGGAGGCTCGTCCCGCTCACCGAGGGCCAGGTCGGGAGGGCTCTCAACGGCCCTTCGAGCCACACCGTCGACGAACTGCTGGACAAGGTACTCTCCGTCGAGCTCGGCCACATAAGAGACATCCAGACCAGGACGGTCTTCGTGGATATACTCCTGAAGATGGTCTACGAATACAGGGTGAGCAGGAGGGGCAAGATGGAGCATCTCCTCGTCGTGGAAGAAGCCCGGAACGTGGCGCCGGCGAGGAGAGAGGAGGACCCTCCCAGCGTAGGCGAGAGGATGATATCGGAGCTCAGGAAGTTCGGCGAGGCGATCGTGTTCGTCGCCCAGTTCCCGACGCAGGTGGCCTCGGAGGTGATAAAGAACTCAGGCGTCCGGATCATCCACAGGGTCTCATGGGCGGAGGACCTGAAGCTGATAGGGGAGGCGCTCAACCTCAACAGAGAACAGCTGGCCCACGTGTCGAACCTGGGGGTCGGGGAGGCTGTGGTGAGCCTGACGAGGCTCCAGAGCCCGATATTGATTCAGGTCGACGCAGGCTCGGTCCTCGCGCTGGATAGGAGGGACCTGAGCTTGGTCGAAGAGTCATAGTCGAGGGTCCAGTCGGTCCAGGGTCCTTTGCCTATGGCCCGGGCCAGGTAGTCGTCGGCGATCTTCCTCGCGACGGAGGCCGGTTTCGCTCCCGTCGTGTCGTACTCGTGGACTGCCGAAGCCCCGAAGGCGCGCAAGCTCGAGTCGAGGACCACCCCGATGAGCTCGGCCTCGACGTTCTCCAGGACCTTCTCGCCGGGGTAGCCGCGGGCGCTGAGCCTCCTCTTGAGCTCCGCGGGCTCGCAACGAAGGACGGCGACGAAGCCCGGCTCTCCCTCGCTCAGGATGTCGGGGATTAGGTGGCCGAAAATGACGGCACGTGAGAGGTCGGTCTTCAGCAGCCTCGACCTGAGCTTCTTGACATCGACGAAGCGCTCGGCCCTAGTCCTGCGGGGTGCCTCCGAGAGCGCCAGGGCGTTGACGTCCACCAGTCGCGAATCTACCAGCCCGGCGAGAAGCGGAGCCACGGACTTTTTCCCTGTGCCCGGTGTTCCTGTGAGCGCGAGCAATCCGTCGCTCTGAAACCGCGTCCCGGTCCTTCGTTGGGCTGGAGGAAGGATTCCGGTCGGACGCGTCAAAGAGACCTTTCCCTGAGAGGTAGGCCGCGCATTCTAGCTGCAAGGATGGCGATGACCCCTTCGACGGCCACCAGTGAGAAGTAGGACGTCTGCAACGAAAGAGATACGATGACTGCTCATATTAATAATTGTGAACCGGAAAACGCGTCGATAAAATCAGGTGCCCGCGGGGCTCCTCCGCCCCGCGCGAGCCTCCCAATGGTCGCCCCGTTACTTGCCCGTGACGACGTCTTTGCCCTTATAGAGCCTGTACCCTACCACGATCACGGCGGCGACGACCAGCAGGTTGATCAGTTCTCCTCCAATCCCGCCTATTAGTCCGAAGAACCACAGGACTACGAGGACAATGGCTACGGTCCAGAACAGGTCCGTCTCTGATCAACCCTTAGAGGTGCAGCCCAAACCATCCGAAGAATCCGAGCACCACGAGCACGAGGATCACGATGACCACGACTCCAAGGTCTCCTACCGCTTTCCTTCTCAGGCCGAGACCGAGCTTATTTGCTATTGACATGTGATTGTAACAGCTGTGTCGCTATATATGCGGATGCGTACATTACAGTTACATTTCGATATAAACGCCTCAGGCGAACCTCACCCATAGACCGGATCGCCCACGCCCGGGTCTAGCGCCGAGTAATCCCATCGATGGTGGGTGATCGTCCAGAAGTACGGGATCCCCCTCATACGTTTGTATCATGGTCGTCAGCCACGACATAAATATGGCGTGAACTAGCAACCGGGACAGTGATTGTGTTGAGCGCCGATGACCCCAAAGAGTCAGAAGAAGAATCCAAGGCCATAGAGCAAGAGCACGAGGAAGACGCCGAACCGGACGTCGAGTCGGAAGAGGAAGCGGACTCGGAAAAGATGGAGAGCGAGACTGAAGACGAATCGGAAGATCACGAATCGGAAGAGATCGAAGACAGGGAGGACGGAATGTTGAGCGACAACAAATGACGGGAGAGCAGGCCACCACCGACCGCCGAGAGCGGTCGCGACGTCTCGGCGAGACAGACACTCGGAAAATCCCCACCTGACCTGGAATCGCCGTCGTTCCCAATGGTCAGGTGAAGGGCGTCTTCAAGAACCCGCCTAACCAGTCAGCGTCCAGCAGCGGCCGCATAAAGTCCTCGACTTGCAATTTGTTTTTCTCCTTTGCGCCGTTTCATCAGAGACGCTCCGAGCGGGATTTGCTCCTAAACGGGTTCGATTGTTGCAGGGAGGGATCGGGCCCGTACTCTCTTTGCAGCACCAGTGACCGCGATCAATAGTGTTGTCACACCAGCCACCAGCGCGGCGTAAGAGAGCGGAAGAGAAGACGATGAGGACGCGGGGCTAGTGGTGGTTGAGCTTGATGTAATCGACGTTGCGGCCGAAGTTCCATTCGACGCAGAAGTCTGAGTGGTGCCCTCTGTTCCACCTAGCGTGCTTGTTGTCGACGTGCCTGTGATCGTTGGAATCTGTGTGGCTAGAAGGTAGTAGACAGGCGAAGGCAGCGCGTATTCAAGCGCGGGAATTACAACGCAGTAGACGTACCCATCGGAGGCCACGCAAGACTGATCTGCCAGGCTCATCGGAAACTGGTCAGCTGCTGTCCAAGTTGATACCCCTGAGGAGGAAAGAGCGGCGTAGAAGACTGCATTGGTGGGGGTGTATGCGCCGGTTTCTCCCCCGACGCAATAGATGTAGCCATTTGACGCGACGCAAGACTGATCTGCCAGGCTCATCGGAAACTGGTCAGCTGCTGTCCAAGTTGATACCCCTGAGGAGGAAAGAGCGGCGTAGAAGACTGCATTGGTGGGGGTGTCGTACGGGCCAGCTTCCCCTCCGACGCAGTAGATGTACCCGCCTGACGCTACGCATGAGGGGTCTTGGATGCTTGCTGGATATCGTGCGGTAACGTTCCACGATGATACTCCAGACGACGAAAGCTGAGCGTAATAGAACTTCTCCGCGCCCCCTCCGACGCAGTAGATATACCCTCGAGACGTCACGCACGTCTCGTCACCTACGGACCTTGGATATCCGGTTGTGTTGCTCCAGGAGGATATCCCAGACGACGAGAGCTGAGCGTAGAAGACTGAGTCTGAGTCTGCCCCTCCGACGCAGTAGATGTACGCGCCAGAGACTACGCATGACTCGCCTAATTCACTAGTTGGGTAGTTGGCTGTTACTTTCCACGCCGATACGCCAGAAGAAGAGAGGTTAGCATAGAAGGTATTCGTGAGGAGTATTGGGGAGGCTCCTCCGACGCAGTAGACGTACGCGCCTGATGCCACGCATGATGGGTGAGAGGTAACAGGATAGCCGGTGGTGTTTTGCCAGTATGCTACTCCAGATAGTGAAGTAGAATCATGGGGGACTTGGCCACTGGTTCGTTGCACTTGCGCGGATGAAGTGTATGAAAGGGCCAGAAGGGCCAGCAGGAATACGACCGCGATTCGACTTCTGACCTTCATCAATCTTCCTTCTTCATCTGCGAGGTCTTGGGTGTCCTGATAGCGTCGAAGAACTCTTTCAAGAGGTCGGATTGAGCTCCTACTTCACGGCGATAGATGACCCGAGATATAAGAGAACCTGAATGGGAGTGCCCGGGCAGCCTTCTCTGACTAGGGTTCGTAATCATGCCTTTCAGCAGGTCGCAATTCTTCACCCTAGAACCCGCCAACTAATCGTCTGGGCGACGGCAGTCCCGCAAATGGGACCACCCTTCTCATCTGTGAGGTCAAGAGTACCTTCCACCACTGGGAGGGCAGCTGACGGTAATGAGCCTGCTATCTCTCCAGATTCGATTTTCCACAACGGGAGTTTCGCTCTCCGAAACATCGAAAAACTTCCATCTGCGTCGAGTTCGCCCCAGCTCAAATAGAGAAACCTCTTCCCCCTTCTTCCGTGCACGAACGGCCCACGAAAATCCAGATCTCCGCTCGAGTCAGATACCACGTCGACTGGGAAATTGAACACCGCCCGGGTGGCATCGCCCGGAACCAAGTCGATTACTTGATCCTTTCGCTGTATCCCGAGGTAGACTGGTTCCCTATCGATCATTGCCCCGGCGGACGTGCCGAATTTCAACCCCGGCAATTTGTGTCCGACGATTCGAAAATTCACTATGGTTTTGATAGTGACTTTCAAAGAATCACCCAGTTGGCACAAGTGCCGTGCGATTCATTTTATTCATGACGTCACTCACGATAGATAAGCAGTTTGCACTAGACCCGGTCGCCTTCATTTAGGCTGTCTCCCACTTCTGGCAATTTTGATATGTCATTTTGGACACTCGGTGCCCCTTCCTTCAAAGCATAAGCGTGAGAGGAAGGATGCGAATATTCGCAAAAGTGCCCCGAGCGGGATTTGCCCCTAAACGGGTTCGATTCATCTGTGACGGAGTCAACAGGGGAGATCAATACTCGTAAGCCCTTCAGAGCTGGAAATCATTCCATGCATCCACTGGAGAAGGTCGATTGGGCCTAAAGTTCGAAGTCTCTTTCTGTCTCTTGGAGAATCTGCTCTCCCCGCACTCCTGACTTTTAGATAACAATAATTAGGCTGTAGACGCCCGTCTTTAATGACAGGTTTGGAACCTAGTTTTCTGTCGCCGGATGGAGGAAAGAAGTGTAACGTTTTCGCTGATACGATTACGATCAAAATAACAAGTGAAATGACGAATGGTGCATACTCGATATCCGAGGACGTTACACCTCCCGGGCAGGGCGCACCACCGCACTTTCACACTCGCGAATTGGAGACGTTCATTGTTCTTGAGGGAGAGTACGAATTCCAATGCGGCGACAATAAGTTCAAGGCGACCAAAGGCGCGATAGTGGTTCTACCAAAGGAAATCCCACACGGCTTCAGGAATACCGGGAATACCATTGGGAAGACCCTCCTCGTTCTGGTACCAGGTGGGATGGAGAAAGTGTTCGAGGACATCAGCGCGATGCCTCCGGGCCCACCGGACATTGGAAAGATCAATGCAATCACAGCAAAATATGGAGTCGAGTTCCTGCCGATGGGCTAGCATACCAGCCCAACTCATTCAGGAGAGATGGTGCATTGCCCCATTCTATCGAATACGATGTTTTTCCTTTCTCTCGTTTATAACTATAGCCAAATGCCTGACAGGGTCGAACTAGAGCGTTTGAGGTTGCATTGACAGCATGAAGCTCGCGCATTGGTATTGCTTTGGTGCCCCGAGCGGGATTTGGGCCCAAACGGGTTCGATTTAGCCTCCTGTGACAGGCTGGACAGATGAAGGTATGGCGCCATTGAGGATAGGTCATTTCACACACTTAGACACAAGCACGTGCGAACACAGACAGACGCGCAGATGGGATCAAGATTGGGAGTCGGAATGGGAGTAAACAGAATCAGGGACAAGAGAGAGAGGGCATGTAATACAGCCTCAATCAAGCCCATTTAAGACAAACACGTAGAAAGCAGCTATTCTGCAAGAGCATGTCGACTAACTCGATCTCTATTGGATGAATCGAATCAGGCCACGTCAACCAACGACAGAGTCTGTTTATACTCGCCTTCGAGTTGGGCTCACATATGCCAGTGGTGTGCTCAGTCGATGGCATTGAGGCAGAATACAAACTCTTTCCTCAAATCGGCGGGAACAAATGCGTGATCTCTCTCAGGAATCAAGAAAATAAGCTCAACCTAAAGCAAGCGTCTGCTGGAGAAGGCTATGCCCAATACTTTTTCCCGTACAAGCAGGCCTCTGGTCCAACAGATCGGTGGGAGGCGCGGACGACTCTCGTTGGGGAGACTCGCGTAGAGTGGCATTCGACTAAATTTGGCTCTGGAGGAGAGTCCATAGAGATCACTTTGGGGGAGCGATCGCCGAAGCTTTTTCCTTGTTCCGGATTTGTGCGAGGAAATCTTGAAGGGACCATAAAGGCTCCGGCCCTTCATTTGAAAATGATGGGCAAGGACATTTGGGTCTTCTTCCTTTACCTCGAAACTGACGGAAGTCGAAGCTACAGTGTTCGGTGCGAGAAGGATTCCCTTGCCGTGGCCAACGGTTCCACATCTGCGACTGCTGCCATCAAAGCTGTAGACGGGAACCCTCCGAAGATTCTTGTCAGCATGAGATCGAATGGGGCGGACTACGAGAGAATCAATCTGATTTTGGACCGCGCCATAGGGAAGGGCTCGCTCCAGGATTCCATCCAACAAGAGCTCGCGACGCTTACCCGCGGGGATGACGGATACAAGGAAGCCAGCTGGTCGCCCGTCAAGGGCAATGGGGTGGAGGTGGTCTGGATCTTCTCCTCCTCTGGATTTCAAAGGGGTCATCTGAAGGATTTGCTCGAGGTACTCGGCGCTGGTGGAAGAGAGACGGACGATTTCATAATCGCAGACGACCCGGCGATGTCCTATCAGATCGGGCTCATGTTGGAGGGTGGCTCGAATTTGGAAATCAACGATTGGGCGGGTTTCGAATTCGTGAAGAATTTGCTTTGATGGATACCTTCAGCGCCTTGTCTTTACGGTCTCTTTCTGAGAACGACCCAGTAAGTAGCGGCGGCAACAACAAGCAGTACGGAGGCGGCTGCCAAAATCTCCACTCCCAGGTATCCAGAACCGCCAGAATGGGCTGATGTTGTAGTTGAGGAGGAGGAGGAGGAAGAAGAGGTAGTCCTTGAGCTACCGGACGTCTGAACCGGAGAGGTGTTTCCGGTTGCGGTGTTTTGTTGTGGTGTAGAAGTCGCACCAGAGGATAAGCTTGTCGAACTGAACACAGGGGTGAGAGTAAAGGACTGTTCGTAATTATTCTCAATCGAGCAGTTCGTTATGGATCCGTCTGAGGCTGTGTCCCATGTCCAGTATTGACTTTGGTACTGCCCTGAGATGCTAGTCTGGGTTACAGTTAGAGTGAAATTGTTCACGTACCAAAGCTGATCCTGACCACAATCTTGGACGATGGGGTTGCTGGCACGAGTACACAGTTCCATATACCCAGGGTTGGCATTCAACATGGTGCCATTGCCGGCAATGAAGTCATGGACGAACTCCTGGTTTACAGCTGGAGGGCACGCCGGGTCTGTTTGATACCAAATGGCGAGAAAGTAAGTATTGGGTGGGGCGTTGGGGAAACCTGAGGCGCTTTCTAAGTATACTGTGTAGGTACAACTTGAGCAGGTGCCACCTGAGTCGTCCTCCCAGGTAGTCCCATTCACGCCAGCGAGGTTCGATGGCAGAGATCCCAGAGTGTTTGCAAGCGCCTCCGCGTGCGGGGAGGCAGCTGCGCTGGTTGAACCTCCCCCGACCAGACCGCCGGCGGTCTGGATTAGCGGCCCACCACCCAAGAGAAGCAATCCAACAAATAGGACCGCGACGGATGGCACGGGTCCCAATTTAGTTTCTAGAAATGCATCATGTTATAAAAGCATTCAGAAAAGCCTGCAGAAGATTTATCGGTCTGGGAAGGGCTCGCGGACCCCCATGGAATCGTATTCGGTAAGGTACCGATTCAGCCAGCCCTTCAACGTGTCTGCCCAGACCGCCTATGAGTGGTGCACGGATTTCCGACCCGACGACCCCGCCCGGATGGGAGAGGAGGGGACAAGGAAGATAAAGCGTTTCAACGAGGATACGCTGATACTCACGGATGCCGTCAAGGGAAAGCGGGAACGCAAGCAGAGGCTGGTCCGGTTGAACCCGGAGCGCATGTCCTGGACGAACACGCATCTGAACGGAACAAACAAACTCTCCCAGTTCTGGTACGAGGTGGTCGCAGATGGACCACAGAGCTCGCACCTAGAGTTTACGGGGCTCCAGGTGAACTACGGGAGACCCCCGACCCTCGCAAGGATTGCAAAGATGGCTGAGGAGCTCGCGGTCGTTGACTCGGGTGGATGGCTACTCCTGGCAAGAGAGATGCACAGGGACCTCTCCGGGCCAGAGAGATGAGGTCAATCAGTTAGGCCGGGGCCAGAGAGAGAAGTTTAGGTGCCCCGAGCGGGATTTGAACCCGCGTCGCTACCTCGAGAGGGTAACATGCTTGACCGGTCTACACCATCGGGGCGATTCAGAAGGCCCCTTGGGCCAAGTGGATTAAAGCTTGTTTCTGCGGCCCGGACAGCTCAGTTCTTCAGTACTGCCTTGGCAGCAAGCTTGACGTCGGACGGCTTGACGGTCTTCCTGCCCGCGTGCTTGGCCATCTCGATGGCCTGCTTTGCCACCTGCGTCCCGATGTCCTCGAGGACAGCCCTAAGCTCCATCGCAGCGTCGTCGCCGACTCTGTCTGCCCCTGCCTTCTTTATCAAGCGGTAGACCGCTGCTAAACCAAACTCTGACTCAGACATACCGTTTCTGGCGATATCCGGCAAATAATTAAACGTTTGGGGTCAAAAGGATTGCATCTCAGCTCCATTGCCGTTCGTCTGGATGATTTTCACCTTTTAACCCAAAGAGGCCAGAATAACGAGGAATCGCACGTGGAAGGTGGAGATTTGCACCCCCATAGGAGATATACCCGAGCATGCGGAGGAACCCGCATGAACCTGGTCGACGCCCACATTCACCTCCCCACCTACGGCAGGCAGACCGAAGTCGTGGAAGCGGCGGAGGCCACAGGCACGCTGCTGGTCTCCTGCACGGTTAACTCCGCCGAGGCGGCGGCAAACCTGAGGATTCGAGAGCAGCACCCAAGTACGGTCCGTTGCTTCCTGGGTGTGCACCCGTCCGACGTCTCTGAGGAGCTCCCGAGCGTATCGCTGGGCGACCTGTTCAGCAGGGCAGATGGCATCGGGGAGATAGGCTTGGACCGGAAATATTCTGACACGGCCGAAGGGAGCCTCCAGATGAAGGCGTTCCTGGACCAGCTGGCAATAGCCGAGAAGCTCGGCAAGCCGTTAGAAGTGCACAGTCGCGGCTCTGAGAAGGCCTGCGTGGCCGCGCTCACGACCTTCAGGCTAAGGTCGGTGCTGATGCACTGGTTCGAAGGGGAGGACAGCCTACGGGAGGTTGCGTCCCGCGGGTATCTCGTCTCGGTCGGGCCGGCCATCCTTTACTCCAAAAAGATACGGCGAATAGCGGCGTCTGTTCCCGGCGACAGTGTGCTCACCGAGAGCGATGGACCGGTCGCCTACAACGCTCTCGGGGGGAGGAGCGGGCCGAGCCTGATCCCGAGCGTATTGTTCGGCCTAGCTGAGACCAGGGGCGTCAGCTTCGAGGAGCAGGGGCGAGAGGTGGAGAGCAACCTGCGCAGATTTCTCAGCGGCACATAGGCGACCCGCTCTTAGCCGTACTTCCTCTTCGAGGCCCAGGCCACTATGGTGCCGGTGTTGATTTCGTGCCTGGTAACGGTATATCCGTACCCGTTCAAGATGGACTGCAAGAATACGAAGGAACACTCGGTGGACTCTATCCGCCTGCCGGCTCCGACGATGCTGATCTCTATCGAGTCTGCATCCTTGCCCCGAGTCACTTTGAACTGCTTGAGTGGCAGCAACAGGGCGAAGTCCTTCCCTAAGAGTGCGAGCTGGTCGATGTCCGCTGCCGCTATCTTGAGTACTCCCACGAGCCTGCTCCCGAGGTCGCTGAACATCTTCAGCAGCCCTTCCTTGTCGTCGGCATACTCCTTCCCTATCAGCTCGTCCACGAAATCTGAGGGAAACGTGATCACGTCGACCTGCTTCAGCACGGTTATGGTCCTCCAGAGGCCATAGAGCTCGGCCGGGTCTCCTCCCTCCGAGGATACCTTGGCCACCGTCGAGAGCGCCTCGTTGGCAAACGCGAACAGGGTCTTGTTCGCTCGCTTCGCCTCGGAAGAGAACTCATCGAATACAGCCTGATCGACCGAGATGTTCGTCCGGGTCATCGTGACACCTACATGAGCCGTCCGTCCGTATTTAATCGAATCACCGGTATGTGCATCTGCACGCGGATGCGTGCATACGCCCGGATGGTGTTTTATCGCCCGGCCTGAACTGATGGGTGAGTGGATGGATGGTCAAATTGAACAAGCTGCAGACGGCAATCTCGGGAGTCCTCGTCGTTTCGGCGATCGTGGGAGCTGTGATACTGAGGACGGATGCGTGGCTCTGGGCGGCCGCTCCTTCCCACGCATACGGCCTGGTAGCTTTCGTGGTCGTAGACCTCGGCCTTGCAGCAGCGGTCTGGAGGGCGACCAAGCTCGCCTTGCTCGGGTCGGCTTTGCTTGGCGCGGTGCAGTTCACAGCCATGGCAGGGGACGTATTCGTCGGTCAGCCGACGGGACTGTCGACGTCTCTCTGGGAGCAGTATCTGCTCGGAGACGCGTACTTCGTGGCCCTCCTCTGCTTGCAGCTCGCTGTGGTAGCCGTGGCGCTGCTGGGGCTCGCCTATCGCAGGTCTGCCAACTCGCCGATCCTCAAGACCCTCGAGCGGTGAATCAAATCACCTGTTCGAGGCGTCCTCGCGCTCGGAAGGCTCACTCCACGCGATAGCAAGCTTAATCAAGCCTCCCGCGGGGGCGATTGTTAATCTTGGATAGAGTTCGGAGGATTTCGGAGGAAATGCTGCTGAAGTTCCCGGGTGTTTTCGGGACCGATTATCAGGAGAACAAGGAGCACCTCAACAAGGTCGCGATCATCCAGTCCAAGATGGTAAGGAACAAGGTTGCGGGCTATATCACGAAGATAAACGGCAGGGCGGCTGCCGCAGAGGAAGAGGTCGAGAAGCAGGCGGAGTAGGCTCCGTGCCGGCGCCCGAAACAATCAACCTCAAACTAATCCCGGTCAGTAAGCTCATTCCTCACGAAGAGACGGTTCCGCACCTTTCGGACAGGCTGACCCGCAGGATGATGCGGGACGGCGTCCAGAGAGACCCGATTGTCGTGGACGAAGGGAGCATGATGGTGCTCGACGGGATGCACCGCCTCGAGGCCCTCAGGAGGATGGGTGCCGCGAGCGCCGTCTGTTTCCTTGTGGACTTCATGGGCGACCGCGTGAAGCTGTTCAGGTGGTTCCGCCTAGTGGAGAATCCTGAAGACGAGTTGGTGTCGGAGATGCGGCAGGAACTTGGGATGGTCAGGGAAGTCCCTCTCGTCTGGCACGACGCCGGGTTCGATGCCGGGCTCACCCTGACCCACCGCGGGAGGGCGTATGCTTCGGTGACCGAGGAGGGCGCTGTCACCGCGACGAAGGCCGTCAGGGCCTTCGACAGAGTAGCCAAGAGCGCTGGCGCGTGGATAGAGTATGTCGATGAGGGCACCGCCTCGCCGGACCTCCTCAAGGGCAACTACATGGCGCTCCTGACCCCTAGGTTCAAGAAGGAGGAGGTCGTCCATGCGGCCATGGAGGGCAAGCCGTTCCCGCCGAAGACGACCCTCCAGGTATTCCCGGTCCGTCCGATGGGAATAAACTACCCAATCGAGGCGCTCAGGTCGAAGGGAGACATCCTGGAGAGGATACTCGCCACGCGGACACGCCGCAGGATAGACCCCCCCTCATTCTATCGAGGCAGGCTCTATCGCGAACCTGTGGTGGTCTTCGAGTGACAATCAGGGTGACCTGTCTCGGGCACATCAAGACTAGCGTGGGTCGGGAGAAGGTGGAACTCCAGGGAGACGGGATGACCGCCGGCGAGCTGATCGATGCCATCCGCAAGATGGGGGCGGCGGACCAGAACCTGGGCTTCACGAAGTTCAATACGCTTCTAGTCGTGAACGGCAAGAGCGCGTTCACGGCAGCGGCGGACGACCGCAGGCTCGAGGACGGAGACGAAGTGCTCTTGCTTCCGTTCTCGCACGGAGGATGAGGAGTTGGACTTCGCATTGTCGGCCGAAGCCAAGCTGGCTCCAGAGGAGGCGGAGCGAGAGCTCCTGAGATTGAGGTCCTCTCACCCCGGCCTGATCATCCAGCTGGCGAGCGTGGAGAGGCTGCCCAGCGCGAGGGCTGTCCTGATGATCGCCGCACAGACGCTCCGGGCGGTCGGCACGGACTCTCTCCTGGCGGCCAAGCCCGAGGTGGACCTCCTCCTCCGGCTTGCGGGGACGAGCCAGATCACCCTGGCCCTAAAGAAGAACGGCTACAGGTCGGGAGGGACTATGATGCTGGTCGCCGCTGGACCCGATAAGGACCTTGGGAGGCTGGAGAAGGAGCTATCGAAGAACCGTTCGTACGTGCTTCGCGAAGCCGGAGAGATGGACGAGGAGGGCCGAGATATGGTCGAGGTCGCGGCGCTGCTCGGTACGAGGACCTAAGCGCTCCGCTTGAGCTTTGTGATGCTGATCATCTCGTCGGGGCGAACCAGACAGAGCGCAGAGTACTCTCCAAGGATCTCGACCTGAAGTACCTTGTCGGGAGCTTCTAGGCTCACCTTCCTGTCGACCACGTCAGCTATCGCGTCGATGAGCTCCCTCCTGGTGTAGGGCGAATCCCTCTCGTCGATCTCAATCTTGAAGGTCTCGGCGTTCCCTATCTGTTCCCCGAGCTGCTTGGCCGCCTCCTTGATCTGCTCGAGGGTTGTGTCTACGACAAGGTCGACCGGGATGACGCGTTGGATAAAGTGGACGCGGAAGGGCTCCGAACGTACGTAGTCCCTGAGAAACGCGACGAACCCTCTCGGGTCCTCGATGTCCACTTCGAGCATCCCGTCGAAGTCGGACTTCTCAACGTGCAGCTTGCGCAGGCCGTGCTGAAGCGCGATCTCCTTGAACTCCGCTGAAGCCTTCGCCTCGCTCCCCTTCTGAGAGGTAAGAATCAGGTTCATCTATTGAAACTCTCCCGCTTAATCCCCGAATCAATGCCGATTGCGCCCCTCCTTAAAACCTCGACAGAGCCCCGGACCACCTTGACAACGGTCGATTCAGCTCCCCCCGTGCGGCCGCCGTCGATGACTGCGTCTATCCTGTCCCCCATGCAGCGATCGACCTCCTCGGCCGTCCTGCATGACGGCTGCCCGGAAAGGTTCGCGCTAGTCCCTGTGACCCACCCTCCCAGCTCGAGGGCCAGCGAGCGCGCAATTTCACTGTCCGGGACGCGCACGCCCAACCAGCCTGTCCCCTGATCCAGCCTGGAGGGTACAGAGCGCCTCAGCGGCGCGACTATCGTCAGCGCACCCGGCCAGAACCGGCCGGCGAGTCCGCGGGCTACATCGTCCAGAGTCACGATGTCTTCCGCCTCTGCGAGGCCAGCGCAGAGCACAGGGATCGGTTTCGTCTCCCTCCCCTTCGACTCGAACAGCCGGTCCACCGCTTCGCCGCTCCAGGGGTCGCACCCCAGACCGTAGACCGTGTCAGTGGGAAACGCGACCAGCCCCCCCTTCTTGATAATCGCCGCCGCCGCGGAGATGGAGGCCGCGTCGCGTCCCAAAATTCGGGCCAAGATGACGGGGAGACCCCAGCAACGCTTAATAGTTTAGCGGGCCCTTTTTCCGTAATTGTCTAACCTATCCGGTCCAGCCACCCGTCCTCCTCCGCGATCTCGTTCTTGACGTTGCGGAACTCGTTGAGAATCCCGCTGATATCCTTCTTGTTCATCCAGTCGATCCCTTTCTCCCGTCCGATTGCTCGCGCTCAGGTCGGCGCTCCGTATGCTATGTTCGATGTCTCTCCCGTAACTGCGCCGTCTGCCGTCCCCTTGAACCCGACATAGGAGAAGGAGGCCTGTGGCTCCGTGGAGAATGCCACGTTACTCAGGGTTGAATATGTGAAGGTTCCGACACCTGAGGTAAAGACCGCCGGTTGAGAGTTCCCGTCGCCGACTAGGTCGAGCTGGAACCCCACGATTTGAGTCTCGAGCGACTGAGGTGAAGCCCCGTAGTAGAACTGGTTGACCGGGTTGTCTATATCGACCGTCCCGTCCCAAAGGATAGTGCCATTGGCGGCGGTAGCGGTCGCCTCGACACCCTGCACGTTCTCCGTCGAGTTCATCATCAGTGTCATAGACACACTGAATCCGGAGACCAAAACGGCCTGCGGGAGGTACTTCTCTATCGAGACGGAGCTCATGATGAAGTCGGTCCCTCCTTCGCCGGATTTGAAGAAACTCATCGAGACCGACATGTACCCATTATAGTACAAGAGAACGTATTGTTCGATCCCAGGAACCTGACCCTTGGCGGCGACGGCGTTCAGCTGAAGACTCCAACATTCGTTGCACTGTTGCACCCCATCGCTGGTACTGTATCCGAAGAGGTCACCCGTCAGCCGCATCGTGACCGTCAGCCCGTCAATCGGCGAGCCCCCGTTCTCCACAAAATAGTTGATACTGCTTGAGTATGGGCCGGAGCCGATTCCGAAGGCCTGGGAGGTGATAAGAGGCTGTGCCGGGGCAGGCGTCGACGTAGGTGTCGAAGTGGAAGACGACGGAAGGGACGAGGTGGTGCTCGACGTCGAGCCGCCGATGGAACTGCTGCTCGAGGATGGACTGCTGCCGGTCGACGCGGAGTTTGAAGACGTAGACGTCATCAGGCTCGATAGGCTTGATGAGGAGCTCGTATTCGTGATCGCGCCGCCGTCACCTCCGCAAGCCAGACACGAAGTCTGGACCGATGGCGTGGTAATAGATGAACTCGAAAGACTCGATGTTGTCTCTGACATACCTATCGCGCTGGTCGTTCCGACCTGCGAGGTGCCATGATAGGAAGAGAAGATTGCGTACCACAGCAGGATGAGAACCAGGATGAAAGGGAAGCTCGTCTTGGACTTTCTTATCAGTCGTAATCATTCTCCCGTTGTTGCTCAATCGCTACGTCCCTGTTGCAGTCGGATTCCATCTGCTTCAGCTCGCTTTCCTAGCTTCTTCGACTTCGGCTTTGTCATCCCTATAATTCCTTCGCTTTGACCTCGGGCAGATGACAGTAATCGATGTAGCCTCCGCCATAAGACGCGCGGCCCTCTCTTCCAGCTGAAAGCGCGGAGAAGGCGACTGGGACAGGTCCCCCATCAGACAATCGAAGTATGTGATCTTCAGAAAAATAGCCGTGGAGGAACATCAGACCGGCTATGAAATACGGTCCATGCTATCCAGAGTTTTCGATCGCCACAATCGATTTGAAACGTGATGAGGACGCCCTTCAGAGTCTGCTGATGGTCGTCCGCCGCAGTCAGGGAACACCCGGTCTCGATGAACCTCTCGAAGGGCAACTCGACCCGAAGCCGGGCGCTCTAATGAGTGACAACGAAGTAACGCTTAATAGTTTAGCGAAAACGTGGCTCGGCCGCTGCCAATGTCCGTGGAAGACGACGAATCCGAGGAAGAGTCGGAAGAGGAGCTCGAGGACGATGGCTGGGAAGAAGACTCCGAAGAAGACGAGTTCTGAGCGCACAAGTTATTAGCTCCCAGGCTTCCGTCGACTATCTTATAGCAGCGGCCGTTGGCCTCCCCGCGTTGAGACTTGAGCCGGCCAGTTTTCATCATAAATTTCAAGAATTATGCAGAGATTCTCGGCGAATCGGCCCTCCGCCTTGCCAGGGCGGCGGAGCGCGTCTCTGCCACGGTGGAGGTCGATATCATGGTTGCGCCACCCATCCCCTGTCTGGCGTCGATCGCATCCAGCGTGAAGATTCCGGTCATCGGCCAGAAGGTGGAAGACGCGGTCGAGGGCAAGAGCACCGGGGCGGTGATCCCCGAGGCGCTAAAGGCTTGGGGGTGTGCCGGGTCGTTGATCAACCACAGCGAGTCCAGGACGCCCCTGGATGTTATCGCAAACTTGGTCCCGAGGATGAGGTGGTCAGGCCTCACGTCGTGTGTCTGCGCAGAGAGCTCCGAGGAGCTCGTCAAGATTGCCCCGCTCGCCCCCGAATACATCGCCGTGGAGCCGCCGGAACTCATCGGGACGGGCATATCCGTATCCAAGGCGAGACCGGAGCTCATCTCAGACTCGGTCGCGGCGGCGAAGACCGCGGGGTACCACGGCAGAATTCTGTGCGGTGCCGGCATAGTCAGTGGTGATGACGCTAAGGCGGCGGCCGACCTCGGGGCGCGTGGGATACTAGTCGCAAGCAGCGTCGTCAAATCGACGGACTGGGAAGCCAAGATCAGGGAACTCGCGTCCGCCCTTCTCTGATTCGGCCACTTTTCCCAGGCCATAGGGCAGTCCCGATACAGAGAAGGCGCTTCAGTGGCCTGTTATCATCGCTTCCGCCTCCCTCACCAGGCTCTCCGTCCCCATGTAGACGGGTGTCGACTCCGCTAGCGAGGACGGGGTTAGAGAGAGGATGTCTCTAGAGCCGTTGGAGGCCCTCCCGTGCGCCTGCCGCGTGATATACGCCATGGGAGCGGCTTCGTAGAGCACCCGAAGCTTGCCCCTGGGTTTGTTCTTGAGTGCAGGATAACCGAAGATCCCTCCGTAGCGCAGCACCTGGTTGTAATCGCCGACGAAGGTTCCCCCGTACCTGAGCTTCATCCCGCGGCTCTCCAGCGACGCCACGAACCTCTCCACCGGCTCCACCCACTCCTTTCTGAGGCCGCCGAACCCGAAGACCTCAGGCTTCTCAGGTATGCGCAGGTCGCCCTCAAGCAGGTTGAACTCTGGACGATCTCCCCGCTCGATGGCGACGAAGGTCTGGACGCCCCCGCCGGCCGCGAAGGTGAGGGTCAGCATGGGGCCGTAGGTCACAAAGGCGGCTCCCGTCAGGTATTCTCCGCAGCAGGGTAGCTTTGACGAATAGATGCCGAAGATCGAGCCCAGCGGGTTGTTCGTCGAGATGTTCGACGACCCGTCCAGAGGGTCCATGGCGACATGGAGGGTCCCGCTCCCCGCCATTGCATCCGCCATCTCCTCTGAGGCTACCTCGGCGACTTGACCGGTCGCTAACAGTGACGAGGCGAACATCTCGTTCGCGTAAACGTCAACCTCGGCCTGCGTCTCCCCGGAGGGGTTCATGCCCCGGGTCATCCCGGTGCTCAGGGGAAGCGCCTTCCGGATGGTGACGCTGGTCGCGGCGATCGCCGATATCACCGGGGAGAGGTCGGCGGGCACGTGAGCTCGGAGGTATTCTTCTAGAATCGTCAAGGATTCGCTTCACCCTTAAATACGCCTCGACGGGGATAAAGCTATTGCGTGAAGGACTTTGACTGGTAAGAACGACCGCATGGATGTTTTCTTGAAGAACGGAAAGAGCGTAATCCTGGCGTACGACCAGGGTCTGGAGCACGGTCCCAGCTCGGATTTTGACAACAGGAACGTCGACCCGGCGTTCATAGTAGACATGGCGTCGAAGGGCGGCTTCAACGGCCTCGCCCTGCAGAAGGGTATCGCGGAGAGATATTACGACGGAAAGGTCCCACTCATATTGAAGGTCAATGGCAAATCCAGCCTCCCCAAGGGGGAGCCGATTGCGAGGCAGAACTGCTCGGTCGAGTACGCCGTCTCCCTCGGGGCGAGGGCCGTCGGTTACACGATATATCTGGGGAGCGAATACGAGTCGGAGATGTTTGAGGAGTTCGGAAGGGTCCAGGAGCAGGCACATGAAAGGGGACTCGCTGCGATAACGTGGGTCTATCCGCGGGGGGCCTCTGTTCAGAGCGACACCTCGAAGGAGATCGTCGCCTACGCGGCGAGGACAGCTCTCGAGCTCGGAGCGGACGCGGCGAAGATAAAGTACACGGGGGACAGCCAGTCCTTTGCGTGGGCGGTGAGGTCGGCTGGGAAGGCGAAGGTGTTCATGTCTGGAGGTCCCAAGGCCGCCACCGATGACGCGTTCCTCGCGCAGGTGAGGGGAGCGATAGACGCCGGAGCGACGGGCATAGCCGTCGGCAGGAACGTCTGGCAGCACCAGGAGCCTATGAAGATGGCGGAGCTGCTCAAACAGGTAGTCTTCGACAACCTCCAGGTCGGCGCGGTGAAGGCGCCAAGCTGAGCTAGCTGGAGGATGTTGAGATGAAAATATTCATCATAGATGTCGATGGCACGATATGCGAGAACATACCGAACGAGCTTGGGGCCGAGAGGATGAGGCACGCCAAGCCCTACAACGACTCGATCAAGGCCATCAACAGCCTCCATGACGAAGGTCATTACATCTGCTTCTTCACGGCGAGGACGGACGAGCACAGGGAGGCGACCGAGGACTGGCTCAAGAAGCACGGTGTCAAGTATCACAGGCTCATCCTGAACAAGCCGAGGAAGCTTCCGCCCTTCACGGAGTACCACTTCATCGACGACACCCACGTCAAGGCGACGACCTACAAGGGCAAGTTCACGAACCTTGTGAAGAAGAACGTCGAGATAGAAGTCTTCGAAGAATAGCGACCGACCATAGGTTAAATACGTAAATCGCTTGCGCTACTAGGTATGTCCATTCCGATGATACAGAAGGGACTCGAGAGGCTCGAGGCCCTTATCTCCGAATCCCAGGCCCAGATGAAGCGGATGGAAGAGTTCGCGCGTTCGAGCAGGGGAGAGTCGAACTCCAAGTTTGAGGCGCTGATGGAGGACCAGAACGCCAAATTTGCGAACCTGAAGACCGAACTGAGCGCGATGCGGACGGACATGAGCGGCCTGAAGACCGGGATGACGCTGAGGATGGACTCCCTAGATAAGAAGATTACCACCCTTGAGATCAATTTCAAGAAGCTTGACGACGGTCTCAGACAGGGCTAGGGCGCGAGCTTCGCGAGCCCCCCACCGGCCACTCTGAGGTTCTTTCCGTTCAGGTCTATCACGGCCAGCCTCATCCCTTCCCAGACCGGGACCGGACCCGGCACCTTGGCTGAGTAGACATCCCCATCTTTGGTGATGCTGGCGAGCACCAGCTCACCGGGAAGCTGGAGATGCAGGTCCCTCCCGTCCACATCCTGCTTGTAGTAGGCGCTCCGCGCGAAGGTGAAATCGAGCTTCTCGGTCAACTTGAAGGAGCCGTCGTCGAGCCATGATGTCTTGTCCAGGTCTTTCGCGTCGACGCCCTTCAGCGAGAGGCCCACCCTCATCCCCCTGCCTGCGCTCTCCTGGTCCTCGTCGTTGACCTGTATCCCCTTTACCTCCACGGTCTTCTCCGGAGACGAAGGGACCGCCCGAAGCTTGTCGTGGACGGAGACCTTGCCGGAGAGCACGAAACCCAGCACCACGGTCCCGACCCCCTTCACGCTGAAGGCTCTGTCGATGTATACCAGCGCCCCCAGAGGCGTCGCGGGCGCCGACTGGTCGAGCCCGGAAAGGTCGATGACCGAGGAGTCTCCGCTCCTGCGCTCCACTGGATAGCCCGCGAGGCTCAGCCCCTTGAAGGCTGTCTTCACCTCCTCTGGACCTGCCCCGCCGTCGATTATCTCCACTCGCCCCGGGAGCCGGAAGCTCTCCAGGAGCACCGCGAGCTCACCGTCGGGCGCCGAAAGACGGCCGTTCGGCGGGAAGAGATAGCACGCGTAGTCAGAGATTGAAGCGATACGGGAGTAACCCTGTATCTTCTCGGGGAACTGCGGGTCGTCGAGGAGGGAAATCCTCTTCCCCGCCTCGTTCCTGTGGTAGACTATCATCCCCTCGACCTCGCTCTTCTTCGCGATCGACTCTTCGAAGCGGGTCTTGAGCTCCTTGTCAGCGGAGAAGACACCGATGGTATGGCCTTCCATGAAGCGAGCGCACTCCGGTCCTCGGCGGCGTAATAAGCTCTAGGGGAAGAGGTCGGTACTCAGGTACTTGAGCCCGGTGTCAGGCACCACGGTCACGACCACGTTCTTCGGCCCGAGCTTCTTCGCCAGTCTGAACGCTGCGGCGACGTTCGCCCCTCCGCTGAACCCGCTCAGGATCCCTTCCTTTCTTGCGAGTAGCCTCGCCGTCCTCACCGCCTCCGCGTCCGTGACTCCGAGGTAGCCGTCGCACAGCGACGCGTCCCAGATCTTCGGGAAGAGGGCGTATCCGGCCCCCTGTAGCTTGTGCTTCTGTGACTCGACGCGCTTTCCTGCGAGCACCCTGGCCCCCTGAGGCTCGACCGCGTAGCACCTCACCTCGGGGTCGTGCGACTTCAACGCAGCCGATATCCCGACGAAGGTCCCGCTCGTGCCGACGATGGCGACGAAGTTGTCGACCTCTCCAGAGGTCTGCTCCCAGATCTCCTCCCCGGTCCCCTCTCTGTGTGCTGCGGGATTGGCCGGGTTGTTGAACTGGTCGACCCTGAAGGCGTGCTGCTTCTTCGTGAGCGTCTGCGCTCTCTTCTCAGCCAGCTTTAGGTCGTCACCGGTCACCTGGCCCGCCTGGCCGCCCCTCGCCTGCGGGACGAGGACGACGCGCGCCCCGAGCGCCTTCATTATCCTCCA
>Ga0182024_10008618_pt1 | contig 21399 bp, 21 predicted proteins | sample P32metaG_FD_120480 | JGI IMG/M metagenome (GOLD analysis project Ga0182024, IMG submission 120480) | Permafrost microbial communities from Stordalen Mire, Sweden - P3-2 metaG (Illumina Assembly) | ecosystem: Environmental > Terrestrial > Soil > Wetlands > Permafrost | place: Sweden: Stordalen...
GCGCCGGCCAAGCAGCAGATCGAAGCTCTCGCCATGCGCCGCGAGGACTGCATCTCTGCCAGCCGGGCTGCGATAGGGTGCTGTCCAGTCGCCGTAGGGGTAATCTTCGTCTTCGCCCGAGCCGCGAGCCTGGATAACGCCATCCAGCGAGATGTGTTCGAAAAGTTTGAGCTTTCTCATTGCGAGTCTCCGTGGCTACGTGATGCCCCGCCCGGAACTGATGCGATGAATCACGGTTCCGGGACACTAGGACACGCCGCGCGTTCAGCCTATTAGGGCATCGAGCGCGTCGCCGACTGTCCGAACAGCGGCGATCGTCATGCCGCCGGGCAGATCGCCGGCGGCGATGTTCCCCTCGGGCACGACGCAGCGCGTAAAGCCAAGCTGGGCCGCCTCGCGGATCCGCGCGGTCGCGCGGGTCGTGCCGCGCACCTCGCCGGCGAGGCCGACCTCGCCGAACACCGCCGTGTCGGACCGGACCGGACGATTTCGCAAGCTCGACGCGACGGCGGCGACGACGGCGAGGTCCGCCGCCGGTTCCTCGATGACCAGACCACCCGCGACATTGACGAACACGTCATCGGCACCCACGTTCAACCCCACGCGCTTGTCGAGCACGGCCAAGAGGAGCGACAGGCGATTCTGATCGAGCCCGCTCGCCGTCCGGCGGGCATTGCCATAGACCGCCGCGCCGACGAGCGCCTGCACTTCGACGAGAATCGGCCGCGACCCTTCGATCGCGCAGAGGACCGACGATCCCGGCACGTTCTTCGGCCGCTCGGCCAGAAACAACGCCGACGGATTGGCGACCGGCCGCAATCCTTCGCTCGTCATCTCGAACACGCCGAGCTCACTCACGGCGCCAAATCGATTCTTCACGGCGCGCACGACCCGGTGGGCGTGATGCTGGGGCCCTTCGAAGTAGAGCACCGTGTCGACCACATGCTCCAGAACCTTCGGACCGGCCAAACTGCCGTCCTTGGTCACGTGCCCGACGACGACGATTGGCAGATTGCGACCCTTGGCCGTGAAGAGAAAATCGGTCGCCGCCTGGCGAACCTGCCCCACGCTGCCGGGCGCGGACGGCATCTTCAGCGAGAACACCGTCTGGATGGAATCGACGATGAGCAGCGACGGCTTGACGCGATCCACGGCCTCGAGCACGCGCTCCACACACGTCTCGGCGAGGAGGTAGAGGGGCACATCGCCGATGCCCAGGCGCTCGCCGCGCCGCTTGATCTGATGTTCAGATTCCTCGCCGGAGGCGTAGAGCACGGGGCCGATGGTGGCAGCGAACGTCGCAGCGGCCTGCAGGAGCAACGTCGACTTGCCGATGCCCGGCTCTCCGCCGAGCAGGACGAGTGACCCAGGCACGAATCCGCCGCCGAGCACGCGATCGAACTCCCCGATGCCGGTGCTGAGGCGATCGGCGACTGCCACCTGGACGTCCGCGTATCGGCGCGCCGCGCCTCCGCCGAGTGTCGGTGCCGCGCCTGTCAGGGCCGCCGCTGGAGCGGCCATCTCCTCGACGAACGCGTTCCACGCGCCGCAATCGTCGCAGCGGCCTTGCCACTTCGGCGACTGCGCGCCGCACTGCTGGCAACTAAAGATGGTCTTCGGGGCCTTCACCGGTCAGCTCGTGTACTTTCGCTCGACGCGCGCGCCCAGTCGGCAGACGATCTCCCAGGGAATCGATCCGATCGCCGCCGCCATCTCGCGCGCACTCACTTCCTCGTCGCCCTGCCGGCCGATGAGGACGACTTCGTCGCCCGGCACCGCGTCGAGTCCTGTCACGTCGACCGCAATCATGTCCATCGACACCGCGCCGACGATCGGCGCCCGCCGCCCACGGACCAGCACGACGCCCCGGCCCGACAGTCTGGTATCGAGCCCATCTGCGTATCCGGCCGGCACGATGCCAATGGTCCGCGGCTCGTTCGCTCGCCAGCGCAGGCCGTAACCGACGCCCTCGCCCGTGCGCACGCCCTTCACGGCCACCATCCGGCTGGTGAGGGACAGCGCCGGTCGCAGGTCGAGGTCGGCGGCCGCCAGGGGCGGCGGCACGATGCCGTACAGCAACAACCCCGGCCGCACCCAGTCGTACCAGGCCCGCGCGTCGCGGAGCAGTGTCGCGGAGTTGGCCGCATGGCGCTTCACGTTGACGAGCCCCATCGACGCCAACGCCGCCGTCGCGCGCTCGAAGCGGCTGCGCTGCTCGTCGAGAAACGGCGACTCGGGATCGTCGGCCGTGGCCATATGGGTGTAGACGGCCTCGATCGCCACGTGCCGGGCCGCCAGCACACCGGGCATCGTGCGCATGAGGTTGTCGTGGCGGAAGCCCAGACGGTTCATGCCGGTGTCGATCTTGAGGTGACAGCCCAGGCGCACGCCGCGCCGGGCGGCGGCCGCCTGGAGGGCCTCGGCGGCGCCGGGCGTGGAAATCGTCGGCGTGAGGCGGCGCTCGAAGACGCCCGCGAGGTCACTGACGCTGAGCGCGCCGAAGACGAGGATGGGGATCGTCACGCCGGCGTCGCGGAGCGCCACGCCCTCCTCGATATCCGCGCACGCGACCATCGAGGCGCCGGCCGACTCGAGCGCGCGTGCGACCTCGACGGCGCCATGGCCATAGGCGTTCGCTTTGACGACGGCGATGAGGCCCGGTGCCGTTCGTGGGGCACCCGACGATCGCGACGCGGCCGTCGCGTCGAGCAACCGGCGCACGGTCGCGAAATTCGCCTGGATGGCATCCAGCCGAACCGTCGCGGCCGTCGGCCGGACGATACCGCTACTCGTCGCCGGCATACGACCGGGCCTGGAGATTCTCGAAGCGGGTGTATTGCTTGAGGAACGCGAGCCGCACGGTACCGACCGGGCCGTTGCGCTGCTTGCCGATGATGATCTCGGCCACGCCCTCGATGTCCGGCTTCGGCTCGCCGTCGTTCGAATACATCTCTTCGCGGAAGATGAAGAGCACCACATCCGCGTCCTGCTCGAGGGCGCCGGACTCGCGCAGGTCGGACAGCTGCGGCCGATGATCGCCCCGGGCTTCGGGCGCTCGACTGAGCTGGCTGAGTGCGAGAATCGGCACGTTCAATTCCTTCGCGAGGACCTTCAGCGACCGGGAAATCGAGGCCAGCTCCTGCTGCCGGTTCTCGAACTTGCCGCGGCCCTGCATGAGCTGCAGGTAGTCGATGACGAGCATGTCGAGGCCATGCTCCAACTTCAGGCGACGGGCCTTCGCGCGCATCTCGAGGATGCCGATCGCCGGCGAGTCGTCGATGAAGACCTTCGCGTCGTGGAGGCGGCCGAGCGCGGCGGCCAGGCGCGAGTAGTCCTGCTCTCCGAAGTAGCCTCCGCGGAACCTGTGCGCGTCGACTCGCGCTTCGGAGGTGAGCAGGCGCAGGAACAACTGCTCTTTCGACATCTCCAGGCTGAACATCCCGACGGTCTTCCCGGCTTCGATGCCGCAATGCGAGGCGATGTTCAAGACGAGGCTGGTCTTGCCCATCGAGGGTCGGGCGGCCACGATGACCAGATCGGATGGCTGGAATCCTGACGTCTTCTCATCGAGTTCCACGAACCCGCTCGGCACGCCCGTGACGATCCCCCGGTGCTCTTCGAGCTTCTCGAGCATCTGGTGGCTCGCGTCGACCAGGTCGCTGAGCTTCACGAACCCGGATCGCATCCGATCGTCGGCGATCTGAAAGATCGAGCGCTCGGCGTCGTCGAGAAGGTCGTCGGCATCCTCCTCCGCGTCGTACGCGCGGGCGAGAACGTCCGTGGCGGACTGAATCAGGCGGCGCAGGGTCGCCTTCTCCTTGACGATTTTCGCGTAGTACTCGACATTCGCCGACCGCGGGACGCCGTCGGTGAGGGCACTGATGTATGCGGGACCGCCGACGCCATCCAGTTCGTTCGACCGGGTGAGTTCGTCGTTGAGCGTGACCAGGTCGACCGGCTCTCTTCGGTCGGTGAGGGCGACCATCTTCTCGAAGATGCGCCGATGCGCATCCCGGAAGAAGTCGGCCGCGTCGATGACCTCGGCGGCCTGGTTGAACGCCTCGTTGTTGATCAGGATCGCCCCGAGGACGCACTTCTCGGCTTCGAGGTTGTGCGGCAGCGCGCGATCCATGGCGGGCGCGGCTAGCCGGCCGGTTCGACCTTGACCTTGACCTGGGCAACGACGTCCCGGTGCAGTCGCACGGGGACCACGTGATCGCCCAGGGTCTTCAGCGGATCGGCCAACTGGATCCTGCGCCGATCCACCGTCAAGCCCTTGGCGGCCAGCGCTTCCGCGATGTCCGACGTCGTGACGGAGCCGTAGAGCGTGTCGTGCTCGCCGACCCGACGGCCAATCGCGATGTCGATCGCTTCGAGCCGCGTCTGCAGGGCCTGCGCCTGCGTCAGCTCCTCGACATCGCGCGCCTCGGCGTTCGTCTTCTCGCGCGAGATCTGTCGCTTGTTTTCGGCCGTGACGGCCAGCGCCAACTGCCGCGGCAACAGAAAATTCCTGGCGTAGCCGTTGGCGACCTTGACGACCTCGCCCCGGCGACCGAGATGCTCGACGTGTTCCTTCAGGATGACTTCGATGGCCATGACGTGTCTCGTTCCTCAGTCGGTGACGTACGGCACAAGCGCGATCTGCCGGGCGCGCTTGATGGCCGTTTGGAGGGCCCGCTGGTGCGTGGCGCAGACCCCGGAAATGCGGCGCGGCTGAATCTTGCCGCGCTCCGGAATGAAGGGGCTCAGCACCTTCACGTCCTTGTAGCTGATGGAGTCAATCTTCTCGACGCAGAACTTGCAGAGCCGACGACGCCGAAAGAACGTGCGCTTGGCGCCCTTCTCACCCTTGCCCGCCGCACCCCGGCCTCCGCCCTTGCCGTCCTTCTCCCGTTCGTTCATTGCTCCCTCCCGCCACGGAAGCCCATCTCGAGGCCGCCGTCCATGTCGTCGTCATCGTCCTTGCGACGGTGCAGCTCCGTCTCGGTGGGCTCGGGCGGCAGACCGCGCCGGACCCGACGCGACACCGTCGCGGCCTTGCGGCGGGCCTTCGCCCGCTCGGCCACGGCGAGGTCTTCGTCGACGCGCACGATCAGGTGACGCATGACGACGTCGAGGACGCGCAGGCGACGGTCAAGTTCCGTCGTGAGCGCGGCCGGGCCAAAAATCACTTCGAGGACGTAGTTGCCCTCGCGCTGGTTGTTAATCGAGTAGGCAAGCCGGCGGCGGCCCCACGGTTCGGTTCGATCGATCCGGCCCTTGAACCGCTCGACGACCGATGCGACTTGCTGGTGGAGCTCCGCCAATGCCTCTTCGGTCGTGTCTGGCGGCGTGATGTAGACGAGTTCGTACTGTCGTTCCGCGCTCATGTGTCTCCCTTTGGACGTCAGGCCGCCTGCCACAGCAGGCGGCAAGGAGTGGTGTCTTACTCTGGGCCGACGTCGTTCCTGTCGCCTGGCGTTCCCGCTCCGTCGTCGGCTCGATTGAACGAGTTCATCATTCTGACCAAGCCCTCGGCAATCCACAAGCCCACTGCCTCGGTGGCCCGGGCCACGGCCTCCGCGGCCAACTCGGTCTCCTCGGGCTCGAACCGGGCGAGCACGTGATCGGCCAGGTCCCGCCGGGCGTCGCCACGGCCGACGCCAACCCGCAGGCGCGGGTACTCGATCGTGCCGAGATGCTGCGCAATCGACTTCAAACCGTTGTGCCCGCCTTCCGATCCGCTCGCGCGCGCCCGCAGTCGGCCCAGCGGCAGATTGACGTCGTCGCAGACGATGAGCACATCGCCCACGGGCACTTTGTAGAACCGAATCACCTCGCCGACCGCTTCGCCGCTGAGGTTCATGAACGTCAGCGGTTTGACGATCAGCACATCCTCACCGGCGGCGCCCCGGCGCCAACGAGCCTGCAGGGCCAACCCGCTTTGTCGCCAGGCCCCGTCGGTGTGCGCGGCGGCCAGCCGATCGGCCACGTCGAATCCGACATTGTGGCGCGTGCCGACGTAGTCGCGCCCGGGATTGCCGAGCCCCACGACAATCTTCACATCGGGCCTGGGCCCTACTCCTTCTCGTCCTCGGGCTTCTCGACTTTGCCCTTCTTGATGACCTCGGGCTCGGCCGGCGTCGCCGGGGTCGCGGCCGCCACCACGGCATCGGCCGGTGCGGGCGCCTCCTCGACCTTCGGCGAGATGACGTGGACGATGAGCATGTCGGCCTCGCTCAGTGGTTTCCACGTGCCTGCCGCCGGCAGGTCGCGCACGCGCACGCCGTCGTGCAGCATCAGCTCGGTGATGTCCACGGTGATGTGTTCGGGGATGTCCGCCGGGAGGCACTCGATCACGACCTCGCGATGCACGAAGTCCACGACGCCGCCTTGCGCCTTGACGCCCTTGGCTTCGCCCGTGAGATGCACCGGGACCGTGACGCGCAGCACCTTGTCCATGGCCACGCGATAGAAATCCGCGTGCAGGAGCTTGTGCGTCACCGGATCGAGCTGGTAGGCCTTCACGAGGACCCGCGTGGCGCTCGAGCCGTCCAGCTTCAAACCGATCAAGGTGTTCACACCCGACTGCGAGTGCAGAATCCGCGACAGTTCCTTGGGATCGACGCTCAGCGACTCGGCATCGTTCGCGCCGCCATACAGCACGGCGGGAATCTTGCCCTGACGGCGCAACCGGCCGGACTCACCCCGGCCCAGTCCCTCACGTCGTATCACATCCAATGTGGCTTCCATCTTGCGTTCCTCTCCTGATCGGCGGGGGCCCCTGCACCCCGCCTCGCGCGCCTCGCTCTTGGGACCTCAACGCCCCACGCCGCTCCCGCGCGCCCCGTCCTTCTCAAACAAACAACTTCGACACCGATGTCTCTTCGTGAATACTTCGAATGGCCTGCGCCAGCAGGCGCGCGACCGACAAGACGACGATCTTGTCGGACACCGTCTTCGCCTGGCCCTCGCTCAGGGGAATCGTATTGGTCACGATCAGGCGATCGATCGGGGCCTCGTCAATTCGCCTCATCGCCGGGCCGGAGAGGACGCCGTGCACGGCGGTCGCCAGCACGCGCGTGGCACCGCTCTCCCTGAGGGCCTGGGCCGCTTTCTGAATCGTGCCCGCCGTATCGATGATGTCATCGGCGATGATGCACGTGCGCCCGTTCACGTCGCCGATCACGTTCATCACTTCCGCGGTGCCGGTCTCGCCGCGGCGCTTGTCGATGATCGCCAGCTCGGCATCCAGCCGCTTCGCGTAGGCGCGCGCGCGCTCGGCGCCCCCCGCGTCCGGCGAGACGATCGTCATGGGGCCGAAGTTCTGCTTCGCCAGGTGGTCGATGATGACCGGCGCGGCGAACAGGTGATCGACCGGGATGTCGAAAAACCCCTGAATCTGCGCCTTGTGCAGATCCATCGTCAGCACGCGGTGCGTGCCGGCCGCGCTCAGGAGGTTCGCCACGAGCTTCGCGGAAATCGGCACCCGCGGCTTGTCCTTGCGATCCTGGCGCGCGTAGCCGTAGTACGGCAGCACGGCCGTGATCCGCGACGCCGACGACCGGCGAAACGCGTCGATCATCACGCACAGCTCCACCAGGTGCATGTCCACCGGCGAGGACGTCGGCTGCACGATGAAGACGTCCGTGCCGCGGATGTTCTCGTCGATCTGGAACGACACCTCGCTGTCCGGAAACCGGTGCAGGCGGGATCCCCCAAGCGGCACGTCGAGCTGCTCGGCGATCTCTCTGGCGAGCGCGGGATGCGCGCTGCCCGTGAACAATTTCAGCGGACCGTGTGACATCGGCGATGTAACTGGTTGGGGCGGAAGGATTCGAACCTTCGAATACGGGATCCAAAGTCCCGCGCCTTACCGCTTGGCCACGCCCCAGAACACGCTCGTTTCGGCGGCGCGCCATCCCTAGCGAGGCGCCAACGCGCCGCCGCGAACTCCCAAGTCTATCACGCACAGGGTCAGAGGCCGATTCGACGGCACGCGTCACGACGCGGCAACGTCCTCGTGGCGAACACCCGCCAGCCCTCCGATGTCCTGGCCAGATCTCGCGCCGCTTGCGAGACGGCCGCCGGATCGAAGAGGCCGAACACGGCCGATCCGCTGCCTGTCATGCCGGCGGCCTCGGCACCCGCCGACCGGCAGGCCCACACCATGTCGGCGATGACCGGGTGACGGGCGGCCACCGGGGCCTGCAGGTCATTCGCGATCGCCAACGGCCCCATCGGCCAGCCCAGCCGGACGGCCCCACTCGTCGCCGCTCCGGGCTCCTTGTCCGCGCGGTCCGCGTGCTCGTCGAACCAGCGATACGCATCAGCGGTCGAGACGCTGAAGTTGGGCCGGATGATGACCACGCCCAGCCGGGCCGCGTCGACCAGCGGGTAGACCACGTCCCCGCGATCGACGCCCAGGGCCGTGCCACCCACGAAGAAAAATGGCACGTCCACACCGAGCGACGCGCCGATGCGCAGCAGGTCGCCCGGCGTCAAGCGCCCCTTCCAGAGACGATGCAGGCCGACGAGCGCGGCGGCGGCGTCGGCACTCCCCCCGCCCAGACCGGCGCCGACAGGAATTCGCTTGTCGATCGCGACGCGGGCGTGGCGCGGGTCGCCGTCGCGGCGCATGGCCGTCCACAACGCCTGGGCGGCGCGCCATACGAGATTCGTCTCATCGGCCGGCATGTGGGGCACGTTGGTCGTGAGCACAAAGGGCCCACGCGAGGCCTGAATGGTCAGTACATCATGGAGCGCGATCGACTGCAGCACGGTCCGCACGTCGTGATACCCATCGGGCCGACACGGCCCGACGCGAAGCGAAAGGTTGATCTTTGCCGACGGTCGCAGCACGAGATCTGGCATGAGCCGTCACTGACCTTTCCTGCGCAGGGGTCCGCTCTGGCGCAGTTCGTCGAGCGTCATCGGCGTGGCGTCGTCGGGCAGGGTCAACGAGAACACCGAAGGCGCGATCGGGCTGCCGGCGGTCATGTCGTCGACGCTCACCGAGAGGGCAACCGACGGATCACGGCTGGCTTCTGACGACAACCGCCACTCGGCCGGGAGGCTCGACGCGAAGCGGCCGTAGGTCACGACGAGGCCGTCGAAGGTGCCGTCGACCGTGTGCCACGCGCCGTTGGCGAGCGTGAGGAACACTCGGCCGCTCGACGTGGTCACCGCCAGGTCGGGTCCGTAGCGCGCGCCCGCGACGAAATCCGGCGACGTGGCGACGCACCCGGTCAAGATCGCCAACCACCGCTCCGGTCCGAGCTTCACCCCCATGAGCGCGTCGGTGAGATCCTCGGGTCGACCAGTCGCCGACCGGTGGCCGTCGTCCAGATACAGCGTCGCCTGGTCGGATGTGCCGGCCAGGGTAAAGATACTGCGGCCGGCGGCGTGGCCTTCGATCCGGATCCCCGTCGCGGTCGCGCCGGTCGCGATGCCGATGGTTGGGAGTCGCTCCCCGCGGATGCGACCCGAAACGCGCAGCGACCCTCTATAGGACGTCACGCCGCGGCAGGCTCGCGTCGCCTCGGCCCAGGCGGCGGCCGCATCCGGCGCGGGATCGCCTGGACCAACAGGCGGCACGAACAACGCGGTCGCGCACGCCGACGAACACGTCAGAAGGGCGGCGCCGCTCACCACGCGGAGCGCCGAGCGCACCCTACTTCGCAAGCTGTCGAGCCTTGTCGCGCTTCTGGGTCACGGCGGCGATGTCAATTCCGTCGTGATCGCCGGCGAGCGCTCGGTCCCAGGTCGTCGCGGCGTCGGCGTACCGCTTGAGGCGGAAGTACGCCTCGGCCAAGTGATTCTGGATCACTGAAACGCGGGGCTCAGCCGCGGCCGCCCGCTCGAGGGGATCGCGCGCGAGTTCCGCTTTGCCCTGCTTGAAATAGGCCCAGCCCAGGCTATCGAGGTACGACGGGTTGTCGGTTTCGATCGCCAGCGCATGCTTGAACAGATCCACGGCGTCGTCGAGCTTCCGGTCGCGCTCGGCGAACATGTAGCCGAGGTCGTTCATGGCTTCGGCGTCGTCCGGATCCTTCTTGATCAGATCGCGGTAGACGGCTTCGGCCTGATCGACTCTGTTGGCCTTGTCATAGGCCGACGCGAGGTTGAGGGCGATGGCCGTGTCGTCGGGCGCCTTCGTCCGCGCAGCCTCGAGCGTCTGCACGGTCTTCTGGCGATCGCCGGCCGCGGCATAAATGCTTGCCAGTTCCGTCGCGTAGCGCCCGTACAGACCGGCGGCGATCTCGGCGTCGCCGGCACCGTCGACGAGCGGCTGAATCGTGGCGGCCGCGCCCGCGTAGTCCTTTTCGAGCGTCTTCGCGTCGGCGAGCGCGAGCGGCCCGCGCGGATCCTTGGGATCGATCTCGCCGATCTTGAGCGCCGCGGCTTCGGCGGCTGGCGCGTCACCCGCGCGCAGGGCGACCTCGGAGGTCAGATACCAAGCGGAGATATCCTGCGGCGCGTCTTTTGTGATCCCGTCGAGCGTGTCACGACCCGCCGCGAGATCGCCGCTGTTGACGAGCGCCGACGCATACCGCAGGCGAAGCGTGGTCGTCGCGCCCTTCTGGGCCGCCAGGGGAGCCCACACGGCAGCCGCGTCCTTCCAATGGCCGGCTTGTTCGTCGAGTTGGGCCAGGCGCGCCGTCGCTTTGAGGTCCGACGGGTCGTCACGCACGTAGTCGCCGAGCATGCTAATCGCGTCGCCGGATTGATGGTTGGCCTCGAGCGCATCGGCGAGCATCATCACGGCGTCAGGGTACCCCGGCCGGTCGTTCAAGAACACACGCAGCACGGCGATGCCTTTCGGATACTCGCCGCCTTCGACATAGAGCCGGCCGAGCGCCAGCTCGCTTGACAGGTCATGGCTGCCGTCGGCCAGGGCCAGCTCGAGGTGGCCGATCGCTTCCGTGACCAGGTTGGCCTGACGCGTGGCGTCGCTGACACTGTCCGCCATGGTGGCCTGCACAAGCCCGAGGATGCGATTTGCTTCGGCGTTCTTCGCGTCGACCTTCAGGGCGTCGAGCGCCGCAGCGACGGCTTCGGAGGTACGGCCCGCGCGGGCGTACACGCCCGCCAGCTCGGCTCGAATGTCCGCCGACTGTGGCGCCGCCACGATGGCCTGCTTGTAGGAATCGATCGCGCCCGCGACGTCGCCGTCGCTCTCGAGCATGTGTCCCTGAAGAAACAGAAAATAGGCGTCGCTGTTCGACGGGGTCGCGGTGGCCCCGGGCGCGGACTGGACCGGCGACGGGGCCTGCCCTCCCGCAGCCGTCTGGTTCGAAGCGGCGAACAGGGTGACGACGAGCAGCGCATGAGGTCCCATAGGCAGTTTCGACCCGGTTCCTTTCCATTCTGTCACTTCTGGCGCGGCTCGCCGAAGTTGACTATAGTCGCGGCATGGCCGTCGATCCTGCGCTGCTCGAGATTCTGGTCTGCCCGGCATGCCGCACACCAGTACACGTCGTCAAGGCCGGCGCGGGCCTCAAGTGCGACACCTGTCGGCGGGTCTACCCTATTCAGGACGACATCCCCATCATGCTGGTCGATGAGGCCACGGTCGAGGCCGCTGTCGAGGACTGACCGATTCGGATTCTTCTCGTCCGCCTGCGCCTCATCGGCGACGTCGTGTTCACGACGCCGGTCATCCGCGCGCTGCGGCGCCGGTACCCCGACGCGTCGCTCACGTACCTCGTCGAAGCGACCGCCGCGCCGGTCGTCGCCAAGAACGCGCACTTGAACGCCGTGATCGCGATCCCTCACACCCGTGGACTGCCGCGGATCGCCGACGATTGGCGACTGGCGCGCCAGCTCGCGGCATCGCGCTTCGATCTCGTCATCGACTTGCATGGTGGCCCCCGCAGCGCGTGGCTGGCCTGGGCCACGCGCGCGCCGGTGCGAGTGGGCTACGATGTTCCTGGCCGGGCCTGGATGTACACGCGCGTGGTTCACCGGCCGCGCGTGCTGCTCCCGCGGCATTCGGTCCTCAGCCAATGGGACTTGTTGTCGGCGACCGACTCGTCGTTTCCACCCACGCCGGATCGGTCGGCCGACCGCGTCGAGATGCCGGTCGACCCGGCGGCCGTTGACGCGGTCGCGGGCCAGTTGGCGCGGGCAAACATCCCGACCTCGGCCCGTGTGATCGTGATTCACGTGAGCGCCGGCAACCCCTTTCGCCGATGGCCGGAGTCGGCGTTCGCAGAACTGGCCGGCGGTCTAGTGGCCTGTCACGATGACCGCTGGGTTCTCCTGACGGGTGGACCGTCGGACCGCGAGGCCGCGGCGCGCGTGCTGGTGGATGCGCGCCGCCGGGCGGGTGCGGCTGCGGGCCGGCTCCTGGACGTCGAAGGGTGGTCTCTGGCCGAGCTTCGGGCCGCGTGCGATCGCGCGGCGCTCTTCGTGGGTGGCGACAGCGGACCTCTCCACGTGGCCGCGACGTCCGACGTGCCGATCGTCGGGCTGTACGGGCCGACCCTCCCTGCCCGCTCGGCACCCTGGCGGCCGAGTCACCTGCGGACGGCGGCGGTGGACGTCGGCGCCCTGCCGTGTCGCCCGTGCGACCAGCGAGTCTGTGCCCCGGGTGATTTTCGCTGTTTGACCGGCGTCACCGCGGCGTCGGTCCGCGCCGCCGCCGAAATGCTGCTGGAGCCCTGATGTCGACGGACCGCCCTCCGACACTCGAGCTATCTGCCCTCGTCGCGCTCGCCGCGGGGCTGGGCGTGATTCAGCTCACGATCTTCGGCTGGGTTCCCCTCCTCGTGGCGGGCGTGTTGTGGTGCCTCCTGCTCAAACGGGACGGGTTCCGCTGGACCGTGCCGGCCCTCTTCTGGCCGCTCGTGGCGCTGGCCGCCTGGACGCTCGTGAGCTGCGCGTTCTCGAGCGATCCGGGCGCCAGCTTTTTCCGCTCGCGCCAGCTGCTCTTCTACCTGCTGGTGCCCCTCACGATACGGGTCGCACGCGGTCCCTCCGCGATGCGCGTCCTCGACGTCGTCATCGCGGTCGGCGCCTTCAGCGCGTTGGCCGGCGTGGTCGAGTATGCGTTCATGAACTACCGCAGCATGGGCGCCCGCCCTTCGGGCTTTCTCGGCCACTACATGACGTTCTCCGGCGTCATCATGCTGGTGCTCGGCGCGGCCGTCGCCCGTCTCGTCTTCCGCGGGCGCGAGTGGATCTGGCCCGCGGTGGCCGTGCCGGCGCTCATGGCCGCGCTGGTCGTGAGCGAATCGCGCAACGCCTGGCTCGGCGGGCTGGCGGCCATCGTCGTGCTGCTCGCCCTGCGCAGCTGGAAGCTGCTCGTCGCGGTGCCGATCCTCGTCGCGGTTCTGGCGGTGCTGGCGCCGGCGATCGTGCGGGATCGCGCCAAGTCCATCTTCGATCCGTCAGACCCGACGAACCGCGATCGCATTGCGATGCTCGAGTCGGGGCGGCTCATGATTGAAGATCATCCCCTTGTCGGCGTCGGTCTCAACATGATCCCCAAGGAGTACTTAGCCAAGTACAAGACACCCGACGCGGTCGATCCGCCAGACAAGCCCGGCGACACGCGGTCGCATCTTCACGACGTGCCCGTGCAGATCGCGGCCGAGCGTGGACTGCCGGCCCTGGCTGCGTGGGTGTGGCTCGTCGTCGTGGCGACCCGCGACCTCTTCCGACTGGTTCGACGATCGACGACGCCGGCCATCGCCGCGACCGGCCTGGCCGCGATCGTCGCGATGATCGTCTCCGGACTGTTCGAGTACAACATCGGCCACACGGAGTTCCTCGTGCTGTTCCTTGGCCTCATCAGCCTGCCGTTTGCCGCCGCCAGCGGGCCACCTCCGCCAGAGGCCGCTGGCCTGGCCGTCCCCGTGCTCGTCGGTGGCGGGCCGGTGCGCTCGGCGCACGCTGCCGACGGACCCGGTCGATGAGTCGACTAGTCGAATTAGCCGCGCGTTTGCCGACGCGCCGCGTCGCGGTCATCGGCGACGTCATGCTCGATCACTTCCTGATTGGCCGGGTCGATCGCATCTCACCGGAGGCACCGGTGCCGGTGGTCCGAGTCGATCGCGACGAGTACCGTCTCGGCGGCGCGGCCAACGTGGCTCACAACATCCGGGCTCTCGGCGGCGAGGCGGCGCTCGTGGGTCTGGTCGGCGACGACGACGCGGCGCGCGTCTTGCGGCGCGAGCTGGCGACGTCCGGCATCGCCGATCGTTGGCTCGTCGTCGATCGCGATCGGCCGACGACGCGCAAGGTGCGCGTGGTCAGCGCGCGCAACCAACAGGTGGCGCGGCTCGACTACGAGCAGGATGCCGACCCGGCGCTCGTCACCTTATCGGCGCTCGCGTCAGAACTGACGGCCGCGGCCCGCGACGCGCAGGTCATCGTCGTCTCCGACTACCGGAAGGGCGTCGTCACGCCTGCCCTCATTGCGGCGGCGGCGGAGGCCGCGACCGCGGCCCACGTGCCTCTGTTCGTCGACCCGAAGGTCCCCGTGGCCGAGCGTTATCGTGGCGCCACGCTCGTCACGCCGAATCACCATGAAGCGGAACTCATGACTGGCGCCTTCATCCGGACGGCGGACGAGGCGCGGGGGGCGGCGCGCCGCCTGCACGAGCGTTCGGGCGCCAGCGTGCTCATCACCTGGGGCGAGCACGGCATGTGGCTGCTCGACGCGACGGCACCGGGGGGGGCCTACGTCGAAGAGCGCCTGCCGACCGCTGCCCGTGAAGTCTCCGACGTGACGGGCGCCGGCGACACCGTCATCGCCGTGCTCGCGCTCGCCTGCGCGGCCGGTGCGACCCTGTCCGAGGCGGCGCGCCTGGCGAATCTCGCCGCAGGCCTGGTCGTGGCGAGGTTCGGACCCGCGGTGCTGTCGCTCGATGAGTTAGCCCATGCGATCGCCGACATGCCGCGATCCTGAGGGTCCGCTCGCTCGGCCCGGCCAAGCGCCATTAGTGCCGGAAGTGCCGACGTCCTGTGAACACCATCGCGAGCCCGTGTTCGTCAGCGGCCGCGATCACTTCCGGGTCGCGCACTGATCCGCCCGGCTGCACAACGGCCGTCGCGCCGGCGGCCGCGACGGCGTCGAGGCCATCCCGGAACGGGAAGTAGGCGTCAGAGGCCGCCACCGAACCGTGCAGCCGCTCGCCGCCCTTCATGACCGCGGCTTTCACGGCATCCACGCGACTCATTTGGCCGGCGCCGACCGCAAGGGTCTGATCAGCCGCCGTGAAGATGACCGAATTCGACTTGACATGCGCGCATACCCGCCATGCGAACCGAAGGGCCGTCCACTCCGCGGGTGTCGGTGCACGCTTCGTGACGACGCGCATGTTGTCGGCGCCCTCCACCCCTCCCGGCAGCGGCCACGGCGCGGACGCCTCGACGACGCCGTCGCGCGTCTGCACGAGCCACGCGCCAAGGATCGACCGTACGTCTCGATCGCCACGCCCCGGCTCGAACGTCGTCGTCACGACGCGCAGGTTCGGTTTTGCGGCCAGCGCGGAGAGCACCTCGTCCACGTCGATTAGACCAGGGGCAATCACGGCCTCGATGAATGTCGACGTCAGCGCCCGGGCCGTCTCGACATCGATCGGCCGATTGAGCCCGACGATGCCCCCGAAGGCCGAGAGCGGGTCCGCCTCGCGTGCGCGGACGTAGGCACTGGCGATGGCCTCGCCCGTCGCGACGCCGCAGGGATTCGTGTGTTTGACGACCACCGCCACCGGCTCGTTGAACTCGAGCGCGATGCGCGCGGCAGCATCCAAATCGAGGAGGTTCGTGAACGAGAGTTCCTTGCCTTGATGCACGGTTGCGTGGCTGAACCCCGTGCGGCCCTCGGCGTACCACGCGCCGGCCAAGTGCGGATTCTCCCCGTAACGGAGGTCGCGCACCTTGGTGAGGTGGGGCTGCCACGTGGCGGGCCACGTCGAGACGGCGCCTCCCCGTACGAACGTGCCCGCCTCGTCGTCGGCCCGGACGTCGTCGAGCGTCGTCGCGATCATCTGGTCGTAGGCGGCGGTGTGCGCGAACGCGCGGCGCGCCAGATGAAACCGAAACGACGGTCGCGGCCCGCGAGCATCGGCGAGCGCCGCGAGCACGGCCGGGTAGTCATTGGGATCGACCACGACGAGCACGTCGTCAAAGTTCTTCGCGGCCGCCCGAAGGAGACTGGGACCGCCGATGTCGATCTCTTCAATGAGGTGATCGAAGGCCAGATCCGGCTTGGCGGCCGCTTGCGCGAACGGGTACAGATTGACGACGACGAGGTCGATCGGCGTGATCTGATGCTCGGCGAGCGCGGCACGATCGTCGGCGCGGTGCCGGCGCGCCAGGATACCGGCGTGGACGTGCGGGTGGAGCGTCTTGACGCGGCCATCCAACATCTCCGGGAAGCCCGTCACGTCGGCGATGCCGACGACGGCCAGGCCGGCTTCGATCAGGACCCGCGCCGTCCCGCCGGTGGACACGAGTTCCCAACCACTGGCGGCCAACGTGCGCGCGAACGGGACGAGGCCGGTCTTGTCAGAGACGCTCAAAAGGGCGCGCATGCCGAGACGTAAGGGTATCGCGGCCGGCCCAAGCGATGCTCCCCTCCCCCTTCTTGACGAGCCGGGCGAGCGCCGTTACACTATTTCAGACGTTAAGCGGGTTGATGTCGAAGTCAAGACCGCAAGTGGCGGTCTTTTTTTGTGTACCTGGTCGTACCCGCGAGGCACACGGCTAGGGCTCGTGCGGCTATTCACGCCGCGTTTTTAAGGAAGAAAGAAAGATGCGCATCACCGGCAAGGTCAAGTGGTTCAACAACGCCAAGGGTTACGGGTTCATCGAGCGCGAGGGGGGCAACGACGTGTTCGTTCACTTCTCCGCGATTCAGGGCGCCGGCTTCCGGACGCTCGAGGAAGGCCAGGCGGTCGAGTTCGAGATCGTCGACGGTCCGAAAGGACCACAGGCCGGCAATGTGACCAAGGCAGGCTAACAGAATCACCGGGGACCGGAGCGCTGGCGTTCCGGTCCCTCACCTTGCTCCCCGCCAGTCCCTCCCGCCGACGCCACTGACTTTCTATCGAATCAAAAACCACACGAGCGGCAGCCATAGTTCCCGCGCGTAGGGGACTGGTCTGTCGTCGACGAGGACCTCGGTGCCCGGCACCGATCCGATCAACTCGTAGAGATCGCGCACGCGCAAGGGACGATCGGCTGGGAAGAACCGGGCCCGGTGGCGGCGCTCGCCGTCTTCGGTGAACTCGGTGTACTCGTCGGACGCCCGCGCCAGCGCGAGGGCCTTGTCGAAGTTCTCCCCACTGAAGTCTGGAAAGACGAACGACACGGAAAACGGCAACGGCGGAGCGCCAAACAGCACTTGACGCAGTTCGGGATGCACCCGGGCCAGCTCGTCGTCGGTTGGCTGCTCAGGGAGATCGGCGTACGGCCAGAAGCGCTCGACCGGTCGATACGACGGGTGTTCGTCCAGCACGCGATCGGGCGGCTTCGCGTCGGCCATTCCGTTTCGGATGGTATCCTGCCACGTTTCGAGTCGCAACCATTCGATGACGTCTCACCGCGCCATCCCGTCGATTGATCGTTTGCTCGAGCGACCCGCGCTCGTCGCCGCGATCGCCCGGCACGGCCGCGCGGCCGTCACGGAGGCGACCCGTCGCGCCGCGGACGCGTGGCGTTCGGGTGCTGGCGCCGCGACAGACGACGCGTCGGATCGGATCGGCGCGTGGATCGAGGCGTGCGTCGCCGCGGACCTCGAGGCACGGATCACGCCCTCCTTGCGCGCCGTCATCAACGCCACGGGGGTCATCATCCACACGAACCTGGGGCGCGCACCGCTCGCCGCCGAGGCGATCGCTCATGTCGGCCGCATCGCGGCCGGCTACACCAACCTGGAATACGACCTCGACGCCGGCACGCGAGGCCAACGGCAGATCCATGCCGAGCGTCTGCTCTGCCAGCTGACGGGCGCCGAGGCCGCGCTCGTGGTGAACAACAACGCTGCTGCCGCGCTCGTGACCTTGGCGGCGTTAGCCGACGGCCGGGACGTGATCGTCTCGCGGGGCGAGCTGGTGGAGATTGGCGGCGGCTTCCGCGTGCCGGACATTCTGGCCCAGTCCGGGGCGACGCTCCGCGAAGTCGGCACGACCAATCGCACGCGCACGGCCGACTACGCGGCGGCGATCGGCGATCGGACGGCCGTGATTCTACGCGTGCACCCGTCGAACTTCCGGATCGAGGGGTTCACCGAGCGCCCGAATCTCGCCGACCTGACGTCGCTTGCCCACCGTTTTGACTTGCCGCTCGTCGAGGATCTGGGCAGCGGCTGGCTAGGACTCGACGTCCCGCCACCGGGCCTGGCGCACGAGCCCTCGGTCGTCGACAGCCTGCACGCAGGCGCGGACCTCGTGGCCTTCAGCGGCGACAAGCTGCTCGGCGGCCCGCAAGCCGGGATCGTCGTCGGGCGACGCGACCTGGTGTCGACGATCGGCCGGCATCCCCTGATGCGCGCGGTTCGGGCCGACAAGCTGGCCTACGCCGCGCTCGAAGCGACGCTCGCGCTCTGGGCCCACAGCCCGTCGCGTGGCTCGATTCCCGTGTTCGACATGCTGTCGACGCCGATCGCGGTGGTGGCCGCACGGGCGGCACGCCTCATCGAGGGCCTCGAGCGCGATGCCTCGGTGACGTGCCGCCTCGCCGAGGGCGCGTCCACGCCTGGCGGGGGAAGCGCCCCGGAGGCGACCATCCCGACCGCGCTGGTCACGGTGACGACGCCCCACCACTCCGCGGCTGCGCTCCATGATCGCCTTCGACATGCCACGCCCTCAGTCGTGGGCCGGATTGAGGACGATCGGGTCGTGCTGGATCTCAGAACCGTTCGCGACGCGGAGGTCGAACCACTGGCGCGGGCCGTTCGATGGGCGGCGGCCGCCCGACGCTCAGAAGATTGACGCGACGGAATCTACCGCGACGCGGAGCAACGTTCCCGGCAGCACGCCGAGGTAAAACACCGCGGCCAGGGCAAGCACCATGCCGGCCATGGCCACCTTCGGGACGGCCGGACGATGGCCGGGCGCCTTCTCTTCGACCATGTACATCATGACCACAATGCGCAGGTAGAAGAAGACCGAGACGACGCTGGTGAGGACTCCGAGAATCGCGAGCGAGAGCAGGTTCTGCTGAATCGCCGCGTTGAAGATGTACCACTTCGCGACGAAGCCCACCGTCGGCGGGAACCCGCCGAGCGACAACAGGAACACGGTGAGGAGGGCGGCCAGGCCCGGCCGGTCCTTGCCCAGACCGGCGAAGTCACGCACGTCGTCGTGCGGCCGATCCGGTGTCGAGAGCGCCGCGAGCACGCCGAAGGCGCCAAGGTTCGTCGCCGCATAGGCCACCAGATAGAACAGGATCGCGGCTTTGCCGGCGGTGTTGGCGGCCACGAGGCCGACGAGCAGGTACCCCGCATGGGCGATGCTCGAGTACGCGAGCATGCGTTTCACGCTCGTCTGCGCCACACCGACGACCGTGCCGAGGATCATCGTCAGTCCGGCGATGGCGGACAGCACGGGCATCCAGTCGACGCGCAGCGGTTCGAGCGCCGAGAGAAACACGCGCACGAAGGCGGCAAAGGCCGCAGCCTTCACGCCGGTCGACATGAAGCCGGTCACGAGCGTCGGCGCACCCTGGTAGGCATCGGGCGTCCACATATGGAACGGCACGGCCGACACTTTGAAGGCGAACCCGACGAGCAGGAACACCATCGCCAGGATCAGGATGAGGTTGGGACTAAGCGCGGCCCCGGCCACCTGCATGCCGAGCTCATCGAGCTTCGTGGTTCCCGACACGGCGTACGCGAGCGCGATGCCGTACAGGAAGACCGCACTTGAGAACGACCCGAGCACGAAGTACTTGAACGCCGCCTCCGCGCCCGCCTCGCTCGACCGGCGCAGGCCGGTCAGGACATAGACGCCGAGCGACAAGATCTCGAGGGCGATGAAGATGAGGAGCAGGTCGCGCGTCGAGGCCATCAACATCATGCCGGCTATCGAGAACAGCATGAGCGCGTAGTACTCCGCCGCAGGCAACTGGTCACGCTCCGCGGCGCCGACGGAGAGCAGCGTCGTCAGAGCGCCGATCCCGGCAATCGTGACGTTGAAGAAAATCGAGTAATGGTCGATGACGATGACGCCAAAGCCGATTTTCTCCTGATGCCACTGCAGCACCGACGCGGCGATGGCGCCGCCCAGGCCGATAAGGCCCAGCAACTCGAACGGCATGCGCTCGTCCCCGGACCGGAACGCCTCCGCCAGCAGCGTGGCGCACGCTGCGAGCGTGACGATGAGCATCGGCGCGATGGCCGCAAAATCCGTTTGCGTCATCGCCGCACCACCGCTTCCCGCACTTCGGGAAGGACCGCCGGGTGGCGCGCGGCGTTCATTGGCAACGACGTGCCGCGGACGTGTTCGACGACGCGCCGCACCGCAGGCTCCATGGGCTTGAGGAAGACGTTAGGCGCGACGCCCATGATGATCGCCACGGCGCACACGGGTCCGATCACGAACCATTCGCGCAGGCTCAAATCGCGGAGCGCGCGGTTCTTGGGATTGGTCACCGTGCCGTAGTTCACCCGCTGGAACATCCACAGCATGTACACCGCCGACAGGATGACGCCGGTGGCGGCGACCGCCGTGAAAAGGCGCGCGTGCGCGGAAAAGGGGCTGGCGAACGTCCCCACCAGGATCAAGAACTCGCCGACGAAGCCGTTCATGCCCGGCAGGGCGATCGAAGCCAGCGTCACGAGGAAGAACGCGGCCACGAGCTTCGGCATCACGGCCTTGAGTCCGCCGAACTCGGCGATCTGCCGCGTATGCCGACGGTCGGACAGCATGCCGACCACGAGAAACAGACCGCCCGTCGAGACGCCGTGCGCCACCATCTGGAAGACCGATCCCTGCACGCCGTTCACGGTCAGGGCGCAGATGCCCAGCACGACGAAGCCGAGGTGGCTGACCGATGAGTACGCGACCAGCTTCTTCATGTCGGGCTGCACCATCGCGACGAGCGCGCCATAGACGATGCCGACGACCGCGAGCGTGGCGAGATAGGGCGCGAACAGGCGCGCGGCCTCGGGAAACAGCGGGAACGCAAATCGCAGCAGCCCGTAGGTGCCCATCTTCAGGAGCACGCCGGCCAGGATCACGGACCCAGCCGTCGGCGCCTCGACGTGGGCATCGGGCAGCCACGTGTGAAATGGAAAGATCGGCACCTTGATGGCAAAGGCCACCGCGAACGCGAGGAAGAGCCAGGTCTGCAGTCCGCTCGGAATCGAGAGGGCCATCAGGTCCGCCAGGTCAAAACTCGGCACACCGGTCTGCACCTGGTGGAAGGAGGCGAGCCACAGGATCGCGACGAGCATCAGCACGC
>Ga0182024_10008619_pt1 | contig 21399 bp, 18 predicted proteins | sample P32metaG_FD_120480 | JGI IMG/M metagenome (GOLD analysis project Ga0182024, IMG submission 120480) | Permafrost microbial communities from Stordalen Mire, Sweden - P3-2 metaG (Illumina Assembly) | ecosystem: Environmental > Terrestrial > Soil > Wetlands > Permafrost | place: Sweden: Stordalen...
AGCGACGCGCCAAACTCCGCGCCATCTTAAAGGACCGCGACCGCATCGACCCCGACGACGTCATCATGTCCCCGGAAGAAGCCTCGCGCCGAGGACTCACCGCAACCGTCTGCTTTCCTCACGGCAACCTGGCCCCAGAAGGCAGTGTGATAAAAAGCACTTCCATCGACCCGACCGTAGTCGGCGCCGACGGCGTCTATCGCAAAACCGGCCCCGCCCGGATTTTCTTAAGCGAACCCGCCGCCATCGCCGCCATCAAAAACGGAGCCATCAAATCCGGCGACGTCCTGGTCCTCATGTGCCGGGGCCCCATGGGCGCTGGGATGGAAGAAACCTACCAGCTCACCTCCGCCCTTCGCTACTTGCCCTTCGGAAAAGAAGTCGCCATCGTCACCGACGCGAGATTCAGCGGCGTCTCCACCGGAGCCTGCATCGGCCACGTATCGCCCGAAGCCCTGGCCGGCGGCCCCATCGGCAAACTGCAAGAAGGCGATCTCATTGAAATCGTCGTCGACCGCGTCAACCTCGAAGGCTCCGTAAATCTAGTAGGCCCGACAGGCGTCGAAGAGGGCACGCGGATTCTCGCTCAGCGAGAACCTCGTAAAGATCTGGCCCGCGACCCTCAACTCCCGGACGACACCCGCATCTGGGCCGCTTTACAAGACATCAGCGGAGGCACGTGGGGCGGCGCGGTCTACGACGCCGAGTCCATCCTAAAAGTAATCGCCGCCGGCAAACACGCTCTCCTCAAATAACTCGAGACTCCAGTGGCCCGACGTGGCGCACGCACTCATGCGTGCCGCGTCGAGACTCGTCTCGATGCTTGCTTACCGACCCCGAAACCTAACCGACCACCGAACATCCCCACCCCTCTCCGAATCCAACCGGACCCTTACCACTCCCTGATCGCGCGACACAATCGATCCGCCGACCACACTCTCCGCCACCCACTCCCCCTCCGCGATCCTCAGCTCATAAGGATCGCCCGCGACCACCCTGCTTTCGCCGGACAACACCGGTATGCCCCATCCCTCGTTCGACAAATCGAGCAGACCTTGCGTGATGTGCCGCGACGTGCTCACCACCTGCGGATGACGGAACGCCTTGCGAATCGTGATCACGGCGCTTGACGATGCGGGCAGTTTGAACCGCAGACGGTCGCGCACCGGGTCGAGCAGCTTGTTGGTCCAATATTCGAATGCCGCGTACTCGACGCCGGGCTCCAGCCCCAGTTTCGAAACCGGATAATCGATCTCCCGATCTTCCTTCTCCCAATTAAACAGCCCGACCACCATCCGCCCATCCGATCCATTCACCGTCCAGATGCGAGGCATATCGCGCTCAAACAAATCCACCGGGCGCGCCGGCAACCCGTGCGACGGCATGGTCCTCTTCAACAAATCCACCCGCTCCGCAGGCAGCCCCGCGAACGCTTCGCTCGATACGCTCAACTGCCCCGAAATCGTCACCCACGCCGAAATCAACCGAGCCTGGTTCAACGGCAGCGCCGTCCGCACATACAGCGGATCCGGATCGTTCCACCAAACCCTCCCATTCAAAAAATAATTCCGCGTCCCGTATTTCGGACCCCGAATCAGCGCGTCCCACCCCGTCCCGTTATCCGGCCCGATCCGCATCGCGTCCAGCAGCCCGAACGACCCTCCGTACACCCGCATATTCTGCGGCGTGTTGCACCCCAGGAAAAACACGTCCGGCCCCGCCGCGTCCCTCACCAGCTTCAACCCATCCCGATACATTTCGATATTCGTCTTATCCGGATCGTGCAGCACGGCATTGCCGATCTGGTCGTCTTTATACGAGTCGTTGACATACTCCATCTCCGTCGCGCTACCCGTCCACAACCCGTCCATCTTGAAATACCGAAAACCCCACTCCGCGATCCGATGCACCAAATCCCGCACATACTCGCGAGCCGCCGGATTGGTCATATCCAGACTCGTCCCACCCCACCGCACGTCATACGGTTTGCCGTCCGCGCGATGCGCGAACCAATCCTGATGCTCCTTAAACCACGGATCTTCGAAATTCCCCGCGAACGGCATAAACCAGATCCCCGGCGTCAGCCCGTGCGCCGAGATCATGTCCGCCGTCGCCTTCATCCCCGATGGATAAGGCCCGGTCGTCTTCACCTGCGTGAAATTTTTCATCGGCCCGTTGGCCTTCACCCCGTCCTGCCATCCGTCGTCGATTTGCACGAACGAAAATCCGTACGGTTTGAGATTCTTCTCCGCAAACTCCACCTGCGCCGGCAATTCCTTCTCGCTCGAAGCATGCGCGTGATACCAGGTGCAATACCCAACAGGCTGCGGCTTCAGCTTCACGTGATAATTCTTCGCAACCGCATCCGCCCACGCCTCGAGGCCGAGCCGCGCGTCATCGAAATATCCAACCGCGAACGTCTCCAGCATCTCCGCCTGCTTCACCCGCAGCTTCCCGTAATCGATTTGCGCATCGACGAACACCTTCCCGCCCTTCACCTCGGAAAACACCACCCCCGACCCGCGATCGCTAGTAATCCACCCCGCAACAACTCCCTTCCGAGTCTCCGGATCCGCAATCGCCGACCACATGTAACTCCCGCCAGCCTGAAGCCCACCAGTCCCCAGCACTCTGGCATTCGGTATCGCAACCGAAAAATGCACCGGACGAATTTTCTCAATAACGCCACTCCGCACCGTAGACCGGAACAGCACAAACGGACTCCGCACCTCTATCGAATCCGCATCCCCATTCGCATATGTAACCTCAATCGCGTCGCCATTCACGCGCGCCGACCCCGTCCCCCGCAGCGTCCCGTCAATCTCGACGCCCCTCTCGACAATCGAAAACCCACCGCCGCCGAGCCTCACCTCAAACATCTCGTTATGAATGGCCAAGTCCTGCGCGCCAGCAACCGCGCACGCAAACAGCGCAAGTAAGATTCTCATAAGACGAAATCAGTATAGTATCCGCCGCCAGCAAGTCGACAACAATCCCGCGCCGCTACTTTACTGCCCGCCCATCCGTCCGTGTGGGGCCGGCTATTCAGCCGGCAGCCGCCCTTTCAGGCGGCTCTTAGATGTAGAATCGCAACGTGCTCAAATTTCTCCTCCTCCTAACCGCCGCGACCCTCAGCGCCCAAAAAACCCTCGACATCTACTGGATCGACGCCGAAGGCGGCGCAGCCACGCTCATCGTGACCCCCTCCGGCCAATCCCTCCTCGCCGACACCGGCAATCCCGGCGACCGCGACGCCCAGCGCATCTACGACGTCGCCACCAAGCAGGCCCATCTCAAGAAAATCGACACCGTCCTCATCACCCACTTCCATAGCGACCACGTCGGCGGCGCGCCCGCGCTAGCCAAACTCATCCCCATCGGCGAATTCATCGATCACGGCGATTCCGTCGAGACCACGAACCCCGCCGACGCCCAGCGCTGGGAAGCCTATAAAACCGTGTCCGCGGGCCATCGCCACTCTCTCTCCGTGAGCGAAGCAATCAAATTAAAAGGAGTCAAAATCGACATCGTCTCCTCCAACGGCACCGTCCTCTCCAAAGGAGGCGCCGCCAACTCCCTCTGCTCCGCCGCCCAAAAAAAAGATCCCGATCCCACCGAAAACGCCCGCAGCCTGGGCTTCAAACTCACCTACGGGAAATTTACCTTTCTCGATCTAGGCGACCTAACCTGGAACAAAGAACTGGAACTCTCCTGCCCCGAAAATCACCTCGGCCACGTGACCCTCTATCAAGCCACCCATCACGGCTTCTATAACGACAACTCCGGCGCCCCCGCCCACGTCTGGTCTCTCGAGCCGCAAGTCGTCATTGTCAACAACGGCCCGCGCAAAGGCCTCGGCGCAAACGCCTGGGACACGATCTCGAAAATCCCCAATCTCGAAGACACCTGGCAAGTCCATCTTTCCCTCGCTACCGACCAAGCCCACAACACCACCGGCCAGCAGATCGCCAACATGGAGCCCACCGCCGAATGCAAAGGCAATTTCCTGAAAGCCAGCATCTCCCCCAACGGAAAATTCATCATAACCAACAGCCGCAACAATTTCTCAAAATCCTACACCACCCACTAACACCACCAATTCTCCGTCCGATGTGGGGCCGGCTATACAGCCGGCAGCCGCCCTTTCAGGCGGCTTCTTGTTGTTCGCTATCATGTGACTCATGCAGCGCCTTTTAGCCCTCTTCCTCCTCCTCTCTCCCCTCTACGCCCAGCGCAAACCCGGCATCACCGCCGAAGACTATCTCTCTTTCGAATTCCTCAGCGACCCCCAAATCTCCTCCGACGCCCAGTGGGTCGCTTACACCGTCGCCACGATCGACCAGAAAGCGAACCGCCGCGTCTCCCGCATCTGGATCTCGTCCATCGACGGCACGCACCCGTCCGTCCCCTTCACCAGCGAAACCACCTCTTCCACCTCGCCCCGCTGGTCCCCCGACGGACGCTTTCTCGCCTTCCTGTCAGCCCGCGACGGCGCACGCCCCCAAATCTGGCTCCTCTCGCGCAATGGAGGCGAAGCCCGCCGCGTCTCCAACCTCGAAAATGGCGCGTCGAATTTCGAATGGTCCCCCGACGGAACCCGCTTCGTCTGCCTAACCCGCACCGGCCCTCCGCCCTCGAAAACCAGCGATGTCCGCCACTACACCCACATCTATTACAAATTCAACGACACCGGATACTTCGACGAAAAACGCTCCCACGTCGCCATCATTGACGTGCGCACCGGAGCCGCGAAACAAATCACCGACGGCGACAACTGGAACGACCTCGACCCCCACTGGTCCCCCGACTCCACCCGCATAGCGTTCGTGTCGAACCGCACCGGCAAGGAGTTCGACCTCGACCACAACTCCGACGTCTGGACCATCCCCGCCACCGGCGGAACACTGACGAAAATCTCCGACCACATCGGCCCTGATACCAGCCCCCGCTGGTCCCCCGACGGCACGCGCATCGCGTTCCTCGGCGCCGAAGACGAGGAAGCCCCGCCGATGATCTACCTAGCCCCGTCGTCCGGCGGCAAGTCGTCCCCAGTGAATAAATCCTTCGATCAAACCGCATCGGAACTCATGTGGGCCGAACAAGGCCGCGCACTCTACTTCAACTCCGGCGTCAAAGGCGAGATGCATCTCTTCCGCATGGACGCCACCAGCGGCGCTCTCACCGCCGTAACCACCGGCCCCAGAGCCGTCCGCTCCGCCTCCGTCCACGACGCGACCAAAAAAATCGTCTATCTCTCCAACGACTTCACCCACCTTGACGACCTCTTTGTACGAGATGCCTCAGGTTCCGAACATCAGTTGACCCACCTGAACGCCTCTCTGTGGGAGCAGCGCCAGCTAGCGTCGGTCGAACGCATCAACTACACCGCCTCGGACGGTTGGCCCATTGAAGGTTTTTTAGTCAAGCCGATTAACTTCGACCCCGCGAAAAAATATCCGCTCATCGTCAGCATTCACGGCGGACCCGCAGGTCAGTACGGCGTCGATTGGTTTCACGAATTCCAGGTCTACGCTGGCAAAGGCTGGGGCGTCTTTTTCTGCAACCCGCGAGGCTCCACCGGCTACGGCCGCAAATTCCAGCGCGGCGTCGTCAATGAATGGGGAGGCAAAGCCTACACCGACATCATGACCGGCCTCGAAGAAGCCCTCAAGCGCAGTTCTTGGATCGACCGCGACCGCCTGGGCGTCACCGGAGGCTCCTACGGCGGCTACATGACCAACTGGATCACCACCCAAACCGACATCTTCCGCGCCGCCGTCACCCTCCGCAGCATCTCCAATTTCATCAGCGACGATGGCACGCGCGATGGCGCCTACGGCCATGAAAAAGATTTCGGCGGCGATATCTTCCAAAACTACGACGCCTACTGGAAATACTCCCCGCTCCACTTCGCCAACAAAGTAAAAACCCCGACGCTGGTCCTCCATTCCGATAACGATTACCGGGTTCCCATCGAACAAGGCGAACAATGGTTCCGCGCCTTGCAGCACTTCGGCGTCGTTAGCGAACTGGTCATGTTCCCCCGCGAAAATCACAACCTCACCCGCACGGGCGAACCCAAGCACCTGGTAGAAAGCATCAACTGGCAATGCTACTGGTTCGACCGTTTTTTGAATGGCAACGCGTCGGCAAAACGTCCCAACGAATGACTCTGCCGCCCGATCTCGATAACATCCTCCGCGCCCTCCACGCCAAGGGTTATCGAGCCCTGATCGCCGGCGGCGCAGTCCGCGACGATCTTCTAGGCCTGGAACCGAAGGACTTCGACATCGAAGTCTACGGTACATCCTTCGACGACCTCACTCGTGTGCTCGCCCAATTCGGCCGCATCGATTTAGTAGGACAAACCTTCGGCGTAATCAAACTCGGCCCCTACGACTTCAGCCTCCCCCGCCGCGACAGCAAAACCGGAAAATCCCATCGCGATTTCTTAACCACCTTCGACCCCGAGATCACCCCGCGCGAAGCGTGCAGCCGCCGCGATTTCACCATCAATGCGATGGCCTTCGATCCCATCGCCGGCGAACTCCTCGACTTCTTCAACGGCCGCGAAGACCTGCAAAAAAAAATCCTCCGCGCGACCAGCAGCGCCTTCCGCGAAGATCCGTTACGCGTCCTTCGAGGAATGCAGTTCGCCTGCCGCTTCAACTTGACCCTCGATCCCGCAACCGCCGCCGAGTGCCGCGCCATCGCCGACCAATACTCGACCATCGCCCAGGAACGCATCGCCGAAGAATTCATGAAGTGGGTGACAAAGTCCGCTCACCCCGGCCGTATCATCGAATATCTGGCCGCCACCGGCTGGATACAACACTTCCCCGAACTAGCCGCCCTCCGCGACGTTCCGCAAGACCCCGAATGGCACCCCGAAGGCGACGTCGCCACGCATACGATGCTGGTAGTCGATGCGGCTGTTCAAATCGCGGCACGCGATTTGCTTGAAAATGAGGCTCGTGCCGTCCTCGTCTTCTCCGCGTTAACCCACGATTTCGCCAAAGCCACCACCACCGCTCTCCGCGACCGCAACGGCCGCCAACGCTGGACCGCCTACGGCCACGAGTCCGCCGCAGGCCCGCTCGCGCGCGCCTTCCTCAACCGCATCGGCATCAAGCCCGCGATCGTCGACCAGGTCGTCCCCCTGGTAGAAAATCACCTCGCCCACTCCAGCCTCCGCAACGACGTGACGCCGCGGACAGTTCGACGTCTGGCGCTTCGCGTCGCCCCCGCGAGCATCACCCAACTAATCCGCCTGATCGAAGCCGACCATTCCGGCCGCCCTCCCCTCCCAGCCGCCCTCCCCGACTCGGCCCTCCGTATCCAAGAAATGGCCGCCGGACAATCCGTCGAGCTTAAACCCCAACCCGCGTTAATCCTGGGCCGCCACGTCCTCCCCTATTTCGACAACGTCCCCGGCCCCCACATCGGCGAAATCACCAAAGCCGCCTACGAAGCCCAACTGGACGGCGCCTTCTCCACCGATGAAGAAGCCCTCCTATGGCTCTCCCATCTCATGTCCGCCCGCTAACGTGGCGCACGCACTCGTGCGTGCCGCGTCGAGACTCGTCTCGATGCCTGCGTCTCTTCTCCGCACCCCTGCGTCACTCTCGTGAAATGTGCTTAAGTCTAAAAATGCACTCTTTCCTCCTCGCTATCCTCTTAGCCGCCGACCTCACCCCTCAACAGCAGTCCGCGATCGACCACATCTCCGCCCAATCCCTCCGCGGCCATCTCTCCTTCATCGCCTCCGATCTCTTAGAAGGCCGCGCGACTCCTTCAAAGGGCCTCGACCTGGCCGCCGAATACATCGCCTCCCAATTCCGCCGAGCCGGCCTGGAACCCGCAGGCGACGACGGCTACTTCCAAACGGCAACCCTCCTCCAGCGCGAACCCAACTGGGAAGGTTTTCAAATGGTCTTTTCTGCGGGTGGAAAATCCGTTAGCATCGACAAATCCGAGGCCTACATCCTCCCCGACGCCGCGCTGAACCTCCGCGACGTCCCCGTCGTAGGGCTCGGTCCAGATTCGCCGGCTGCGGAGACGCGTGGCAAAGTTGTGATCGCGACGAACCCGCGTGGAAGAGGCAATTTCGATCAGTCGGCGCTCGTCCTCTTCACCAGCCCCAATATTCCCACCGGCCCCCAAGTCCGCGACCCCGAGTCCGGCCCCGCCCGCAGCATGAACGTGATCAACAAACCCGAGCTAGCCGCCTTCCTAAAAGACAACCCCGACGCGAAACTGACCCTCCACATGGCCGCTCCCATCGAGCGCCCCGTGAAGGTCCACAACGTAGCCGCCCTCCTCCGCGGCTCCGACCCGCAGTTAAACGACACCTACGTCATGCTCACCGCCCACTACGATCACCTGGGCACGCGCGCCACCGGCGACGACAAAATCTTCAACGGCGCCAATGACGATGGCAGCGGCACCGTCTCGGTGGTAGAAATCGCCTCCGCCATCGCGGCGCTGCCCAAGCACCCCGCCCGCAGCATCCTGTTTATGACCTTCTTCGGCGAAGAGCGAGGCCTGGTCGGCTCCCGCTACTACGGCCGCCATCCCATCGTGCCTCTGGAAAAAACCATCGCCGATTTGAACCTGGAACAAATCGGCCGCACCGACGCCAGTGACGGCCCGCAAATCGGCACCGCCTCCATCACCGGCTTCGATTTCTCCGAACTCCCCGGCATCCTCGCAGAAGCCGGAAAAATCGCCGGCATTAAGGTCTACAAAAACGAGCAGGCGAGCGACCCCTACTTCGCCCGCAGCGACAATCAAGCCCTAGCCGACGTAGGCATCCCCGCCCACACGTTATGCGTAGCGTTCGATTACCCCGACTACCACAAAGCCACCGACCACTGGGAAAAAGTAGATTATTCCAACATGGCGAAGGTAGACCGAGCCGTCGCGCTAGCGTTGCTCCAAGTAGCCTCCGACGCCCCACCCCCCAAGTGGAACGACTCCAACCCAAAGGCGAAAAAATACGCCGAAGCAGCCAAAAAACTCCACCCATAAAATGCGAACATGCGCGAAAACCGGGCGAGGGGGCGAAAACCGGGGCGAAAACCGGGACAGACTACTCTGTCCCAAGGCGCCACAGCCTCCCGCGAAACGCTCCCGCGCCACTCGCCGCGTGGACAGAGCGGTCTGTCCCGGCTTTCGCCCCGTCCCCTTTCTTCTTCTGCTCGCCCCCGCACTCCCCCTCTTCCCACAACCACAAAAAGCAATCTTCCCAACCGACACCCGGCCTTTCACGCAATCAGAAGATCACGACCTAATCCAAACCGTCTGCCCCGGCCATACCGAAAAATCGGGCAAAGTCGAATGCGGAAAAAACTGCCCATCCTCCACCGGACTCGATGGTGGCGAACACATCTTCGACTGGACGCTAGTCCGCGTCACGCTCGGCCATTTCCTCTCCCCGACCAGCGAAGACGCAGTCGTCTCCACCGACGGCTGTGAGCCGCATGCAAGCAACTGGGGAGGCTCCGTCCTCTTGACCCGCCGTGCCGAAAAATGGAGGATGATCTGGTATACGCCCGGACTTCAAACTTCTCGTTGCCACAAGGTTCAACTCAAGGGCAGCCGCGAAATCCTGGTATGCCTCGGCGAATCCGGAGGGCAACGCAACATCTGGGCGCAGATCTACGCTGAGGACATCGCGCGCCCCCAGCCCGCCTTGATGGGAACCGATTCCCCCGGTATCTTCGAGGTTCTCGACGATACCGCTTTCTGCGCCACGAACAAGCCTTATACGCTGAAGCACGCCGTGATCGAAAAAGTCGAATTCACGGATGTGGCGATGTCGGTAGTCTTCAGCCAAGGCGCTCGCCCAACGACGCCCGCCGACGCAGAGGCCTGCAAAGCATCGCGCCCAAAACTCCTGCCGCCCATGCACCGCTACCGAATGGACTTCCTCTTCGACGGCCACAACTACAAGCCCACCCCATCCAGCGCCGCGCTAGCCAAACGCCTCGATCTCCGCTAACCCGCGACCGCCCTCCCCCTCATCTTCCCTCCGAAATAAGCACACTCCCCCGCCACAGGACACTCCCCGCACTTCGGCTTCTTCGTCTTACAAATCTTTTGCCCATGAACTTTCAACAACAAATACGCCCGTGCCCGAGCATCGATCTTCGCAGGCACCTCCGCCTCAATCAGCCCCTGTGCCTCCTTATAAGTGACCCCGTAATTCTCCCTCTCCCGCCCCAGCCGGATCCGCACCAGCACATGAGGACAATTCGACGGTACCGCCGCCACCGGCGATATTCCTCCAAACAGCAAAATCCGATCCGCCCCCGGATCGGCGATGTTGGAAAACGTCTTCAACGCCACGCGAATCTTCGAAATCGTCAGCCCCTTCAACCCCTCCAGCAAATCCCCGCCGAATTCCTTTTCGACTCGCTCCGCGATCTCCTTCAACCGCATCGCGCGCAACTCCGGCACCATCCCCCCGGCCTTCAACGCCGCCGCCATCTTCGCCGGATTCGCCGCTAGCAGCTGTTCCGTCGACACTCCGATTTCTCTCTCCAGCGCAGCCCACCCCTTGGAGCAAGCCGCATCGCTAGCCGGATACCCGCAGTGCCACCAAACAAGAAATAGATAAGGATCGGTAGGCCACTCCGGCACCTGCGCGCCATGAAACGCCTCCAGCCTGTCAAGCAATTGCCCGATATCCGACATACCCACAATGTGCGAAAGAAGGGGACAGCCTTCTCTGTCCCAAGGCGCCACTACCCGCGCCCGAACGCTCAACTCCACATCGCCAGTGGACAGAGCGGGCTGTCCCCTTCTTTCGCCCCCTCCACAAACCCTACGGCTTGCTCACCATCGGCCTCAACAACTGCCGCCACTCCGTATCGAACACCCCACCCCGCACCACCGTCCTCTGCCCCGGCGAGATCATCGCGTAATCCCCCAGCCTGGGATACAGCAGCGCATTCGACCCCTTGAATTCCTCCTCGTGAAACGTGTGCCCGCTATTAAACACCACGTATCGCGACGGATTCAACGGATTCGGTGCAATCATCGCCGGCACCAGCGGAGCCGAGGGCCACGCCCTCATCAGCATCGGCGCGATCTTTTTCGTCCACTTGTTGCTCTGCGCATCGCCGAACAGCACCAGGTGATATTTCTCCACATCCTCGTCGGTCACCGCCTTGTCGTCCTTGATCCGCGCCTCGCCGCGCATGTACTTCGCCCACTCCCTCAAAAACTGCTCCATCGTTTCTTGGATATATTTGGCCGCGTCCTTATTCTCCGGCTTCCCCGTCGGCCTGACCACCAGAAACGCATCCCGAAACGCATCGTCGATCGGCCCTTGCAACCCGGGCTTCTTGTACCGGCCCGCCTTCCCCGCCCGTCTCCATCCATCCGCGGTTTTCATGAGCACGCCAAAATTCGCCAGCTCCACGCTCTGCCCGTCGATCACCACGTGCTTCCCGCCGTCGATCGCAATCCTCGAAACATTCCGAGTGAACACGCGCATCTCATCGCCCCACCGGTCCGCTTCCACTTCGGCCTTCTGATATTGCTTCTCCACGCTCTCGATCGTGATCCAGTAGCACCGAGGATAAGCCGTCGTGTAGGTCACAAAGTGAATATGATCCGGCTCCTTGCGAGGCTTCTCCAGCACCGCGTCAATAAATTTATTCGATCGCGCCAGTGCCCCCGGCTCCCATTTGTGCGCCGTCCCCGGCCCAATCAGAAACAGCATCTTCGGCGGTTCAATGTGCTCCGCCGCCAGCCTCTCCTGAATGTTCACGCTAGCCTGCAACTGCGGATCGATCTCGCCTCCATAACCCACCATCGGAACCATCGCCGCGTTCGCCGCATAATCCACCGCGTCGTAAATGTGCAGCAGCGCCTCCTGATACCCCAGCATCGTCCCCAGCTTGGCGTACTTCCTGGTCTCCGTAAATCCAGCCCCCGCTTCCACTGCCGCCCACTTGTCCGGATAATGCAGCCCGATGTGCCAGGCCCCCGCTCCTCCCATCGAAAACCCGCGCAGGACAATTTTTTTCTCGTCAATTTTATACCGGGCTTTGACGGAGTCGATCGCCTCGAACACATCCGTCTCGCCCGCCCACCGATAAGCGTTGTTCCCCCGCCCGTAGACGTCCAGCGTGATGTAATCCTGCGCGACTGGTTTATCGCTCTCATGCGCGGCGATAAAACTAACCTCGGTCAGTTCCGCCCCGCGCCCATGCAGCACCACGTCGAGCCGGACCGCCGTCTTTCCGTCATAAGATTCGGGAATCGTGAGCCCATAAGGCTGCACGCTCCCGTCGACCTTCGACCGGTACGCGCGCACCAGTCTCCCCTTGCCTGACTCCCATGAAAACGAAGCATCCGCCGCCCGCGCCAGCCCGTGGTCGAGCGCCTTCAGCGTATTCGGCACATACTCCGGCTTGAAAAATTCTTCCTCAAACCGCAGCGCCCAAGTGGCGGCCTTCTGATAAATCTCGATGTCCGCGATCCGCGCCTCGTCGACGTGTTTGGCACGCAACTCCTCAATCGCCTTCGTCAACTGCGTCAGCTTCGAAGAAATCTGCTCACGCTCCGCCGCCGTAGGTGGCGAAGCCGCCCACGCCGTCGAAATCGCAATAAAATAAACCCAGCGCTTCATTTCTCGCCAAAACAGTATAAGAAAGCTACCGTGCGCACGTAAATCCTTCCATCCGCGATCGCGGGCGTCGCGTAAATATCCTCGTCGATTTTATTCGCCGCCAGCATCTCCTGCTCGCCCCCAGCCTTCAACACCGCCACCGTCCCGCTCTGCGACGCGAAATAAATTTTCCCGTCCGAGGCCACCGGCGACGCATAATATTTATCCGACACATTCCGCAGCCGAGCCTGCTTAAACACTTCTCCCGTCTTCGCATCCAACGTGGTCAGCACCCCGCTGTCATTGATCATGTAAATCACGCCTCTGTACGACACCACCGAAGGCAGCTGCGGAATCGACTTGTGAAACTGCCATTCCACCGCAGTGGCCGAAACGTCTCCGTGCCCGCCAATCCTCACGGCCATCAGCGAATTCGTCGCCCCCATGATCGCCGCGTACATCTTCCATTCGTACGCGTCCAGCAGCCCGTCACCATTCAAATCGATATACGGAAATAACGACTTCGTCCGCTGATCCGGTGCCTCTTCTTTGGAAATCTTTCCGTCGCCATTCTTGTCGCTCGTTTTCAGCACCTCTTCAAAAGGCGCAATCGCGATCTGCTTGCCCGGATCGTTCTCCGGCGTATTATACCCGTTGATGTAAATCGTGTCGCCCTCAATCACCGGCACGCTCTTCATCTCCGAAGCGAGGCCGTGAATAAACCACACGCTCTCGCCCGTGTCCGCCGAATACACATCCATCCGAAACGAAGCCGGCGCAACGATCAACGACTTTCCGCCCGATTTCAAAATGCTAGGAGTAGAATGCCCGCTCAGCGCCTCCGGCCGCGGAGTCCTCCATCTCTCCTTGCCGTCATTCAGATTGAATGCCGCAATAAACGATCCAGAAGACTGGTCGCACACCAGCACCACTTTGTCGTCGACCACCACCGGCGACGCGCCCATTCCATATACGTTGTTGAACGGCCCCAGAGGAACCCTCCACCGTTCATTCCCGTCGAACCCGTAGGAAACCATCCCGTATTCGCCGAAAAACACGTAAATATTTTTCCCATCCGTAGCCGGCGATGGCGACGCTGGCGAGTTCCTCTTATCGATCTTTTCCGACCGCGCCTTCGGCGCCTCGCGACGCCACAGAATTTTCCCCGTCGCCCGATCCAGCGAAAACGTCAACAGCTTCTCGCCCTCATACGCCGTCAAAAATATCCGATCCCCCACCAGAATCGGCGACGAATGCCCCGGCGGCAGCGCCACCCTCCAGCGCATATTCTTATCGACGCCGAACTCCACCGGCAGCCCCCGCGCCTCATTCACTCCACTTCCGTTGGGCCCGCGAAACCGGTCCCAGTCGCTCCCAAATCCAAGCAAAGCCGTGAGGAACGCAAGAAAAACTTGTAAACTAATCTGCATAAACTGTGACTCCTACTATACAACCGACCTCGGTGGAATTAGACGCCTGGACCCGCGAAGTAGTCCACTGGCACTTCAGCCCCGCCACCGGAACTCCCTTCTGGATCGAGCGCGCCAAATCCCTCGACTTCGATCCCCTCCGCGACATCCACACCTATCGGGATCTCGACAAATTCGGCTTCTTCGAAGACGAATGGCTCCGCGGAGGCCCGGTCCGCCGCTGGGTTCCCAAAGCCTACGAACATAAAGCCATCTTCACGTTTGAAACAGGAGGCTCCACCGGCGTTCCGAAGTCCCGCATCGCCCACGAAGACTTCCGCATCGATTACGCAGCCTTCTCCGACACTTTGCCCGACGAATTTTTCCCCCGCGGCGCGGACTGGCTGCACCTGGGCCCCAGCGGCCCCCGCCGCCTCCGCTTAGCCGTCGAACACCTGGCCCAACACCGCGGCGGCATCGCCTTCTGTGTCGACCTCGATCCCCGCTGGGTCATCAAACTAATCAAGCGTGGCGACATTCAGGAAGCCGAGCGCTATAAACAGCACTGCATCGACCAGGCACTCACTCTTCTGAGAGCCCACGAAATCCATTGCATGTTCACCACGCCGAAACTGCTCGAAGCCCTCTGCGAAAAAATCAACCTCCGCAGCGCCGGCATCCAGGGCATCTTCTGCGGAGGCACCGAAATGACCCCGCAATTCCACCGCTTTGCCAAGGAAGAATTGCTAGGCGACGAAATCTATTTCGCCCCTACCTACGGCAACACACTAATGGGCCTGGCCGTCCACAAACCCTTCGACATCGCCGACAACTACGCGGTCATCTACTACCCGCCCAGCCCCCGCGCCATGATCGAAGTCGTAGACCCCGACAATCCCACGCATCTCGTCCCCTATGGCGGAACCGGCCGCGTCCGCCTGACCACGTTAACCAAAGAATTCTTCATGCCCCGCTTCTTAGAGCGAGACGAATGCGAACGCGAACCCCCTTGCGAAAAATACCCCTGGGACGGCGTCCGCAACGTGAGGCCTTTCCGCAAATTCCAAACCACGGTAGTGGAAGGCGTCTACTAAATGAAATCCGGAACTGTTGGACAGCATGTGGGGCAGCGCCATGCGCTGCCGTGTGCCGCGCTTCTCCTCCTCCTCTCAATCCCCCTCCTCGCCGCCGACAACGAGGCCCGCCTTCAGAACGAACTAACCCGCCTAGCCAAAATCACCAACGGCCAAGTGGGCCTGACCGCCATCCACATCGAATCGGGCCGCCGCGTCTCCCTGAACGAAACCACCCGCTTCCCCATGGCGAGCACCTTCAAAGTCCCCATCGCCGTCCAGATTCTCGCGAAGGTCGACCGCACCGAAATCCGCCTCGACCAAATGGTCACCCTCGAACCTCATGACCTCCACCCCGGCAGCGGAACTCTGTCGAACCTCTTCAAACAACCTGGCGTCAGCCTCAGCGTGCGCAATCTGATGGAGCTGATGCTCCTCATCAGCGACAACAGCGCGACCGATATTGTCCTCCGCCTCGCAGGCGGCCCAGAAGCCGTGACGTCGAAAATGCGCGACCTCGGCATCACCGGGATCAACGTCAATCGCTCCACAGCTCGCCTGATCTCCGAATGGGTGGGAGCCGACCTCCCACCTGAAAAAGACTGGACCCCCGAAATGTGGAGTCGCTTCTTCGAAGCCGCCACGCCGGAGATGCGAAAGGCAGCGATGCAAAAACTCGAAACCGACTCGCGCGACACAGCCCAACCCGCGGCCATGGCCGACCTTCTTCTGAAGATCTACAACAAGCAGCTCCACAAACCCGAGACCTCCGAGCTCCTGCTGGACATCATGCGCCGCTGCCAAACCGGTGACGCCCGTATTAAAGGAATGCTCCCGCCCAAAACCGTCGTAGCCCACAAAACCGGCTCCATCGGCGGCACCGTCAACGACGTCGGCATCATTACGTTACCCGACAACGCCGGCCACGTAGTCCTAGCCCTCTTCGTCAAAGAAGGCTCCCAAACCGAGTTGAGCGAAAAAGCCATAGCCCAACTCTCGCGCACCATCTACGACTACTTCCTCTTCACCCCAGCCCCCTAGCGTTTGTGTGGCGCACGCCCCCGGCGTGCCGCGTCGACACTCGTGTCGATGCAGGCTTTCCCCCCGTAATGCCACCACATACGACTCTCAACCGCGCCCGCCCCCGCCCCCAACCTGATGAAATACGGCCGCCACCTGGATTCCTTCAAGTATTGACACACCCCTCCACCGTAGTAACCTGCCTAACTGGAGGAAACACAATGTTCAAGACGTTCCGTTCTATTACCATCCTTCTCCTGGCCGGCTCCAGCATGGCCTACGGCAGCCTCATCACCTTCACTTCGCAATCCGCGTTCAACGCCGCCACCAACTCGCCCACCACTTTCGGGTTCGGAGGCGTAGCGCCCACCGGCAGCTTCACCAGTTTCACTACCTACAACTCGAACGGCGTCGCCTTCACCGCCATCGGCACCACCGACGTCGACGTCACGTCCGCCAATTACTACGGCGCCGGCTTCCTCTACCCCGCGGACTTCATCGTGAACGCCGGAACCACCACCACGCCCGCCGGCATCCTGCTCACCTTTTCCGCTCCCATCACCGCGATCGCCTTTGAAATCGGATCCTATAGCGGCGGAGCCATCCTGGCAACCGCTTCCGACAGTTCCACGACGTCTCTCTCCACCACCCCAACCCTAGGCAACGTAACCTTCTGGGGCCTGATTTCGACCACCCCGATCACCAGCCTCTCGCTCAGCAACAGCGACGCGCAGCCCGCCGTCTACCTCACCTCCGTAACGCTCGCCAACTCGACAGCAGCCCCCGAGCCCTCCACCTTCGCACTGCTAGGCTGCGCCCTATTCCGCCGCCGCAGCGCCCGCTGAATCCTTTTGTGGGGCCGGCAATTTTGCCGGCAGCCGCCTATCAGGCGGCTCGGTGGCCTCAAGGAATGATATCCTCCCCCTATGGCCGATCCCCGTCACCCCGCCACCGTCCGCCTCACTCACTGGATCGCCACCCTTTGCTTCTTCGCCCTGCTCCTCAGCGGAATGGAAATCGTCATCTCCCACCCGCGCTTTTATTGGGGAGAAGACGGCAACTCCTTAACTCCTCCGCTATTCAAAATCCCCATCCCCGCCTCCCGCTCCACCGTCCCCACCGGCTACAACTACACCCTTCCCGACCAGAACGGCTGGAGCCGCTATCTCCACTTCCAAGCCGCCTGGCTCGCCGTCTTCATCGGCCTCGTCTACGCCCTCTACGGCCTTTTCACGCGTCATTTCCGAAATAGGCTGCTCCCCGATTTCTCCTGGCAAGCGATCTCCACTTCCATCGGGAACCACCTCCGCTTCAAGCCCGAACCATCGGAGGATTATAACGCCGTCCAGCGCCTCTCTTACCTGTTCGTGATCTTCATCCTCTCCCCGCTCGTCGTCTGGACCGGACTAGCCATGTCCCCCGCCTTCGTCTCCGCCTTCCCGCTCACCGTCATCACACTAGGCGGCCAACAATCCGCGCGAACGATTCATTTCTTCGTGACCATCCTGTTCGTCCTCTTCCTGCTCGTCCATCTCGTCATGATCTTCCTCACCGGATTCAGAAACCGCATGCGAGCCATGATCACCGGCCGCACCAAGGAGCACGTATGAACCGCCGCCAGTGGCTCACCGCCGGCATCTCCACCGCCGCCGGCGCCGCCAGCCTGACCGTCGCCGCCAGAATCGCCAATAAATACGGACTCATCCCGCCCGATCATGGAGGCATCTACGGCCCCGGCGAAGCGCTCACCTACGCCTCCCAGCGGCTGCTCACCCGCCACTCCCTGGCCCGCGAGTTCTCTCGCAGCCAGATTTCGAAAACCCCTTTCCCCAACGGCGAGCCTCCGCCGCTCGAAGCCTATCAGCGCCTGCAAGCGAATAAGTTCGCCGGATGGCGCCTGGCCGTCGACGGCATGGTCGCCCGCCCCGCGTCCTTCTCTCTCGACGAACTGAAAGCTTATCCCCCCGCGAGCCAGATCACCCACCTGGCCTGTGAAGAAGGATGGTCTTTCGTCGCCGAATGGATCGGCGTCCCTCTCCATCACATCCTCAACGCCGCCGGCATCCTGCCGCAGGCGAAATACATCGTCTACTTCTCCATCCAGCCCGAGTGGTGGGACAGCATCGACATGGCCGACGCCCTGCATCCCCAAACCTTCCTCGCCTACGGAATGAACGGCGGCGCGCTTCCCCCCGGCCACGGCGGTCCCCTGCGCATGCGAGTCCCCCGCCATCTCGGTTATAAGAGCGTGAAATACATCACCCGGCTCACCGTCACCGACAGTTTGAAGTCTTTCGGCAAAGGGCTAGGTTCCGCCGCCCCCGAAGCCGGCTACTCCTGGTACGCCGGCATCTGAGTCACTTAACCAGATAGAACGGATTCGGCACCTTAAACACGCGTTCCGCGCAACACCCCGCCAGATCGCTGGCCTGATCTCCGATGCTCAAAACGACGCGATACCCCTTGCTCTCGATATCCCGCCGGTTGCGAGGCTTAAAGATCCGGGCCGGATCCGTCGTCCCATCGGTCTGCATATATAGATCCGTCCATCCCGAATAGCCCACATCGGTCAGATTTTTCATCGTGTCGGCCCGCTCCTTGTTCTGCCTCCCGGTGACGAAAAACACGTAAACCCCCAGGCTCTTCGCGAAATTGAACAGTTCCAAAGTAGGAGCAATCGCCTCCCCCGCCCGCTTCGCTTGGAATTTGTAAGCGCAGAAACCGCAATCCGCCATCACGTCCCAATTGGATAGCGAAGTCTCGTCGATATCGAACACCGCCGCCATTTTCTCCGCCGGCCCGCGCATCGCCCGCTCTCTTAAATAAACCGCCGCCGAATTAACCACCTGTCGAATCTGGCTCTCATACTCCCCCGAATCGTGATATCGCATCAACCGGTCGACTGCTACCGCATGATTTTCCGGCTCCGCGACCGTGCCAAAGTCAGAAACGGCCAGCCCATTCTGCCCATAGGCAAGAATAGCCGCGCAAAATATCAAGATAATTCGAGTCACAATTGAATCTCCTTTGTCAGGAAATTATCACGCAAAACCCAGGATTTTGGAAGCCCATGTGGGGCCCGTCCGGCAGGCCGCGGTCGCCAAACCTACGAGCCAACCCACTCCACTTCAACCAGTCCGCACCGCCGGATCTCGCCATCACCCGTAATCACGCTAGCCCGCTCCGCCTGCGCCAGCGCAATTGCGAACGCGTCGCCGAACGCGACGGCATGAGCCGCCTTAATGCGCGCCGCCGCCATGATCCCCTCCTCATCCGGCAAAACGACGCGGATGGGAAGCGACGGCAACCGGGTCATAAACTCCTCCGCTACCGCCAAACTGTCTCGCTTCGCCAGAATGCAGAAGGTCTCCGCGACGTTGATCCAGCTCATCGCCAAGTGACATCCACCGGCCCCCGCCTCATTCAGGAGTCTCTCGACCGCATCCGCAGCCGGCTCATCCCGAACCCACGCCACCATCGCCCACGAATCAACGACCTTGTTTAATTCGGGCATCGTAATGAGCGTTCTCAGCAGCCCGCTCTTCCTCGAGCGCCTTTGTGAGGCTCTCGCTCCCCTTAGACATCCCTCGCATCGTCCGCCAATCGGGGAACTCGCGAACCACCCGCTTCATCACCAGCGCCTCGCCCTGCACGTCGATGATGAGCTCGGTCCCCGCCTTCAGATTCAGCCGCTCGCGTACCGCCTTAGGGATCGCAATCTGCCCCTTCGAAGACATCGTTGCAGTGATCATGACCTGATCTTACCACGGTAAGACGCGGAACCCTAGTTTCGACTGGGGCTTTTTTTGCGTGCATTTTTCTGAGAAACTTCCACCTCCAGCCCAACTTAAATGCATGCCTCGCCGAGCCCGTTTCGTTGAACCTGGCCTTCCCCACCACATCACGCAGCGCGGCAACAATCGCCAGGACGTTTTCATCTCCTCCGCCGACCGCCAGCGCTATTTTGCACATTCTCCGCGACCACCTGGACCGCCACCGCGTCCGCGTGCTGGCCTGGTGCCTCATGACCAACCATGTTCACCTTGTGGCGATCCCTCCTGCCGAGGAATCGCTTGGGCTCGCCCCGCGCTGGGTGCAGAACCGCTTTTTCTCCTGTAGTCTCGAGACCGGCCGCGTGCTGAGCGCCATTCGATATGTGGAACGGAATCCGGCGCGGGCGCGAATGGTGAGCGACGCCTGGGAATGGCCGTGGTCCAGCGCGGCGGAGCACGTAAACCACGAGGCCGGCGACCCTCTACTCGACCGTGCGTGGAAAGAATGGATCACGGACGTGCGGCTCGGCGAGCGGGATTTCAAAGGATGGCGCGATGCGCTTTCAGGTCAGCCGGAGGACGAAGCGGCAGCAATCCGGCGCGCGCGACGCTCGTCGGTGAGCCGCTGGGTCCGGAGGGATTCGTCGAGCGGCAGGAGAAAGAAGCGGGCCGACGGTTACGAGTGTGGAAACGAGGAAGGCCAGCAACACCGAGAATCGCGTCGGCAGGACAGGACGCATTATTCGAATGAAAACCCGTCTGTCCCCTTTTCCTCCGAGTTAACCCCCGAGTTAACCCCCAGCTTCCCCACAACTTATCGCTCCCAACCTCCGGGCTCTCGAAACCCGCCCTCTATAATGACCTCGAATGCCGCGCTCCCCCGACTCCGGCCAGCTCGACCTCGCCGAAGTCTTCTATTCCGTCCAGGAGCGGATGCTCGCCCAACTCGCCGTCGGTGGATTTTTCGAACATCCCTCCGCCGCTGGCTCCGCCACCGAGCGCCACTGGCTCGACCTCTTCGACAGCTACCTCCCCAAGCGCTACCGCGCCACCCCCGCCTTTGTCATCGACTCCCACGGCCGCCGCTCCCGCCAGATCGACATCGCCATCTTCGACAACCTCTATTCGCCTCTCCTGTTCCCCCACGAATCCGGCCTTCACTATGTCCTGCTTTCGCATCTGCTTGACTTGTTGGTCTCGCAGTTAGCCAAGTATGTGAACCAGGTCATGAGGCCAGTGTCTGGGTGGGGCAGGCGGTTTCGCCTGCCATCCGAACCGCCATGCGTCAGCATGCGGACAGACCGCCCCACTGAGCCGCAACGACAGGGAGCGGTCAAGCCCAATGTTTCGAGAGTGTCGACGGCATGCTCCGGCGCGAAAATGCGTCTGTCCCGCTTCTCCCCTCCGTTCGTTTATTTTCACCGCGAATCGATTATCCCGACATACAATTAGAGGGCAGGGCCTGAGAACGAAATCATGCTAACAAATTCCCCGATGGCAAT
>Ga0182024_10008620_pt1 | contig 21398 bp, 11 predicted proteins | sample P32metaG_FD_120480 | JGI IMG/M metagenome (GOLD analysis project Ga0182024, IMG submission 120480) | Permafrost microbial communities from Stordalen Mire, Sweden - P3-2 metaG (Illumina Assembly) | ecosystem: Environmental > Terrestrial > Soil > Wetlands > Permafrost | place: Sweden: Stordalen...
AACCCCAACAACCCCAACGTCGCGCCCAGCGCGGCCGGAAGCACAACAACCGGTGAACCGGATGCCTCAAACCGTAGCTAAGTTCGCCTCCCACTCGCTCCCATTAGCGTTGAAGACGGACAAATTAGTTGGTCTACCGAATCTGAACGGGTTGGGCAGCTGCGGCCGATTTGTTGGACACGGATTCCTCGACAACTGTACGGAGGCGGTAATGACCAGGGGCAGCCTGTAGGACCAGTCCCGCTTCAACACCCGTCCGCTGGAGTTGGGCAAAGGAACGATCTCGGAGCGCCAAATCCATTTCACCCTGCTTGCCCGTAACAAAGTCTCCCTTGTCGTCAAACAGGGCAACAATGAAGTTTAGCTGCTGGACCTCACGGTCCTTCTGTTTTTGAAATTGAAGCGGCTTGAGGTCTACATGAATACCGATCGCAAGCTCGGAAGTGCCAGTGGATGATGGTCCTGGTCGAATGGTAACCAGGATAGGGACTTCAGAGAGCGTGTTCACGCCGCGCATCTCTTGATCCAGTTCTTCTTCCGGGCTCGCTCGCGAAGCCTCTTGTTTGGCCGGCGCGAAATAGCCTGGACGTGCCTGAATTTCATAGCGCTTGTCCCGCAGCCGCACTTCCAACTTGTGAAATTTTCCGTCATCAGCAAGATTCGATGGCGTGAAGGTGAGTAGATAGGAAATCTGCGGCGTCGCAGCGAGCTCGCGAAGTCCTCCCAATAGATCATTCGTGTTGTGGACAAAGCGCCCGCCAGTTGCGTCCGCGAATTCGGCCATCACCTGATTGTTGGCCTGGATCTTGGGCCCTAAGGTTTGCACTCGGTGAATAGCCTGTGTGGTGGATTCTCCATCAATCTCGCCGATTGGCCCACCAGGCGCCTCCGAATAGAGGGCTTTGGCATCGAGAGAATTAATCACGACACCCAACTGAAGAGCTTCGTGAATGATATGGTCTTTCTCACGCTCGAACGGCCCGGTAATGAAGCCATCGGAGACCATGAGCAGTATTCGAGTTCCAGGCATGCCACCCAAGCGACCGATCACTGTCTCGACGCGGGCAAGCGTGTCCAGGAACGCTTCTCTCGCCTGACTCCAGGTCTGGTCAGCCTGGACTCGCGCCTGAACGACGTTGGGGTCGAAAAGTACGCCCTGGGTATTCGAGACTCCTGGAGCGTAGCAACGGGCGGCGCTCTGCGCTTCATTTAAGTCGTTTAGCTCGGAGATGAGATACGCCTCGTACACGGTGATGAGTGGGCACGCTCCCTCACCCCGGAACGCGTACCGCGGATGTAGGCGAATTCGCTCCAGGACGGCAAGGAGCGCGGTCTTATCGTCACTGAAATCGAGGGTCTGTGTATCTGAAGCGGTGAAGACAGCAAGATGGTCGCGCGGCGCCATGACATCCGTCACATACCTGCGCGCGGCCATGAGCGTACGTGCGAGCTCGCCCTGTTGAGTGTTGATGTCATCGAAGAAGAATGCAACGTACCGTCGAGGCTGGTCGGTCGCAATTGCCGGACCAGCCGGCGCGGGAGCATTTGGTGGCCCTGCAAGGGCGTTCACGGCAGAATTTCCGTCAGCCGCCAGGACGCTGAAGCCTGAGATGGTCTGCTTCTTACCCTGATCGTAAATCTCGAAATCTTGTTTCTGCAACCCGATCACCGGTTTCAATCTGGCATCGCGTACGACGGCCGCGACGCGCACCTCCGTTGTCTGCACGCGGATCATCGGCTGGTTGGGGAAATAGGGACGACTGCTCACTCGGACTTCGTCCGGGCTAATACCTTGCTGGGCAAGAAGTGAGGCGGCACAAAAATGGTGCCCGTCAGCAAAGAACTCCGGCCAAGGTAGGCCCGCGGCTTACGAGCAGTGTTTTCTGCGGTGACTAGAGGATTCGAGCGCATGAGAGCGTTGACTTCGCATGAATGTAGGTCCTTAAGAACCTCAAAATGTTGGCCCAGGCTACGACAGTGTACGGTAAACGATTGTAACCGGGAAATGCATTTCTTCTTTTCTGCAGCATGCGGCTGGCCCTGCACTCCTTGAGGCGAGAGGCCTTCCGGAGGATCGGTCCCCTAGAAGATCGAACCTCCAGAACGGGCTGCCACAGGATAGCCTTATGCGGAAAGGTTTCGGGGCACAGCGATGCCGGTGTTGCGTCGGGGATGTTCCAAAAGCTGCACCCAGCAAGATTCCTGATCCGCAGCCTTGGACCCGCAGGATGAAACGCTTCGGCCGGATTCTGAGGGCGCAAGGGACTCCTGGGCAGGCACTTTGACAGTTCGCCTATGCAGACGGGAAATTGACCATTTCTTCGAAACTCAGTCAAAAACAATTTCTCCGCATGCCATTGCAGATTCTGAGGTCAGGGCGCGCACTAATAACAATAGTTCGCACGCGGCGTCGCGCTCTGTTTAATAACCATACAAAACAACTTCTGAGTGTACTCAAGCGTTTTGCCCAACACTTTGCGTTGCACGACGACTTTAGATATGAGGCCCTACGCGGTTTGGCAAACAGATAAGTTATATGTTAAGGCGTTCTGGACGTGTAATATTATTTGCGATCTGGAAGGACGCGGGGCTCGCGACTGCGCTTTGATTTGTGACTGTATCTTCGCAAGACCTCATGGCATCCAATCGCGCGTCTGACCGTGTGATCGAAGGAGGCATATGACTATCCGGAGCAAATGTGCAGTTGCCGTAGCAACAGGGATTCTTTGCCTGCCTACCATCTTCGTCTGCTCAATTCGCGGGCTTGCCCAGAGCGTTCAGCCAACTGAGAAAACTGTGCAGCTCTCACGCCAGTCGGTCACCGCGCCCGTGATCGTGAGCACGGTGACGCTAAACGGAGTAGCTATAACTCCGGGAAAGCCCTTCGTTGCTGATGATGATTGGCTTAAGAATATGACGATCGTTATAACCAATCGATCCCCCAAGACGATCGTAGACGGATGGTTGTTACTAGCCTTGCCGGAAACGGGCGATGGTACTCGCACAAATCCCGAGATTGCGCAGCAAATACAGTTTGGGCAGTTGCCTGAAAGTGCTCGTCACACAGCCTCCGGCAAAACCTTGGACCCGTCGTTCTACGAACCAATGTCTCTCTCGCCTCACCAGCAACTCACTATCCCGCTGGCGCCGTTTGTGGCAACGCTCCGCCGCAACGTCGAAACCAAAGGGTCATTTTCCGCCGTCAGCACTATTCTCGTGCAGCTCTCGGTCTTTTATTTTAACGACGATACAAAGTGGGACAACGGAACTTACGAAAAGCCCGATCCGGATCACGTCGGCCGGTACCTCCGCATACCATACTGGGAGTTTACCGGGGACCAGAATCACTAGAATCGCAGTTAGGAAGTGACCCGCCCCCCGTTTTTGGTCCAGTCATAAGTTAGCATTCCGGGGCTCCTCACATCCTAACCTGCCCACGCTGGGTCGATGGAGACGACCGGCGTGGGGGGAGACGCCGGTCGCGCGGCCAGAGTTGCGGCGAACTCTTCCGGCGTCAGATACCTTAGCGAGCTGTGGCGGGTGTTGCATGTGAAACAGCCATGGAAAATAGCAACAGTGAACACTTTTCTTGGCTTCGCAAATTCCTAGATGCGTTTTCTGGCAACTCCTCAAGGCAAGAGCAAAATCTGTTTAGCGCCGGATTTATTGGACACTGAATTGAGTGTATTCATGCCGCGGCTCCGAGTGCAAGGATCTGCTGGCGAGCCTGGGCGGGGCGTGAGGTAGCCCAAGCGCTGGACGATCCAGCGCTGGTTGTAACGCTCGCGAAATTCCGCCAGCGCGCATCGCAGTTCCTCGACGTTGTGAAACACCCTGACCCACAGCAACTGCTCCTTCAGGGTGCGAATGAACCGCTCGACGCAGCCGTTACATTCCGGCTGGGCGCACGAACGACGGCGAAGACTCCATGCCCAGAAAGGCGATTTCGGCTTGGTAGTCTTCGCTCATGTACTGGCTGCCGTGGTCATGCCGGCGAACATGAGGCGAGCCAAATTGATGCGCAAAACCTCGCCGCCGCTGGCGCACCCAAAATTGCGAGCTGACCTGTGTTGAAGTTGTATTGACGGTGGGGAAAGCAGGGTATAGTAGGGTCACGGTGGGTCACGATCATTTTTCGTAAGATAATGAAAACAATCAAAAAGCCAACAAAAGGGGGCTTCTTTCGAAGCCCCTCTTGCTTTTGGTAACAGTCTGCTGCGACGGTGGGAATCGCCTGGCCATAAGACTTAACGGCGATAGGATTATCGAGGGTGACGATGCGCAAGCGCTACTTAGCGGTTGGATCTTTCCTGCTGTTCGCCTGTGCGGCTGCGCTGGCGCCGTCGGATGTGCCGAGCGCGGCAGCGGCCGCGCAAGCCAGCGACCAGCATCCGGCCTACCTCGATGCAAACGTTCCCATTGAGCGGCGCGCGGACGATTTGGTCTCGCGGATGACGCTGGAGGAAAAAGTAGCGCAGATGCAGTACGCCGCGCCGGGGATTCCGCGGCTGGGAGTGCCACCATACAACTGGTGGAGTGAGGCACTGCACGGCGTGGCCCGTGCGGGAGCCGCAACGGTGTTTCCGCAGGCGATTGGCTTGGCGGCGACGTGGGATGCGGCGCTGATGCATCGAGTGGCTGATGTGATCTCCACCGAGGCGCGGGCGAAATACAACGACGCGATCCAGCACGAAAACTACGGCCAAAATTTCGGGCTCACGTTCTGGTCCCCGAACATCAATATTTTTCGCGATCCCCGCTGGGGCCGCGGACAGGAAACTTACGGCGAAGATCCGTTTTTGACGGGGCGGTTGGCGGTGGCGTTCGTCACCGGAATGCAGGGAGACGACGGGCGCTATCTCAAAGCGGTTGCAACGCCGAAACACTTTGCGGTGCACAGCGGCCCCGAGGTTTTGCGGCACCGGTTCGACGTGAACGTCTCACAACACGACTACGAAGATACCTACACACCTGCGTTTCGCGCCGCGTTCGTCGAGGCCAAAGCGGACTCCGTGATGTGCGCATACAACGCTGTGCGCGGCGACCCGGCGTGCGCGAGCCCGCTGCTCTACGGCACGCTCCGCGACAAATGGGGATTCGCCGGGTATGCAGTTTCCGACTGCGGCGCCATTGACGATATTTTGTTTGGTCACGGCTACGTCTCCATCCTCGAGCAAGCCGCCGCGCTTGCGGTGAAGGCCGGAACCGATCTCACCTGTGGCTCGGAATACAGTGTGCTGACGACCGCTGTCCGCGACAGGCTAATTTCCGTGAGCGATATTGACCGCGCGGTTGCGCGGCTGTTTACAGCGCGATTCCGGCTGGGCATGTTCGATGCGCCCGCGATGGTGCCGTGGTCAAAGCTGAGCTTGGCGGACAACGATACCGAGAAGCATCGCCGGCTCGCGCTTGAGGCGGCGCGTGAATCCATTGTTCTGCTGAAGAATGAACGCGGCGCGTTGCCGTTGAAGTCCGGCGTGAGAACAATTGCGGTAGTGGGACCCTCGGCCGATTCACTCGACGTGCTGCTGGGAAATTACAACGGCACGCCCTCGCGCTATACGACGATCCTCGAAGGCATTCGAAAAAGATTTGCGTCCGCAAAGATTCTTTCCACGGCGGGCAGCACTTTTACGGAGACTGATGCCACACCGATTCCTTCGGCCTATCTGCGCACCGGCGGCGCAAATTCCCAGACCGGCCTCTCCGCCGCGTATTTCAATAATGTGGGGCTGAGTGGGCCCCCGACCGTCAATCGCGTTGATCAGCAGGTAGGCTTCAATTGGGATGGCGAGGCCGCCGCGCCTGGATTAGAGCCACGGAACTTCTCCGTCCGATGGACGGGCGAATTGGCGCCTCCTAAGGATGGGGACTACCGGCTTGGCGCGGACGCCACCGGCGGTTACCGGCTCTACCTGGACGGGCAGCTCGTCGTGGACAAGTGGACCGCGCGCAGCGAAACGAGCTACACGAGCGTGGTTTCTTTGCAGGCTGGCCACGCCTATCGGCTCGTGCTGGAATTTGCGAACGTCCGCGCGCGCGCGGCCGCGAAGCTGATCTGGAATGCGACGGGCATGACCGTGGATGCCGCGGAGATTGCGAAGCAGGCGGACGTGGTGATCGCGGTCGTGGGAATTACGCCGGAGCTTGAAAGTGAAGAACGCGACACGAACGCCCCGGGGTTCTTTGGGGGCGACCGTGTGGACCTGGAGCTGCCGCAGCCGCAGCAGAAGCTGCTTGAGGCTGTCGCGGCGGCGGGGAAACCTTTGATCGTGGTACTGACCAGCGGCAGCGCGCTGGCGGTGAACTGGGCGCAAGAGCACGCGTCCGCGATTCTCGAGTCGTGGTATCCGGGCGAAGAAGGTGGGACGGCTGTTGCGGACGTGCTCGGAGGCGAGTACAACCCATCGGGACGGCTACCAGTTACGTTCTATGCGTCCGTCGCGCAGCTTCCACCGTTCACGGACTATTCCATGAACGACCGGACGTATCGCTACTTCCGGGGGACGCCGCTTTATCCCTTTGGTTTCGGGTTGAGTTATACGGCGTTTGCCTACAGCAATGTGCGCGTGGATCGCTCGCAGGCGGCGGCAAACGAGCCCGTCACCGTCAGCGTAGACGTGCAGAACACGGGAAGCGCGGCTGGGGATGAAGTGGTGGAATGCTACGTGACGCATCCGGGCGCCGCGGGCGCTCCGCTTCGGGCGCTGGCGGGCTTTGACCGCGTGCACCTCGATCGCGGGCAAAAGAAAACCGTGAGCCTGACGTTGCACGATCGTGAGCTGAGTATTGTGGACCCGGCAGGCGTGCGGCGAGTTGTGGCAGGGCCGGTAGATGTTTGGATCGGTGGCGGCCAGCCGGTTGCTGGGCGCGGGCAGACGGCTCCTTCGGGAGCGCGAACACATGTCGAGATCACGAGCGCATCGGTGTTGCCGGGCTAGCAGGGCTTCGATCGCGATTCGCGGAGGCGCACATCAAGTTCCTCGGGATTGATGTCGGGACGGGCGGCACGCGCGCGCTGGTGATGGACGAGCGCGGGAACGTGCTTGGGTCCGGAACGTACGAGCACGTTCCGTTTGCGTCTCCTCAGGCGGGGTGGGCGGAGCAATCGCCGCAGGATTGGTGGCGAGCGTGCGGCCACGCGGTGCGGCTGGCGTTGCAATCGTGCGGGGCCACGGGGGATGAGATTGCGTGCGTGGGTTTTTCCGGGCAAATGCACGGCGCGTCGTTGCTGGATGATCGCGGTGAAGTGGTCCGTCCTGCGATCATTTGGTGCGACCAGCGAACGGAAGCGCAATCACGTTGGCTGGAAGAAACCTTCGGCCGCGATCGCCTGATCCAGCTCACGTGCAATCCGCCGCTCACGAACTTTACACTTACCAAGCTATTGTGGGTACGGGAAACCGAGCCGAAAACTTGGGCGCGCGTGCGGCGGGTCCTATTGCCGAAGGACTACGTGCGCTTCCGGCTGACCGGCGAATATGCGACGGATGTCGCGGACGCTTCGGGGACCCTGCTGCTCGATGTGGCGCGGCGCGCTTGGTCAAAGGAAGTGCTGGATAAGACCGGCATCGCCGCCGAAATGCTTCCCACGCTGCATGAATCTCCGGAAATATGCTGCCGAATCTCGGCCGAGGGGTCGGCGGCGACGGGCCTGAAAATCGGCACGCCTGTGGTGGCTGGGGCGGGGGACCAGGCTGCTGGCGCTGTTGGAATGGGGATCACGCGCGCGGGCGCGGTGAGCGCGACGATTGGCACGTCTGGAGTTGTGTTTGCAGCGACAGACCGGCCGTCGCTCGATCCGCGCGGGCGGCTGCACACCTTTTGCCATGCGATTCCGGGGCGCTGGTTCGTGATGGGCGTGACGCAGGCGGCTGGGCTTTCGCTGCGATGGTTCCGCGACCGCTTTGGCGCCGGGGCGGAAGACGGACGCGATCCCTACGAGCGGCTTGCGGAAGAGGCCGGCACGGAGCCGGCCTGCGCCCAAGGCGTTTTCTGGGCGCCTTACCTGATGGGCGAACGCACGCCTCATGTGGACCCGAACGCGCGGGCGGCGCTGCTGGGGCTTTCGGCGTCGCACACGCGCGCGCATGTGATCCGCGCGATTCTGGAGGGCGTGGCGTTCAGCCTCCGCGATACCTTCACAATTTTCGGAGAGATCGGAGTGCTGGTGGAGGAGATCCGGCTTGGAGGCGGCGGCGCGCGCTCGGCGTTGTGGCGGGCGATTCAGGCTGACGCTTACGGACACAAGGTTGAGCGCGTGCGGACCGAAGAAGGTGCTGCTTATGGCGCCGCGATTCTCGCGGGTGTGGGAGCCGGCGCGTGGAAATCAGTGGACGATGCTTGCGCCGCGGCTGTGCGCGTCTCGGAAACAATCAAGCCCGATCCGAAGCGCGTTGCCGCAATGGATCAAGGGTATCGGGTTTACCGGCGAATCTATCCCGCGTTGCGCGAGATTTTTGCGCCGTAAAGAGGAGCGAGGAGTTGCGTATTGCGTAGAGCCACGAAATCGCGCCGGGCCGCGCCTCGACTTGCGCTGCTGGCGGCTTTTTTGCTTCTGGTTTTTGCCATCGGGGTGGCCACCGCGCAAGACGCTATAGACATCAAGCCTTCTCCGCAGCAAGTGGCGTGGCAAGATCTCGAGTTCGGCGTGATCATTCATTTCGGCACGAACACGTTCCTCGATCGAGAGTGGGGAGATGGCACGGCCGATCCGAAGATTTTTAATCCCACCGCCTTCGACCCCGAACAATGGATGCGCGCCATTCAGGCGGCTGGAGCGCGCTACGTTGTGCTCGTGGCCAAGCATCACGATGGGTTCTGTCTGTGGCCTTCGGCGCAGACGGATTACAGCGTGAAAAGCAGCCCGTGGGAAAACGGAACGGGTGACGTGGTCCGGCGCGTATCGGACGTTGCGAGGAAGTACGGCCTGAAATTCGGCGTGTATCTTTCGCCTTGGGACCGGCACGAGCCGCGCTATGCCAATTCCGCCGAGTACGACAAATACTACGCGGCGCAGTTGGACGAACTCGCAACGAACTATGGCGATCTCGTGGAATTTTGGCTTGACGGCGCAGGCAGCGCCGGACACGTCTACAATTTTCCGCGAATCATCGAGGAGTTGCGCACCTACCAGCCGAACACCCTCGTCTTTGCGGACACTGGACTCTTCGAATACGGCGACATCCGATGGGCGGGCAATGAAGACGGCAGGATTCCATACGAGAACTGGAACGTGATTGACCGGCATGGCTATCTGCGCTGGCGTCCCGTGGAAGCGGACACACCGCTGCGCAAAGGCCATTGGTTCTGGCATCCGAACGATGAAGCCTCGCTGAAGTCGGTGGACGAACTTATCACGACCTACGAGGATAGCGCCGGGCGCGGCGGACAACTGATGCTGGGACTTGCGCCGGATCGCCGCGGGCTGCTACCGGATTCGGACGTGAAGCGGCTCAACGAATTCGGCGCCGCGATTCACAAACGCTATTCCGCAAACCTCATGGCGAAGCGCACCCATGCGGGTGGCACGCAAGATGCGGCGCTCGATGGCAATGCGGACACGTTCTGGTCCGCGCCTGCCGGCGAGCGGCACGCCATGATCGAGGCCGACTTTGCGCAACCGGTGACATTCGATCGCGCCCTTACGATGGAGTGGCTAAACGAAGGGCAGCACATCGAGCGCTACCGGATCGAGATTTGGAAGGGCAATGCCTGGGTTGCGGTCGCGGAGGGCCAGGCGATCGGCCACAAGAAAATTGATGCGTTCGCGCCGGTTACGGCGACACGCGCGCGATTGAACATTCTTGCCTCGGCGGGCGAAATCCGTATCCGCGAGTTCCAACTCTTTCGAGTGGACTGATTGTGGCGGGCCGCCTCGTTGATTTCGTCGAAGGGCAGATGATGCAAGGCTCTGGGATTCGAGCTATGATCCCGGCCTAGCGGCTGGATTTTGAAGAGTTTCATTAAGGGCCTGGCTGGCATTCGAAGGCCTCGCAATTAATCCGGCTGCGACACCGCTTTCCGACGTGCTGCGGGACAAACATTTTCTTCTCAAGCATGGCCCGGCGGCTTGCTACGGCCAGGCCCAGAACAAGAAGTTGTGAGGCGATGCGGATGAAGACATTCTTCACGGGGTTTTCGGCCGTGCTGGCCATAGGAGCTTTGCTGATGAGTTGCTCATCGCCAAAACCGAACTCGGCTCCGCCAACACCCTCGGCTAGCGCCCGCGAGTTGGACGTGCAAATTGGCGGCAAACCTGCCGTCGAGTTGTCACTGTCCGAGCCCGCCGATACTTCGCAGCCTTATTTTGTGAGCGTAGATGTTTTGCCGGGCCGCGGCATGAACATTTTCCAGGTCCGCGCGTTCATCCCGGGCAAGGGAGTTGTGGACGTGCTCTCCGCGCCCTCGTTGCAGGAGGCTGCCGGCCTGATGAACGGCGGCCCGGATGACGCCTATGCCACACAGTCCTTCAAGATGGGCGGCGCGATTCTGGTCCCGTTCGCCAATCGGATTCGCGGGAGGCTCTCGGCGGACAAGAAAACGCTGCAAACCACGATTCTCGGCAAGACGGTGACACTGGACGCGAATTGGATTGGGAAGCTGCCCACCGCCGAGCACCACGCCATGCACGGATTGATCATGGGGCGCGCCATGGATTCGGTGAATACACACGCCGATGCCAGCCAGGCGAGCGTAATCGGATCGCTCGACGCCGGCGATTTCGGGGGGCACTGGCTTTCGAAAACGCAGCTCACCATCACCGCGACGCTCCAGCGCGACTCCGTCGTCTTACAAGTCACGGCGAAGAACGTCGGCGATGCCGACGATCCTATCGGCGTCGGCTGGCACCCCTACTTCGAACTCCCGAGCGGAGACCGGACGCAGGCGCGGCTGCGCGTTCCGGCAAAGCAGCGCGCCTTAGTGAACAACTATGACGACGTTTTTCCGACGGGCAAGCTGGTGCCCGTCGCGGGCACGCCATACGATTTCTCGGGTCCCACGGGCGCGCCGCTGGGCAAGCTTTTTATGGATGATTGCTTTGTGGATTTGCGGCGCGATCCCGACGGCGGGGCGACGGCGGAGATCATCGATCCTGCCGCGCACTACGGCCTGCGCATCCAGGGCCAATCCAAGGAGATCACTGCGTTTCAGGCCTATGCGCCGCCGGATAAGAATTTCGTGGCGTTCGAGCCGCAATTCAACTGGGCCGATCCTTACAGCAAGATCTGGCATGGCAAAGAAACCGGTATGGTTGTCCTGAAACCGGGCCAGTCGGTGACGTATGAAGTAGCGCTGAGGCTGTTTGTACCGTAGGCGAAAATTCGGAGGCGAAAATGAGGCGAGCGAAGGGAATCACACGCAGGCAATTGTTGGCCGGAGCTGCCGCCGCGTCCGGAGCGGTGATGCTGCCGGGCGCATGGGTTTCGGCGCTCGCGCAGGATCCCGTTGTAGACGCCGTGCGAAAGAATGGCCGCCCGGTGAGCCGCGAAAAGGTCCCCTGGAAAGTGCAGCCGTTTCCGCTCGGCCAGGTCCGGCTGCGCACCGGTCCTTTCCAGAAGGTGATGGAGATCAACCGCCGCTATATAGACTCCCTGCCGAACGACCGGCTGCTGCACACGTTTCGCTTGACGGCGGGCTTGCCTACCTCGGCGCAACCTCTCGGCGGGTGGGAGGCTCCTGACATCGAACTGCGCGGCCACCTGGTGGGCGGACATTATCTTTCGGCGTCTGCGCTGATGTATGCGAGCGCTGGAGACGACGATCTGAAGAAGAAGGCGGATCAACTCGTCGAAGAATTGGCGCGCTGCCAGAAAGCAAACGGCAACGGATATCTGAGTGCCTTCCCCACGGAATTCTTCGATCGTTTGCGCAATGGCGTGAAGGTTTGGGCGCCCTTTTACACGATGCACAAGATCATGGCGGGCCACCTGGACATGTACGTCTACACCGGCAATGAGCAGGCGCTTGCGACTGCCGAAGGCATGGCCGGATGGGTTGGCGCCTATCTGAAGCCGATCCCCGATGACCAGTGGGCGAGGATGCAGCTTGAGGAGCACGGCGGCATGAATGAGACGCTCTTCAATCTCTACGCCGTGACGGGCAAGGAGGAATATCTTGCTCTGGCGCGGCGCTTCGATCACAAAGCGTTTTTCGAGCCGCTTTCGCAGCACCGCGACGAGCTGAAGGGTTTGCACACGAACACGAACATCCCCAAAGTGACCGGCGCAGCGCGCGGCTACGAGCTGACCGGGTCGCCCTACTATCACGAAATCGCGGACTATTTCTGGAACGAAATCACCAGCCAGCGTGCCTATTGCACCGGCGGCACCAGCAACGGCGAGCACTGGAACACCGGTCCCGGCAAGCTCGCGGACGAGTTGGGGACTTCCGCCGAAGAATGCTGCTGCAGTTACAACATGATGAAGCTCACGCGGCACCTCTACGGCTGGACAGCCGATCCCAAGGCGATGGATTACTACGAGCGCGTGATGTTCAACGCGCGGCTGGGCACGCAAGACCCAGATGGAATGTTGATGTATTACCTGCCGCTCGCGCCCGGCGCCTGGAAGACATTTGGAACGCCGAAGGACTCCTTCTGGTGCTGCACGGGCACGGGGATCGAGGAGTATTCGAAGACTGCCGACACGATCTATTTCCATGATGATCGCGGCATCTATGTGAACCTCTTCATCAGCTCGGAAGTCAATTGGCCGGAGAAGGGCATTCGGCTTACGCAAGACACCGCGTTTCCCGAAGAAGAGGGAACCACGCTCACGTTGCAGGCGGAAAAGCCAACCGAGTTGGCGCTTCACATTCGCGTGCCCTACTGGGCGGCGAAGGGAGCGACGGTGACGTTAAACGGTGCGCCGCAGGCGATCCACGCCAAGCCAAGCACATACATCACCCTCAATCGGCAATGGAAGACAGGCGACAAAGTTGAGGTTCACCTCCCGATGAGCCTGCACACCGCGCCGCTTCCGGACGATCGCACGCTGCAGGCGGCGATGTATGGCCCGCTGGTGCTTGCCGGCAGATTGGGCAACGAAGGCCTGACGCAAGAAATGATCTACGGCCGCTATGGCCCGCGGATGAAGCCTGGCCCGGCGCCGGAGATCAAATCGAGCGGCAAAAATTCCGCGGATTGGATGGAGCCGGCCGGCGGCAAGCTTGCGTTTCGCACGGCGGGGCAGCCGCGAGTGACGCAGGCCGTGCCGCTCTACCAGATATTTGGCGAGAAGTACGTGGTCTATTGGAAGGTCACGGGAGCGACGGCTTGACGTGCACAAATTCAAGCTCAGCGTCGATCACGCGGCGCGGCCTGTTGGCCGGCGCGGCTGCGCTCTCGGCTACCTCTGTATTTCCCCGGTGGCTGATTGCGGAGGCGCCGACGGCTCAGAGGGTGCTCGTTCGAGCGGATGCTGAGATCGGCGTCGTACGCCCGGAGCTCCACGGGCAATTTGCTGAGCATCTCGGTTCGTGCATCTACGGCGGTCTTTGGGTCGGTAAGAATTCGCACATCGAGAATCTGAATGGTTACCGCAAACAGGCAGTGGATTGGCTGCGCGAGCTTGGCGTTCCGGTACTGCGCTGGCCCGGCGGCTGCTTTGCGGATGACTATCACTGGCGCGAGGGAATTGGCCCTGCGGCGCAGCGCTCAAAACGCGTCAACATTCATTGGGGCGGCTATGTCGAAGATAACAGCTTTGGCACGCACGAGTTCATCGGTCTGTGCCGGCTGATTGGCGCGGAGCCTTACCTTGCGGGTAATGTCGGCAGTGGCTCGCCGCGCGAACTGCGCGATTGGGTGGAGTACTGCAACTATCCCGACGGCAGCTCGCTGGCCGAAGAACGCGCCGCGAATGCCTCGCCGGAGCCATTCCGCGTGCGCTACTGGGGCGTCGGCAATGAAAGCTGGGGATGCGGCGGCGAGATGCGTCCGGAAGAATACGCCGATGAATTCCGCCGCTTTGCGGTGTATCTCCACGGATTCGGCGAACCGCGTCCATTTCTGATTGCCAGCGGCCCGGACGGGAACAACGCCGAATGGGCGCGTGGCGTGTTAAGCGGGCTTCGCCGCAATATGCCGGACGGTTTCGCCATGCACTACTATTCTGGTGGCGCGGACTCGCCAACCAATTTCACCGCGGACGAGATGAACAAGCAGCTCTCGAGTTTCGCAAAAGTGGAAGACGCCGTGATCCAGCAGCGCGCGCTGCTCGATGGCTACGATGGCGGCCGCAAAGTTGCGCTGTTGCTCGATGAATGGGGTGTGTGGGATCACCTGGACCAGCAGGAACAAGTGCGGATGGGGCGTCTTTGGCAGCAGGGCACGATGCGCAGCGCGGTTGCGGCGGGTTTGGGACTGAACCTGTTCAATCGTCAGGCCGATAAGCTCGCGATGTGCAACATCGCGCAAATCGTCAACGTGCTGCAATCGCTGCTGCTGACGGATGGTCCCGACGGCGAACGCTGCGTGCGCACCGCGAACTACTACGCCTTCTCGCTCTTCAAGCCGCACCGCACACAAATTGCGGTGCGCACGGAGACGGACGGCGCGTGTCCCCTGGGGCTTTCGGTTTCCGCTTCGAAAGGTGGAGACAAGCTCGTGCTCAGCCTCGTCAACCCGAAAAGCGATGCCGATCTTTCCGTCGAATACGAGTTGCGAGGATTCACGGCAGGCAGCGGTTCGGCGCAGATTCTGCACGACGCTGATTGGAATGCGTACAACAGCTTCGAGAATCCGGCGCGTCTCGCGCTCAAAACGCATCCCGTCACCGTGGAGAAATCGCGGGTGCAAATTGATTTGCCGCGCCTTTCGGTTGCCACCATCACTTTGCAGTCCGCCTGAACGACTCGCTTTCGCCTGCCGCCGCAAAGTAGCTCCTACCGCAGGTAGTAATTGAACCGCGCACCTCATGGGAATATGCTTGCGTCGGTTTCCGGCTATGGAATTGACCTGGGGGAAGCAATGAGTGAGAGATCTTCAGCGATTCGATGGATATTTCGAACAGTTATTCTGGCCGCGGTGGTTACGGCGATTGGCGTTGGTGTTGTGATGCACGCGCAGCAAACGACCGAGGGCGGCTATCCCAGCAACTTCTTCCGGGCGCTTTCCTGGCAAAATATTGGACCGCAGCGCGCTGGCCGCTCGATTGCTTGCGCGGGATCAAGCGCGCGACCGCTCGAATACTACTCCGGCGCCACCGGCGGCGGTTTGTGGAAGACGACGGATGGCGGCGTGACCTGGAATCCGGTGACCGATGGCCAAATTCACAGCTCGTCGGTGGGCGCCGTTGCCGTTGCGGCATCGAATCCGGACGTCGTCTGGATCGGCATGGGTGAAAAGGAACTGCGCGGCAACATCATGCAAGGCGACGGTGTCTACAAAAGCACCGATGCCGGCAAGACCTGGAAGCACATGGGTCTGGAGGATACGCAGACCATCTCGCGGATTCGCATTGATCCCGATAATCCGGACGTCGTCTACGTGGCGGCCTTGGGCCATCCGGCCGCTCCCAATGAACAGCGCGGCATCTTCAAGACGACCGACGGAGGCCAGACTTGGAAGAAGGTTCTCTACCGCGACGACAACACCGGCGGCGTTGACCTGAACATTGATCCGAAAAATCCGCAGGTGATTTATGCCTCGTTATGGGAGTCCTGGCGGAAGTCCTGGGGCATGTCCAGCGGCGGCCCCGGCAGCGGACTTTTCAAGTCCACCGACGCGGGCGAGCACTGGACGGAGATCACGCGCAACCCCGGCCTGCCAAAGGGCGTGATCGGCAAGATTGGCGTGAGCGTTTCGGGCGCGGACGACAACCGTGTGTACGCGCTGGTCGAAGCCGCAGATGGCGGCGTGTTCCGCTCTGACGACGCGGGCGCAAACTGGGCGCTCGTGAACAACGAAAATACGCTGCGGCAGCGCGCTTTCTACTACGCAGACATCACTGCCGACCCCGTCGAGAAAGACCTGGTCTACGGCGAAAATGTTGGCTTCTATAAATCGACGGATGGCGGCAAGACCTGGGAGCAGGTGCGTGGCGGCGACAGCCACGATATCTGGATTGATCCGAAAAACGACAAGCGCTTCATCATCAGCAATGATAGCGGCTCGACCATCACCACGAATGGCGGCCAGACCTGGACTCCGGAAACGTATTCGACCGCACAGTTCTACCACGTTGCGCTGACGAAGGATGATCCTTATCAGGTTTGCGGCGCGCAGCAGGATTCCAGCACCGCCTGCGTGCAGAGCGCGAATCCTGCCGGAGGAGGCCGCGGCGGACGTGGGGGCGGCGGTGGCCGCGAGATGTGGGCGCCGCTCTATAGCGTCGGCGGAGGCGAAAGCGGATACATCGCGCCAAGTCCGACGGACCCGAATATCTTCTATGCAGGCAGCCAAGGCGCACTGCTCACGCGTTTTGACCGCCGCCATGATGACAGCCGCGACATCGAGCCTTATCCTCGCTTTTTCTCCGGCGAGAACTCTGCGTCCCTGCCCGAGCGCTGGCAATGGACCTATCCGATTGTCTTCGACAATTTCGATCCCCACATTCTGTATACATCGTCGCAGCATTTGTGGAAGACCGCGAACGACGGCCAAAGCTGGACGAAGATCAGCCCCGATCTGACCAAGCACGATCCCGCGACGCTCGTCGATTCCGGCGGACCGATCACGCACGACATGAACGGGCCAGAGGTATTTGCCACGATTTTCACCATCGCGCCGTCCAAGAAAGAGCCGGGAGTGATTTGGACCGGCTCGGACGACGGAGTCGTTTACATCACGCGCGAGGCCGGCAAAAGCTGGACCAACATCACGCCGCCGGACATGCCGAGCCTGATTCGCGTCAGCCTGATTGATGCTTCTCCGCACAAGGCGGGAGGGGCCTATGTTGCCGCGAAGAACTATCTTCAGGACGACCGCGCTCCGTACATCTGGAAGACGGATGATTACGGGAAGACCTGGAAGAAGATCGTGAGCGGAATTGCCCCGAACGATTTCGTCCACGCCGTGCGCGAGGATCTCGAGCGGCCGGGATTGCTCTATGCGGGGACCGAGCATGGTTTCTATGTGTCGTTTGATGACGGCGATCACTGGCAGCCGCTCTCGCTGAATCTGCCCGACACGCAAGTCTCCGACATTGCGCTTGCGCCGAATGATGTAGTGATCTCCACGATGGGCCGGGGATTCTATTCGCTTACGAATATGGACGCGCTGCGGCGGTTCACTCCCGCGATGGCGCTGGCCTCCGGGCTTTACGTTCTCACGCCCGAGGAGGCGGTGCGGCGTTCGCGTCCCCTAATCGTGGACTACTACCTGCCGTCGGCAGCGACCAAGGTCAGCATCGAAATTCTCGATGCGAAGGGAACGGTGATTGATACCTACAACGGTCCCGCGCCTGCCGGTGGCCGCGGCGGACGCGGAGGCGCGGTCGCAGGAGCAGGCGGCCGTGGCTTTGTTCGGCCGGAGCCAACTGCGGCGGCTGGGCTCAATCGCTTTTCGTGGGATTTGCATTATCCCGGCGCGACGAGTTTTCCGGCCATGGTGTTCTGGGGCGCGAACGTTGCGCAAGGGCCTTACGCCGTACCGGGTTCCTATTCCGTTCGCGTCACCGCGGATGGCCAGACGGCGACGAAGCCATTCAAGCTCGCCGAGGATTCCTGGTCAAAGGCCACGCAGGCCGATCTGCAGGCGCAGTTCGATCTGGACGAGCAAGTCGCCAAGCGTGAAAGCGAAGCGAATCAGGCTGTGATTGATGTACGCAAGCTCCGCGACCAGGTAAATGACCGCGTGGCAAAAACCGAATCCGCCGAACTGCGCGCCTCCGGCCAGGCGCTTGTGGCGAAACTTACGGAGATCGAAGAAACCATCTATCAGACCAAGAGCCACGCCAGCGAAGACCCGCTGAATTTTCCGATCAAGATCAACAATCGCATGGGCCACCTGATGGGCGTGATCGAGGGAAGTGACGCGAAGCCTACCGATCAAACCTATGCCGTTTTCAAGAAACTTTCCGCGGAACTCGATGCTGTGCTCGCGAATTTCAAGAACGTGCAAAGCGCTGATCTGGCGGCGTTCAACAAGCAACTCACATCGGGCAACCTGCAGCCGGTGTCGTTAACGGGCGGTGCGGAATCGCACTAGAGCTACTGCGCAGGGCAGCGCGCTAAGGGATCGGAAGAGGCTTGTTCGCTTGGCGCTTCACGTACCAGCACGCGCTATAGCCGAAGTGCGGGAAGATGGCGTGCACGCACGTTACTTGCTGCGGATCGAGTGAGTAAAGCTCGAACTTACCGCTCTTCTGCGGTACTTCATAGTAGGGGTTGATCGTAATCGTCTCGAGCGGGTCGCTGGCCGTCGGCTTGGCCATCCGGGTTCGCGCGTAAACGTAATCGCCCGCGTAAAGGACCGCCGTCGAGGCGAGCAGCGCCGCGAGAATACGTTGCAGAACGAGCAGAAAGAAACGCCTGACGTGTGGTTCCATCGAAGGTCGCCTATGCTCCAGACTCGTTTATCACCGCGTGCGCCAACCTGTCTCCTATGATATAGAAGCCGCGCGTCTTCCGTTAGGAAAAGCCGTTATGAAAAAGCGGTCATGAAAAACAAGTTCCTGATTTCCGCTCTGGTGCTGTATTTTGCCGCGGCCCTTCTCGCCGTCGGCAGCCGCCATGGTTTGGCGGTTGCGCCTTCGCTGGGCGAGATCATTCGTTGGCTGGCCCTGTTCGCTCTTATGGGATATGCGTTCGTCCGGCGCTCGCTGACCTCTTGGATTCTGGTCGCCATGGTGCTGGGAGCCGAGCTGGGCTATGACCTGCCGCGCTTCGCTGTGCACCTTCGAATTCTGGCGCAGATTTTCCTCCAGCTTATCAAGGTGATCATAGCGCCGCTGCTTTTTGGCACGCTGGTGAGCGGCATCGCGGGCCACGCCGATCTGAAGAAAGTGGGCCGCATCGGCGTGAAGGCCATCGTTTATTTTGAAGTGGTCACCACGATTGCGCTCTTTATCGGACTTGCCGCCATCAATATCAGCAAAGCCGGCGTGGGAGTGACGCTGCCAGTCAGTGCCTCAACCCAAGGCATCGCCGCCGCGCGCCCCACGGCGGAAGAAATCATCCTGCACGTCTTCCCGGAGAACATTGCGAAGTCGGTGGCCGACAACCAGGTGCTGCAGGTCGTGGTCTTCAGCATTATTTTCGGGATCGCGCTGGCCTTGGTGCGCGAGGCGAAGCGCAAGCCCATGCTGGCCTTCGCGGAGAGTCTCGCGGAGGTCATGTTCAAGTTTACAAACATCGTGATGCTCTTCGCGCCGTTTGGCATCGCAGGCGCGATCGCGTACACCATTGCAAGCACCGGCTTTAGCGTGATGTACAACTTGGCGCAACTAGTGGCGGCGCTCTACGTGGCTTTGGTGATCTTTCTGGTTGGTGTGCTGCTGCCGAGCGCCTTGCTCTTTGGCGTGCCGGTTCGCGCGTTTCTTCGCGCCGTGGCGGAACCGGCCACGATCGCCTTCAGCACCACCAGCTCGGAGGCCGCCCTGCCGCGCGCGATGGAATCCATGGAAGCCTTCGGCGTACCGCGCGAGACGGTGGCCTTTGTGATCCCGCTCGGCTACAGCTTCAACCTCACCGGCACCACGCTGTATCTTTCGCTCGCGTCTATTTTCGTCGCGCAGGCTGCGGGAATGCATCTGAGCTGGAGCCAGCAGATCATCATCATGCTGATGCTCATGCTGACGAGCAAGGGAGTGGCGGGCGTATCCCGCGCGGCGATCATTATTTTGCTGGGAGCTGCCGATCAGTTCGGCTTGCCCAAGGAACCGATCCTCATTCTTTTGGGCGTGGACCAGTTCATGGATATGGGCCGCACGGCCTGCAACGTGATCGGGAATTGCCTTGCCGCCGCGGTTGTATCGCGCTGGGAAGGCGACTTCGGAAAAGAGAAGCCATCTGAGGCAGCCGAAGCGGCGCTCACAGACTAAGTCTTACTGAGGATTTGTTGGCTTCAGCGTGACCGTTTGCGTCTCGCGCGGCTTGATCGTGACACGCTGCGCGCTGTTTTGATTTTGCTCGGGGAAATCCAGCGCGTAATATGGTTGATCCGCGTCGGCAGGGACCGCGAAGACTTCGTAGTCACCGGGAATGATGCCGTTGAGTTGAAACTTTCCACCACTGTCAGTTTTTACCGTTGCTGTGTAGCTTGCGTTCTTCCGCAGGGAACGCAGTTGCGGAATCGCGACCACGACCAGATTCGGCACCGGCGTCTCCCCGTCCATCACTTGGCCGCTTAGGGTTCCGGTATCATTGGCAAGCGTCAGCACGCAGTCGCTCAGCCCGTCTCCGGCCCCGATCGTGATCGGCTGCACCGTGTAGTCTGTGCCCCCACACTGTGCTCGCTGCAAGTAGGCGGAACTCTGCGGGCCAAAGGCCATAAACGTGTACTCTCCAGGCGCGATGTCTTTCACGTCGAACGTGCCGTCTTCCGCAAGCGTGCTGCTGGCGCCTCCTTGGCCGGTTGGCCCCGCCGACAGGAGCATGATGCCGAGCGAGGTCAGTGAGGAAAGGTTCTGGGTGCTCTCAATCGTCGCGGCGCCTCGTAGCTCCGCCAATGGTCCGACTTCAATGTCCGTCTTTACGTCCGCGTCGGCAATGTGAACCCTGGCAGTGCCATAGCCAGATTGCTGACGCCTCGAGGAGTTCGTGGAATCCGGCGCCGGGTCCATCGCTCTCACGCCGACGGTGTAATCGCCTTGTGGCACTCCACGTATAATAAAGGACCCATCCGCGCGGACCCCATCCCCTCCGGGAAACACCATGGCGTCTGCGCCAACCCTGGTGATGAAGAGTTGGTAAGTCCGTCCGCCCGCGTCCCCGGAAGCATCCACAACCTTTCCCGAGATCGTGTGTGCGGACTGCGTCGTTACAGCTATGTGAAGTCCACGCACCTCCGCTCCGCCAACCACTCGAATTCGCTGCGCGTCTCCAGGCGAGTGAGCTTCCGGGTAGTACGTTTCGCTGTAGCTTGCTCCACGGTTGAGGCCAAACATCGGGTTTCCGCCGTTGAGCCCATTCGCCTGTACGTAGTAAAGGCCTGCCGCCAAGCCTCCCAGCCGAAAGTTGCCCTGATCATCGGTCGTGATGGAGGCTCTAGGCTGCAAGAGTTCGCGGCCACCGCGAGAGTAACTGGGCCGAAGAGCTGCGACGCGGATTCTGAAAACAGGTTCGTTGTCCTCGTCAACCACAGTGCCGGAAATGACGCCGGCCGGATCTAGCAGCTTGTTGAAAAACTCTTTCGGGTCGTCATTTTGAGGCGCGATCCGACATGGAATCTCTCTTTTTGTTGGCTTTTGGCGAGGAGGAATTCCTTGCTGCGCTCGCAATGGCAGATTTAGAAG
>Ga0182024_10008621_pt1 | contig 21393 bp, 15 predicted proteins | sample P32metaG_FD_120480 | JGI IMG/M metagenome (GOLD analysis project Ga0182024, IMG submission 120480) | Permafrost microbial communities from Stordalen Mire, Sweden - P3-2 metaG (Illumina Assembly) | ecosystem: Environmental > Terrestrial > Soil > Wetlands > Permafrost | place: Sweden: Stordalen...
CCGTTGGAGTATCCCTGGAAGTCTTTCTCGGTAGCGATCCGGCCGGCCTCGTTGGAGACGTAGGCGGTAGTGCCATCGGGCGAGATCACGACGCTGTGCGGGACGTTGCCGACGCGGATCTCCTTGCCCTCGGCCGGTGTAGTCGCGGTCAGGTCGATCTTGGTCAGCGTATCGTTGTTGTCCAGCACGACGTAAGCGGTCTTGGCATCGGGCGAGATCGCGATGCCCATGGGATAGGAAGTGACTGTTTCATCTGAGTAAACCGAAACGGTGTAGCCGCAGGGGATAAGAAAGCTGCCCGTGGTTCCCCCAGGGCTGTTCGGGAAGCAAGTGACGGTGTTCAGAGCACCTAACTCGGAGGTGGTGGCCATTGGAACGCTGACCTGGACGTGGTCTGAGAGCAAGCCCGTCGTAGCATTGACGCTGGCGATGGTAACGTGGCTGCTGTCCTGGCTAAATAGCAGATACTTGCCGTCCGGCGTGTAGTGGATGCCCGTGCTGCTGCCGGTCGAATCCTTTCCTGCGAAGCTGTAGCTCTGCAGGACAGCGCCGGTTAGGGTGTTGAAGATCTCGACGGCTCCGTTGCCGTTGGATGGCGACGTTCCCATGGTGAGGACGGCCGCCGTGTGATTGCCGGTGGGGTTGAGCGCAATGGCCTTGGCGCGGACCCGGATGCCGAGGTCGACCTGCTTGCCGGTGGGGGTGATGATTGTGCCGTCGCTGACGACGAAAGTGCCGTTCGTCTGCGGGCCAACTGTATAGGTCGGAAACGGTACGGATTGACCCAAGAGCGCCGGAACGCTCAGCCCTGCCACGAGCAGTAAAGCGAGCGGATGCAGAGCGTTAATCCGATGATGATTTTGAGAAGCCTTTCGGGACATGGGTGGTTCTCCTTCTTCGGTTTCGTCGGTTTCTTTGATCGCGCGAACCAGCATCGGCCACGCGGCACGAGAAAAATGAACAGGCGGATGCATTCTCTTCAATTGCAGGAGATGGCGCACCGGGAGAGCAGCGCCAACGGGCCAAGTCTAGAACCGCGAAAAGGACGCCAGCATGACGCGAGAATGACAGTTTTGTAATCACGTTACAGTGGTGTGAATGCGCTTAGTAGTACCAGTTCCAGGGACGGGCTCCGCGTCTTTCCGATCAATCGCAACATCATCGGTTCTGGACGATCCTCGCATTCGACAAACAGCGGCCCTCACGGAGATCGAAATTTGATGGAACCTTAACTAAAGCTTGATCTGTATATAACAACGCCGGATTACAAAACTGTCATTCATCACATTCGAGGCGTCCTTCGGGGATCGTGCCGATGCGTGGACGTCTTTGAGCGCGATCGAACCTCGCACACGCGGTAACATTTGAAAGCCCGCTGCGGGAGAAACCAATGCGGTTCTCCGCCTGCAGCCGGAAACGAGGATTCGTGTTTCCAACTGTAAGAACTTGAACATCAGCATTGCGATTCCGTTGCGGGCAACGAGCGGCGGCAACCGCCAGCGGTTGGTACGGTTCGCCGGGCGCGGCCTTGACGGCAGCGACTTCACCTGCGGCTAATAGTCTGATTCCAAAGGACACTCCTACGATGTTCTTATCCATGAATGATCGAGTGTTTCGTTGCGCATTGTGTTCTCCGGTGCCGGAGGGCTTTTGGACAATCTGCGTGCGCGTCTGCGCGATTTTATTCCTGCTTGCAAGCGGTGGTTTCCTGGCTGCGCAGAGCGCGGTTCTAACGGGTGCGCTCGACGGGCGCGTCACCGATCAGAGCGGTGCGGTGGTACCGGGAGCGCAAGTTCAAGTGTGGAACGTCGACACCGGAGTGCAACAAACTGCCCAGACCAATCATGCGGGGATCTACCGGTTTCCGGTACTGATGCCCGGATCGTATTCCGTCACCGCAATTCTCCAGGGCTTTCGCGATGTTCAGGTCCTGGTGCGAGTGCGTGTAGGCAATACCACCTCGCAGAACATCAAGCTGCAGGTGGGAGCCGGCAGCGACACGGTGAAAGTGGCAGGCGCTACACCGCTGCTCCGTCCCGAAGAATCCTCTGCAAGCACAGTGATGGAGCGGTCGTTTACCAGTGAGCTGCCGCTTAACGGCCGAAAATACACCAACTTCATGATGCTCACGCCCAATACCAGCTACGACGGCGATACCGGCCTGGTGAGCGTGGCCGGACAGCAGGGCGGCGAGGACTCGGGTTATGCCAACGGAAATGGCTCAACCGCATTTACCGTCGATGGCACCAATGCGACCAACAATTACTTCGCTGACATTGTGGGCCGAAACCGAATCCCATATCTCTACGGCGAGGACGCCATCCAGGAGTTTCAGGTCTCGGTCAGCCCCTACTCGGCCATCTATGGAGGCGGAGCCGGCTTTGTGAACGCAGTCACCCGCTCCGGGAGCAATGTATTCCACGGCAGCGCGTTTTACTACAACCGCAACTCCGTAACCGGCGCCAACGACGCTCTCGATAAAGCCGCCGGCAACCCGAAGCCGGAAGACACCTTGCAGCAGTTCGGCGCAGGCCTGGGCGGACCGGTCCGGCGCGACCGTTTGTGGTTCTTTCTGGATTACGAGCAGCAACTGCGGAACTTTCCCATTCCCGTCATCAATTCCGCATTAGCCACCAACCCGTCAAATCTTGCTTCCTTCCTGAATGCCAACTTCGGTCTTCCCGCCGGGACCACGCTTCCCGCGCCAAATGGTCCACTGCCTATCCCGGGCGTTGACGCGGCACCTGATCCGTCCAGTCCCGTCTACCTGCAGCAGGTGTCAAACGTCATCAACGCGTTGAACTCCAATCTCGGCACCAAGCCGAGACAGGGCAACGACCTGGTGGTGACTCCGCGGCTGGACTATCAGGCGAACTCCCGCGACAGTCTCTTTCTCTCTTTGAACTTGAACCGGTATAACTCGCCAGGCGGCGTAATCACCGACCCAACCGTGGGCAATTATGGCCTTCAATCGTTGGCCAACGCGTATGTGCGGACCTTTGGAGCCACTGGTGGGTGGACCCACTCGTTCTCGACAAAGCTGCTGAACGAGTTCCACGCCGGTACTTCGGAGGACAACGAAATCGCAACACCCACCGGCCTGGCACCGAACACGCCGACGGTCATTCTGGATAGTCCTGCCGCATTCACCCTGGGTAACGCGGCATTTTCCATCGGAAGGGTTTTTGAAAGGCAGTACTCCTTCTCCGACCGGATCGACTACGTGATCGGAAAGCACATGCTGCAGCTCGGTTTCGATTGGAACCGCACATGGGACGCGGATACCGACGATGGCGGCGCGGACCCGAACGAGGCTGTCGATTTCGGATCGCCGCTCGGCCTCTATGAATTCCCGAACCTTGAAGACTTTGCGCTAGGTGAGTACATCAATTTCAGCCAAGCTGCGGGAACCCCGACATTTTCGTTTGCCGTCCCGTACTACGGCTTCTACGTTCAGGACACTTTTCGAGCATTTCCACAGCTGACGCTGGAGATGGGCCTGCGCGAAGACTTCCAGGTCTATCCACGGCCAGTTGAGAATCCGGCCTTTCCGCTCACCGGCCAATATCCCAACCAGTTTTTGCGCCTGGGGCCGCGCTTCGGATTTGCCTGGCAGCCAACATCGAAGACCGTATTGCGCGGGGGATTCGGGGACTTCTATACCAACATGAACGGGCTCAACTATCGCAACGCGGTCATCTCCAACGGGCTGGCTTCACAGCAATCCGAGGTTATTGCCAGTTACTCGCCATCCTCAGGCGCTCCCAATCAGCAGGCGCCGGCCTTCCCCTCGATCCTTCCCGGAAGCTCGCCGCTGTTCGCTGCGTCGCCCGACATTTCCATGGCTTCGCCCCAGCTCCGGGTGCCGTATATCCTGCAGGCCAGCCTTCAGGTTGAAACGGAGATTCTGCCCAACACCACCTTCAGCGTCGGCACCATGTGGAATCATGGGGTCCATATTCTTAACGGCACCGCGTTTGACCTGAACCTGACGCCCTTGCAAGGCACTACCACCTACATAGTCTGCGGCCCCAATGCCACAGCCGCGCCGTGCCCGGGAACAACAATCACCCTTCCGAATATGGACAACGGACTGCTCGGCGAAGGCCTCGTCAGCAGCAGCCTAGGCCAGATCAATGAGCTCATCAGTTCCGGACAGAACGATTACAACTCGCTCTTTGCGACGCTCCAGCGGCGAGTGACGCGGGGCCTCTCGCTACAGACCTCCTACACCTGGGCCAAGAGCATGATGCGCGATGGCATGGACTTCAACAACCAATTCAACTTCGGCAACACCCATGCCCCCTCGCTGCTTGACCAGCGAAACCGGGTCACTCTGGCGGCTGTATACCAGCCAGCGCTCGAGCGATTCGCGAGTGGCAGCACCGCGCGCGCTCTCTTTTCCGATTGGACCCTCAGCACGGTAATGGAGTTCTCATCCGGGCGGCCGTACGCGGCTCTGTTGAGCCCGGCCTGCACCAGTTCCACCGTCGCCTTCACCAACTGCGACGGGGCGAACGACAACCTGAACGACACAGCCTTCAACCAGGACACCGCGAACACCGCGGCCGGAATCAATGGAGGCGGACCTGTGCCGGGCGTCGGGTTGAATTCCTTTTACGGTCCCTGGCTGGAGAGAATCGACGCAGCTTTGGCGCGGGATTTTACCGTGAAGGAAGGCAAGGACGTGCAGATTCAGATGCAGGCGTTCAATCTGCTCAACCACGCCAACTTCTATGTGCAGAACGGCGATGGCATCAACCAGCTCGAATACAACCCCATCGGCAGCAACTGCGGCGACGGCGCCTCGCTTAATCAGACCTGTTATCTGGTGCCCAACTCAGGTTCCGGCAATTTTGGCGCCTTCCAGGAGATCAGCCCAAACGGTCTTCCCAGGGTCTTGCAGTTTTCTGTCAGATTCTCGTTCTAGGCTGGCACATCATGAGAATTTTGGTCATCGAAGATGAATCCAAGACGGCTAAGTTTCTGAAGAAGGGGCTTGAAGAGGCAGGTTTCGTCGTCAGTGTCGCCGCCGATGGAATTGACGGGTTGCACCTCGCCCAGGAACTGGAATTCGATCTCGTCATTCTCGACGTGATGCTCCCTGGGCTGGATGGCTGGCAGGTTCTGACTCGGATGCGCCAGGAAGGCCGGTGCGCGCTGGTACTTTTTCTGACCGCCCGCGATGCCGTACACGAGCGCGTGCGAGGGTTTGAACTGGGCGCGGACGACTACCTGGTAAAGCCGTTCGCTTTTTCTGAATTGCTGGCGCGCGCCCGATCGCTGCTGCGCCGCGGACCTCCCCGCACGCAAGAGCCGCTTCGCTTGGCCGACCTTGAAATCGACCTATTGCGCCAGCGCGCCACGCGCGCCGGCCAGCGGTTGGATCTGACTTCCAAGGAATTCCTTCTTCTCTCACTGCTGACACGGCGCGCGGGCGAAGTGCTGTCGCGAACCTTGATCGCCGAAGCGGTCTGGGACATGAACTTCGACAGCGACACCAATGTCGTGGACGTCAACGTACGCAGGCTGCGCGGCAAGGTGGACGATCCTTTCAAGCTCAAATTGATCCATACCGTTCGGGGTGCCGGCTATGTCCTGGAATCCGGCCAGTAGCCTGGCGCCTGTCTCGCGCTTGTGGCGAACGTTGGCCTTCCGCCTAACGGCCGGTTATGCGCTAGCAGGCTTCTTTCTGGTCTTCTTCTCCATCGTGAGTCTGTATCTGGTCCTGGTGAGGGAACTGGAGAAAAGCACGGATTTGTTCCTCGCGGACAAGGTGCACGTGCTACGCACCATGTTGCGGGAGAGGCCCGGCGACCAGGACGCACTACATGAAGAGGTCGAGCTGGAATCGGCAGCGCGGCGTTACGAGCAGTTTTATATTCGCCTTCTGGATGAACGAAACACAACCCTGCTGATGACGCCGGACATGGCTGATCAACTGGACCTGGCGCAATTAGCCAGTCAAACTCAAAGCCACCCTGATCGCACCGTGCCGATGAAAGGCAGGGATGGAAAATCTTTCCGCGTGATCAGCGCATTGGCGCCGGTCGGTTCCCCTGCAACTCAAACCGACACCCTTCAGATTGCAGTGGATGTCTCGCAAAAGGATGCGTTGCTGGCGCGCTATCGGCTTTGGTTCTGGGCGGTCCTTCTGGCGACGTCGGTTCTCTTGCCGCTGGTGGGATACCGGATTGCGCGGCACGGCATTCGGCCCGTCGAAGAGATCGCCGCAACCGCGCGGAGAATCACGTCGACGAATCTGCGCGAACGGATCTGGTCGGAAGGCTATCCGTCGGAACTTGCGTCGCTGGCCGGGACATTCAATGAAATGCTGGGGCGGCTTGAAGAATCCTTCGAGCGCATCTCGAGGTTCACGGCCGACATCGCGCACGATTTGCGCACGCCGGTCAACAATATCCGAGGAGAAGCCGAAGTGGCTCTCGCCCGCGCACGGACGGTCGACGAGTACCGCGACGTGCTGGAGTCATCGCTGGAAGAAGCGGTCCGGCTTTCCGAGCTGATCGGCGATCTCCTGTTTCTGGCCCGCGCGGAGAGCCCCTTAACCGAGTTGCATCGCGAGAACGTGAACATCGGCGAGTTGCTGACCACGGTTCGCGACTACTACGAAGCATTTGCGACCGACGCAGGAATATCGCTTGTCGTGAACGAAGGGGCCGAGCCGCTCAACGCGGAACTGGATCGCACACTGATGCTGCGGGCGGTGAGCAACCTGGTCTCGAACGCCATTGCACATACGCCGCCGGGAGGAACCGTGACGCTGGCGGCCACGAACAAGGACGCCGCAATTCGCATCGAGCTCTCCGACACCGGCGTCGGCATTCCCGCCGAAGCGCTGCCCAGAGTATTCGATCGCTTCTTCCGCGTCGATCCATCGCGATCCAAGACATCGGGAGGCACAGGCTTGGGCCTGGCTATCGTGCAGAGCATCCTGACGCTTCACGGCGGCAGCGCGGAGATCACCAGTCAGCTCGGCCGTGGAACTCGCGTCACGCTGCGCATGCCGGCCCTCGTAACGCGATGACAAAACTGTGATTCTCGAATCATGCTGGCGTCCGTTGCTGAGTTTTTTGCGATAAGTGCTCGTGGCCGTGGTCTACAACCCGTTCAAAGGATGGATCCCCTAAAACGCCCCAGCATTTACCCACGTAGACCGCTCCTACCTAGCTTGAAGCGGGCCAGGGGACGTGACGCCCGAGCTTTGATGGAGCAACCCGTCACTCATCATCCAGGAGGCTCATCGCCCTCAAATGAAGGATCGTAGCCGACAAACAGCAAGCACTCCGACCTGTCTGCCTCAGAAAGAACATCCCCAGGGATTCGCTTCCTCTCAACTGCCAGATATTCTCGCAGCCCATTCACAGATCGAGCCACGCTCTTGTGAATCATCGGGTCGTTCTTGGTCATCGCGATTTAGCGCCGCGCCGTCTGCACAAGGGCCCTGAATTCCTGCACCGGGTATTTTCGTTTGTTCGAAAGTGCGAGGTTGAAAGTTGCCCGGCGCTCCGAGACCTCCTCTGGGGCTGTATCTTTCTCTGAGCCTGGCATTGTCGTTGCTCCCTTCGTTGGTGCGCCGAGTCCTCGTTCGGGCGAATCAGATTAGGTCCAACTGAGAATATAGCGCGCTGATCAGTGAGCCTGCATCATCGGTCCGCGGTCCCTTGAGCCTTTCCTGCGCGATTCGATCTGAACAATCTCCCGATCGTCTTTGATCGCCCTGAACGGCCATGAGATCCCATGACAATAGCCGGTCGGGTCGAGGACTGGCGCGGTGTTCCGAAGGTCCGGCCTAGCCGTTTCTCCCCGTTTCCCCTGGGAGTGCCTCAGTAGCCAAACCGTGAATCCGTTTCCAGCCCCCGCCGCATCGCACCCAGCGTGCGGATTTCCCGCACTGGGCGCACCTGTTTGCTTCGTACCAAGAGTTATGTGGCCTATCGTGCTGGGGCGACTTTCACACCTGACCATCGACAGAGCTGGTAGTTATTAAACAACCCCAGCCGGTCAAATAGCCATTCGCTACTCCACCGCAATCCGTGGCGCGATCACAATCGAGCTTTTGGTAGATGGGTAGGCTCCGATTTAGGGGTGGAGAAACTAAGGAGGGCGAAACTAAATTGATACGTACCTATAATTCCGATTTGCGCAGGTCATGCTTTCTGTCACTAGTACCGTGCCCGTGTGATTGAGTAATGCAGTTTTCGACGGGCCTGTTTGCGCGCGAACTTCCAGTCGATGGTGGAGCGGTCGCGGTTGATGCGGCGCTCCCAAGCATAAACTTCGCCGCACAGTGCAGGTAGGTCACCGATTCTGCGTTGTCCCAGACTCTGGCGGCTGAGCAGGCTCACTTCGATCTCGGCCTGGTTAAGCCAACTGCCGTGTTTGGGTGTGTAATGCACCGTCAAGCGGTTCCACAGCAAGCCTCCCAGCATTTCGCCATACCGCTTCGCCAGCGACTTGCGGCCGTGCGTGTTCAGGTTATCCATAACCAAGTGGAGGGTCCGCGCCTCAGCATAGCGAGCGACGATCTGCACCAGGTAATCGGCAAACTCCGCCGCCGAGCGCGTGGCTGTAGGCTTGGGAAAATGCCGCCCCGCTTTCGGCTCCACGCCGCAGAAGACGTTGGCCGTGCCGCAGTCCGCCGCGGCGGATACTCGTAGTCGCGCCGGGCCACGTGTCCCGGACAGGCGGGCTTCGGAGCGCGAATGTCCCGGTGCGGCACCACCGGCTTTTCGTCGATGCAAACCACCGGCTCCTCCTCGGAGAGCGGCTCTTCATAGAGAGCCAGAACGTCTTCCATGCGCCGGATGTACTCCTCATCCAATTCCGCCACGCACCACATTTTTTTCCCGCCACGGCTTCAGGTCGTGGCTCTGAAGAAGGATGCGCATCGTCTCCGGCCCCACATGTTCGACCAACTTGCGCTTCACCGCCTCCTGGGCGATCAACCGCACCGACCAACGCGCCCGGCCTGCCGGCGGCGGACCGCAGACCATGGCGATAATGCGCTGGCCCTGCTCAGCGTCCAACAGCGGCTTCTGGCCCGGGCGAGGCGCATCGTAGATGGCCGCTTCCAATCCGCCCTCCTGGTAGCGCTTGCCGATCTCCCATGCCGCCTTGGCGGAAATGACCACTCCGGCTCCGGCCTCCACCGTCGTTCGGCCTTCGTCGATCTGTCGCAGCACCAAAGCCCGAATCACCGCTCGCACCGGCTGCACTCCGCCGCTCAACAACTCCGCGACCTCTTTCCGCTCTTGCCGCGAAAGCTCGATCTGCAACCTCTTACGCTTGTCCATGCCTCCGATAAACCGCTCGCTGCTGTCCCGCAAAAGTGCCAAGCTTGATTACGAATCTACAAAGGCACGGTACTGGTCCAATAAGCAAAGTGCGACTGGGAACTCCGCCAGGGCCCTGGAGACATCAATCTTTGCGTTTTCGTCGATTTTCTTGAGGTCCAGGACTTCTCCTGTAAATACGTTTCGACACTTTTCAGAATTGCCGCGGAATGGGAGCAGAACGTGAGTATCGTCCCAGATTCGGGGTCCGATTGGTGGGAGGTCGATATCGTTGAGCAAGCCGGCGACCAGGCGCGGAACAATAACGAGCGCCCTCGTGGTTCCGGACTTCCTGATGAACGCAACAACGTGTTTGGCTTTCGCGCCCTCCACCTCTAACGGCAGGTATTCGCCCTGCTGAAAGACATCTGGCTGCTGTTGACGCAAGCACAGAGTTCTCCAAATCAAATACATCTTGAGTCGACCATCCTCAGGAGTTTCCATCAAGCGGCCTATTGATAACGGATCAGGACTGTTGCCCCACAAACGGATGCTCTCGAACATCTGCTGGCGGCGGATATAGTCAACTGGACGCCGGTTGTCCGGGTCGACCAGACTGAAATCCCACAACTCATTGCCTTGGTAAATGTCGGGAACGCCCGGGCACGTCAGTTTGAGAAGCGTCTGCGACAGGCTGTTCCATAGGCCAATGCGCGCGACACGCCGTTGGAACGGCACGAAGTCGTCGAGGAACCGGTTCTTGGCAGCCGGTGTCAGCATCTTCCTTACGAACGATGAAACCGCGGTTTCGTATTCAGTATTTCGATTGATCCAACTGGTCGTCTGCTTGGCTTCACGGATAGCCTTTAACATGTAGTTTTCTATCCGCTCACAGAAAGTCATCCAGTCGTCCGTATCGTTCAGAGGCTCTGAAGGCCAGGCACCCACCAACGTTTGATAGAGCAAGTATTCGTCATTCGCTGAGGGGGCGGGCCTGTCGTTGACCAGGCACTTATGGCCGCGATTGAAGCGTTTCCAGTCCCGCACCCTAAGCCTCCATAGCCCCGATATCTCCGAGAGCACATTGATCCGGGCGCGCACATCCTCGGAGCGCTTGGAGTCGTGCGTGCTGGTAGCCAGCATAGTGTGAGGCCAACTGCGGAGGCGCTCCTGGTTGGCAAGATGAAACTCCGGCGTCGTGGTTCCGAACCGGTTAAGATCGCCTCCGACGTCGTTCAAGGAGACCAGGCGGTTGTACCTATAAAACGCAGTATCTTCCAGGCCCTTAGCCATCACGGGACTGGTGAATCGCTGGAAATTCATGGCGAAGGTTCTAACTGCCCTCTGATAAGCGATATCTTGTCCTTCGGCGATGCTGGTCAGAAGCACTTGGCCGACGAAGTCGAAGATGCTGGTATCGGTGGCCGGACTTCTCCATTTGGCCGAGGCGATGGCGCTGCGGATGTAGCGTTTGTCATTATCCGAAATGCCAGAGGGGCTCACGTAGGTGCGGTACACGGGAAAAGTGGAGACCACCACCGTCAGTGCATCGCGCAGGCTATTAAGGGTGAAGTCGCAGGTGTGCCGTTTGGAGAGCGCGATCTTGGCGATTTGATCGGCAAGTACGTTCAGTTCACTGGCCAGGGCAACCCGGATGATCAGTCTTCGGCAGCGGTAGAAGAGGTCGTCAAGATCGACGTTGTCATGACCCGCAAAGTTTCGGTAAATGCGCTCCAATCGCATCACGGCGGCGGGGTCTACAAACACTCCATTCACGAGATTCGAGAAGTCGTAGCCCGTGGTGCCGCTTACAGGCCACTCGGGGGGCAGCCGTTCCGGGCCGGTAAGGATCTTCTCGATGACCACATAGTGTGACAGGTTGCCGTTGTTCCCGGAATTATTTGCGGCGAGCGCGATGCTGCGTTGCAGACGTTCGAAGTATTGAGCAGGATCATACAGTCCGTCGGGATGGTCAACGCGGAAGCCATCCACTTTGCCTTCAGCCACCAGGCTCAAGACCAGGTGGTGAGTTGCCTGGAAGACGGTTTCGCTTTCCACGCAAATACTGGCGAGGTCGTTGACATCGAAAAATCGGCGGTAGTTGATGTCATCGGAGGCGACTCTCCAGTTGGCCAGGCGGAAGGCTTGCGCTTTGATGAGTTCGTGCAGTTCTTCGAAGCTTGCGGGATCGGCAGGCGTGCCGTTGATCCGGTCGACGGCTGCAAGAATACAATTGGCAATCTCCTGGGATCGCCCACACAACTCGGCCAGTCTGCGCTTATGGATTTCCTTGTCGCGATTACGCTCGGCAATGCGATCGCTGCTGGCCTCCTGCCTTCCCGGCAAGTGGCCGAAGGCGGTGATCAGGCTCTGAAATTCGAGCAGGACAGGATCCTGCGCGCCGAGTTGCATTGCGAGTGCGTCCGTACAGTGCTGCAGGATGCGAGGGTACTCCCTTGGATCAACGGGAAAGCGATGGTTGAAGTAGGACACATCGAACTCGCCACGCTCACGGTGCAGGACCAGCTTCAGGTCGCCGCTTTCCAGAACCGCGCCGTAATGATCGGGGAGCACGGGAATTAGCACTTTGCCATGGAGTTCGTCCTTCAGCGGATGCCAGTCAATATCGAAATAGCCGGCGTAGACTGACGATTCGCCGTTCTCGAGAACATCCAGCCACCAGGAATTGTCACCGCCCATCACTCCCATGTGGTTGGGCACGATGTCGAGTATCAATCCCATGCCGTGTTCGTGGAGAGTAGCCACAAAACGGTCGAAGTCTTCGGGGCTCCCGATTTCAGGGTTCAACGAGTTGTGGTCTACGATGTCGTACCCGTGCATGCTGCCGGCGCGGGCCTTTAAGCACGGAGAAACATAGCAATGACTTATGCCGAGGGTGGAAAGGTAGGGAACGATCGCCGTAGCTTGAGCGAAAGTAAATTCGCGATTGAGCTGCAGGCGTTAGGTCGCGAGCGGGATTGGCGAGCGTGGCTTCATGATTCCAGGAACCATGCCACAGACCAGGCCGGCAGCGTCCCTCGCTTCAGAGCATCGGCGTTCGCTTGCTCGCTGGCATAGATAACGTGCGAAGCAGGTGGAATCAGGCCAGAGAGGGAATCGGTTCCAAGATTCGCCATCAGAATGAGTTCAGACCGGTCTGAAAATTTCCAACGCGCGGTAAGGCCCCGATCTCCGTGGACTTCGTAATCCGCGGTGACGGCGCATCCAGTTGAAAGACGGGTGACAATGTGCTCTCGCCGAAGTTCCAGTAACTTGCGATAGAAACGCAGCCAGTCTTGATGGCCCGGTTGCAAAAGGTCGCTCCAGTTGAGCTGTGAGGCCGTAAAGGTTCTGGGATCGCCGGGATCAGGAATCCGCTCGCGTTCAGCGGGGTCATTGAATCTGGCAAAATGAGCGAATTCATTTCGCCGGCCCGCGGTAATAGCAGCAGCCAGATCCTTCTCGAAATCGCAGAAAAAGAGAAACGGTGTTTCAGCTCCGAACTCTTCACCCATGAAGAGCAACGGTGGAGATGGCGCGAGCAGCAGGATTGCCGCCGCCGCGCGGACCGCACGGTGATCCGCGATATTAGTGATCCGCTCGCCGAATGGCCGGTTACCGACCTGATCATGATTTTGAAGGAAAGAGACAAATGCAGCAGGCGGCAGGCCCGCGGTGGGTTCACCACGCGGTTTGCCATTCCTATGGAGTGAAATCTCGCCCTGATAGGCGAATCCGTCGGCAAGGCAACGGCCCAATTGATCGATTGGACGTTGCGAATAGTCTACATAATAACCATCCCGTTCACCAGTGATCAGCACGTGCAACGCGTGGTGGACGTCGTCGTTCCATTGGGCGGTGTACGCGTGCGGCTGGCAGCGCTCGGTACGTTGAAGATAACGCGCCTGGTTTTTGTCGTTTTCCAGAATCAGGTGGACGTGGCGATCCGGCGCGAAGGAACTCCGGACGGCATCGGCCAATGCAGTGAGGATGTGTGAGGTAGAGTCGTCGACGATCGCGTGAACCGCATCCAGACGCAGTCCGTCGAAATGGTATTCGGTCAGCCAGTAGAGAGCGTTGTGGATGAAGAAGTCCCGCACGGCTCGGCTGTCGAGGCTATCGAAGTTGATGCCGTCTCCCCAGGGAGTCGAGTGCCGATCAGTAAAGAATTGTGGCGCGTAGGATCTGAGATAATTTCCTTCCGGGCCAAAGTGGTTGTAAACAACATCCAGCAAAACCATGAGTCCGAGGTCATGGGCACTTTGGACTAGCTCTTTGAGATCTTCGGGGCGGCCGTAAGTGCTATCGGGAGCGAAGGGGAAGACGCCGTCGTAACCCCAGTTGCGCCGGCCGGGAAAATCGGCAACCGGCATCAACTCCACGGCAGTGATTCCCAGATCCGCGAGATAGGCTAGCCGCTTGCCCACGGCGGAGAACGTCCCGAACGGGGTGAAGGTTCCGACGTGCAACTCATATAGAACAGCCTCTTCCCACCGGCGGCCGTGCCAGTCGCGATCCTGCCATTCGAAGGCGCCGGCGTCGATAACTTCGCTGGGTCCATGAACGTCCCGAGGCTGAAACCGGGAAGCTGGGTCGGAGACTTCCTGCCCACCATCGATTCGGAATTGGTATTGAGTCCCAGGCCTGGCCGCATCGGTGGTTAACTCGAACCAACCCTTATCGCCCTGCTCCATAGGAAGCCGCATAGACCTGTTCGCACCGGCAAGGGAGAGCTCAACCTGGCGTGCGGCCGGGGCCCACAAGCGAAAGCGCACGCTTCCGTCGTCGCAACACTCGGCGGCGAACGGCATGCTATAGCGGCGCTTCATTCGGTTCTTCCTTTTTGCCATTCCCGCGCCGTTCCATCAACACGACCATGGACCGCGCCTGCAGAGGGTAGGGGGTGCCGGCGTCGTACGTTTCGAGGGAGCGCAAACCACCTTCTCGTGAGGTGTCCATCCATGCGGTCCAGCGAGAACCGGCACGGAATGCCGGCAAAGTGAATCCAACATCGTCGTGGTGAGCGTTGAGAAGCACGAGGAAGTTTTCATCGCGGAGTTCCCTGCCGCGTTCATCGGTCTCATCCACTCCTTCCCCGGAGAGAAACACGCCCAGGTAGTGTAGCGAAGGATCGCGCCACTCGTCCTCGCTTATCTCATTGCCGCTTGGATTGAGCCACAACACATCTTTTACACTTGCACCCTTGATTGGCCGGCCCTGAAAAAAACGCCGGCGGTGGAATACAGGATGCCTCTTGCGCAGGCTGATCATTCGCTGCACGAACGCCAGCAAGTCGCGATCCTGCGGCTGCAAATTCCAGTTCAGCCAGCTTATCGCATTGTCCTGGCAGTAGGCGTTGTTGTTTCCCAGTTGCGTATGGCCGGTGGCATCACCCGCGTACAGCATCGGTACGCCCTGGGACAGCAGCAGCATGGCCAGGAGATTCCGCTTTTGCTTGGCGCGCAGAGCCTGGATGTTGGGATCGTCCGTGGGACCCTCCGCTCCGCAATTCCAGCTGAGATTATTGTTGTTGCCATCCCGATTCTCTTCGCCGTTGGCTTCATTGTGTTTTTCGTTGTAACTGACCAGATCCTGCAAGGTGAAGCCGTCATGCGCGGTGACAAAATTGACACTGGCATAGGGACGCCGGCCGCTGTGTGCGTAAAGGTCGCTCGAACCGGTGATGCGATAAGCCAGGTCTCCCAGCAGTCCTTCGTCACCCTTCCAATAAGCACGCACCGTATCCCGGTAGCGATCGTTCCATTCCGTCCATCCCACCGGGAAGTTTCCGACCTGATACCCGCCTTCGCCGAGGTCCCAGGGTTCGGCGATCAGCTTTACCTGCGAGAGCACGGGATCCTGATGGATGATGTCGAGGAACGCTCCCAGGCGATCAACCTCATGCAGTTCGCGGGCGAGAGTGGCAGCCAGGTCAAACCGGAAGCCGTCCACGTGCATCTCAAGAACCCAGTAGCGCAGACTGTCCATGATCAGCTGCAGCACACGCGGATGCTGCATGTTCAGCGTGTTTCCCGTGCCTGTGTAGTCCTTGTAATAGCGGGAATTGTCCGGCATAAGGCGGTAATAGGTACTGTTGTCGATGCCCTTTAGCGAGAGCGTGGGGCCAAGATGATTGCCCTCCACCGTGTGGTTGTAGACGACATCGAGTATCACTTCCAGTCCTGCGGAGTGCAGGGTCTTAACCATGGTCTTGAATTCGTAGATTGAGCTGGTTGCCAGGTATCGAGGTTCGAGCGCAAAAAATCCGATGGAGTTATAACCCCAGTAGTTGCGAAGGCCGCGTTCCGTGAGCCGGCGGTCGTCAAGGAAGCTGTGCACGGGCATGAGCTCGATCGCGGTCACTCCCAGGCGCAAGAAGTGTTCGATAACCGGAGCTGTGGCCAGACCCTGATACGTCCCCCGTAAATGGGCTGGAACGTCAGGGTGACACATGGTGAATCCCTTGACGTGGAGTTCATAGATCAAGGTATCGTGCCAGGGGATCTTGGGTGGTGCGTCGGATTCCCAGGTAAAAGCGGAGTCAACCACTCGATTCTTGGGCATTCCAATTGCATCATCGCGCCGGTCAAAAGACAGGTCCTCCTGCCTGTGTCCGACTCGGTATCCGAATTGGGCGTCGCTCCACCGGATGGTTCCCTGAACTTGCTTGCCATAGGGGTCAAGCAGGAGCTTGTTGTGATTAAAACGATGGCCTTGCTCCGGGGCGTATGGGCCATACACCCTGTATCCGTACAATTGGCCCGGACGTAATTCCGGCAGATAGCCGTGCCAGACCATGTCCGTTTGCTCACGGAGCTGGACACGATGAGTCTCATGTTTCCCAGAACCGTCGAACAGGCAAAGTTCGACTTTCTCCGCGTGCTCGGAGTAGAGCGCGAAGTTGACGCCCTCGCCGTCCCAGGTTGGTCCCAGGGGATAAGGTTGGCCAGGCCAAACTATGGGCTGACGATCATTGGACATCCGGCTCTCACTATGCTGCCACTTGTCTCAAACTCGTTGACACGTCCGGCGCCCGCGAGAGTGCTCGCACTCTGATGACGGAAACGCATATGAGCCTGTGCTCTTCCAGTTCGTATCTGGCGCGTTCCATATCGACTTTCTTGTAGGCTGCAGCCTTCGTGCAGAACGGATAATACGCAGATGAACGGGCCTCCATGTACTCGCTAAGCCCAGCCTCAAAAGCCCGTTCCAGATTCCTACAGATTGGGCAACCCATATCTGAAACCCTCGGACTCGCTGCCGGAACGACCATAGCTAAGATGATGTCCTGGATCAAAAACTGCTTGAAATCTCGACCGACGAGATGCGCAGGCCGGGCAGAGAATGTTCCAGTGTGAAGTCCTCGACGAAAATCAGCCTGCTCGCCGATGAACTGTCCGAAATGATTTCTGAGAAATTGGCCGTTTGGGCTTCCACGGGCCTGGATGAATCTCCGCTCAGGTTACGACTCGCGGATCGACTATTCCTTGCATCACAATTTTTGGGGAGGCTCATCGCAACTCCAGTCGCTCCGTTGCTCATTTGAACGGTGCTCGTCTGTTCACCCTCTTGTAGACGGCAGGGCTAAGTCTCATTTGTTTTCTTTCCATCCCACGTATTCCCGGTGGAATTCCCCGCACAGGTCAAAACTGACCATTTCGCCAAGCATATTGTTAGCTTTGTCGGAGGACCCATCACGAACGATGGATCAAATCTTGAGGTTCAGGTCAAGCCTATGCAGCAATGCTGGACTCCGACTCCGCGAAGCTCACGATTGTCTGTTTCAGTTGTGAATCCACTTCGTCCGCAATGGTCATTACGTCGATCAGGAGCAGGCTGAAATCCACAAAGCGCAGGTTGTTGTGCAGGTATTGAAAATGCTGACCTGCAGAATACGCGATTCCTCGACCATCATCGGAATGGAGTAACCCTGTGAGCGGCGAACTCTGCCGTGCAAGACAGCGCCTTCCGATGCCTGATTCGTCCCGAGACTGCGCGGCACCCTCAATCTTTGAACGAGTTCTCGAAGCAGCTGTGGAAGGTGACCAGTCCGCTGATCATCGCTGAGTTGTATGCTGGTCAGCTCCTTGTCGCTCTTCACTGTGGAGAGCCAATTGGCGATGGTGATGTGCCCGTCCCGCTCCAATATAGAAGCGACTCGCTCTATATTTGCCGGCCGCTTGGTCCCACGATTATCCAACCTCCCGTGAATCACTGAAACCAACTCAGGGACGGGCATCGGCTTCACCAGGATTTCGTCCGCTTGCAAAAGGATGGCGTCCATCGCCTCCTTCAATGCGGGAAAGCTGGTGAACAGCAACGTGACCGCTGTCGGGTTCTTATGGCGCATCGCGCTGATAACCGTGAACCCATCGCCTGCTCCCGGCATGTGCAAATCGGATAGAAGCACATCGAAGGGCTCCGTGTCGATCAGATGAATCGCCTCAGAAACATTTGCGGCGGTCGTAACGAGAAACCGGTTCATTTCCAGCATCTCTTTTAGCATTTCGCGGATCAGTTCGTCATCGTCGACCAACAGAATCCTTGGCCGCGCCGTCTTCTCGGAATTGTGTTCGTCAGAACGAACCAAATGAACTTCAAGAGGGTTTTCAGTCTGCACGGGAATCCTCCTTTGGCATGGTGGTTTGTTCTTGCCCGTGGGGGCCTAGCAGCGCGCCCGAACGACGGAAAGCGAGATCGTCGAAAGGGTTACAGATGTGATCGCCCTGTGCCGCAAGCAGATCAGCTTGGTCTCTTGAACGAGCCAAGGTTCGAAAGCAACACAGGCAAATTAAATGAGTCGTCGCGTCCGGGTTTTCCCACCGCACAAAGCCAGTGTTAACCATCCACTGCCCCTTCCGACGAGAGAGGAAATCGGTGACGAGGTTAGACCTCCGCGCCTTGACGTTGAGTATAAGTCAAGAATTACTCATCTGTATGGTCAATTTTGCACACTTTCCTGTGCAAATCTATCCGCTGTATCTTCGGCTGTACTCCCTGCGCGAGCGAGATGAAGCGGGCGAACGCTTCCGAGGAGGAACGGCGGGGGAGGTTAGCCATGGCAGAACAGCGCATCAAAAGGAAGAGCTCAAATCCACCTGTCCGCGGTGTACACAATGGGCCCCACCTACAGGCGCGAATCCCCAGGAGTTGAGCCCTGCTGGAGCCGGAGGCTTCAGTTTCTTCGATTGCCGCGCAGATGCCGCGCGATTATCGACGAAGCAGCGCACCTGTCAAGGGCGGAGTAAAAGTAGACCACTGTGGCGGAGTCGTCAAGACGATCGGGGGCCACCAAGCACGCCTCGCACTGGCCAAATTCCCCGTAAAGCTGCCACAAGGTTCAAAACCCAAGCGCAATTTGCAACTAGATTGAAATTTGAGGCGGCACACCCGATAGAGCCATGACCCTCCCCTATTAGTTGTAAGTCTATAGATACATTCGAACTTACACTCGTAATAGCGCTAGAATACTTCGGGCGAATTCAGTTCCCTCCTGAGGAAGGCGTATGCGGGAACAATCGAATCGACGCCGTCGGGGAATGCCCACAACGCCTGATCGGGGCAGTTTCAAATTCGAGATGTACAGCCCGGCAATTACACCATCGCGGCATCGCGGCATGGCGGAATGTCCGCTGGATTCTTCCGAAAATCAATTCTCGTTGAAATTGGGCACGATTCAGTAGCGAATTTCTTTATCCCAATCGGCGAAGACTCCGAAGAGAATGAGCCCGTGAATGCCTCCTCGGCGATCATCGCAGGAAATGGGTGACTATGCGCTTTCGAACTCGAGCCTTTCTATTTTGCTTTGTCCCTTTTGCATTTCTGCTGGCCGCCAGTTTCTGGATGACCCAAAAGCTCGTGCAATCGACTGTGCGCGATGATCTGCGTGGATCTCTGCGCGAAAATCAGCTTGCGATGGCCCGAGCGCAGTCGAAAGCCGATTTCCAGAATAACCGCTTTCTTAAAATTGCAGGAGAAAGCGCGGCTCTGAAGGCCGGAATGCGATTGTTTGGCTCCGAATCCGGTAGCGAGGATGCACGCAGGACGATGGAAGATCAATTGCTCGAGCTTGGCGAGCAAATGGACTTCGATTTTCTTTTCGTTTCTGCGCCCAATGGCGCGCCTCTTGCGGGCGTCGTCCGCCAGGGAGGAGAAAGACCGGGCGGGAAAAGCCAACTCGTCCCATTGGATGGGGCCCTGATTGAACACAGCGAGAGAGGGCTGCTTGTAATCGGCAGCCGCATATTCCGGTTTGCATCTGTACCGATCGATGAGGGCGAAGAAAACATCGGCTCCCTTTCAGTGGGAGAGTATTTTGACTTTCCAGGGGCCGCGACTCCCGCCGTGCTGATCCATGCCGGACAAGTGATCGACGCCAACATTCCGAATGTCTCAGAAAGAGAGGTTGAGGCGGCCCTCCTCGGCTGTGCGGGTAGATCGGAATGTGATTTTCGATTAGGGGACGTTAACTGGATATCGGCTCCCATGCAGGACCTGGGCGGTGGGTATGCCTTATGGAGTCTTGAAAACGTGGACGAGGCAACAGCCCCCATTCGATCGAGACTGCGCAGTCTTTTCCTGACCCTGGCTTTCGGTTCCGTGTTGGTCGCTCTCTTATGCAGCATTGTCTCGTCCCGTTCCATTGTGAAACCGATCGCGCATGTGGTCTCGCACCTCCGCAACGCGGAGCGCACCGGCGTACTCCCCGAGTTCACGATCGGTCTTTCATCCACGACGGAAATTCGGGAGTTGGCCGAGAGCTACAATCGGGCGGCCGTTGCGGTCCGAAGTTCGCATGAGAACCTGCAGGCGGCTTATGTGGAGTTTGTTGGCTCCCTGGCAAACGCACTCGATGCGCGCGATCGGTATACCGCCGGTCATAGCTTTCGCGTCAGCCAGACTTCGTCTGCAACGGCAGCCGCGATGGGTCTGAGCCCCGAACAGGTTGAACGGATTCGCATCGGTGCGCTGTTGCACGATATCGGGAAGATCGGCATTGCCGACAGTGTGCTGCAGAAGCCAGGACGGCTCACCGACGACGAGTTCGCCATCGTGAAGGAACACCCTGCGATAGGCCGCCGGATTCTCGAAGGAGTGCAGGGCCTTGCGCCCTACATCGAGGCCGTGGAACTGCACCATGAGAACTGGGATGGTACCGGATACCCGAAAGGCCAATCGCGCGAGGAGACGCCTGTGGACGCGCGCATCATCCACGTGTCGGACGCCTACGACGCAATGACTACCAACAGGTCTTACCGGCGTGGAATGACCCACCAGCAGGCTATCCGCGAACTGTTTACACATACAGGAACACAATTCGATCCCCGCATTGTGGAAGTCTTTGCGAGATTGCCGCGCTCGATTGTAGCCGGACAACCGATTCCGTTGGAAGAGCGCGGCGAACTGGCGCAACTTGAAGCAGTGGTGGCAGGTTGAAGAAGGCTCTCCTCTTCTGGCCGGTCGCCGGGACGCTTTGCCCCGGATAGACGTCTCCGGAAAAACCAAAATCTATGCCGCGAACGGCGAACCGTCGACTGCACGACTGTCTCAAGAAAGGGCGCAGTCCAGTTTTCGCAGCTACAAAATCGTCTACATTGCTGCGGAGCGCGAGTCTGCGTTTGTTTCCGGCCTTCATGCGCACACCAGGCGGAGGCCGTAGCGAAAGGGCCGGGCGAGCCGGTAGTATGGTTGACTGTGCCGGGGAGGCAAAACCATGACAATCCCCCAAACCAACAGGATTCTGCTGCTTTTGACCTGCATGCTCATTTGCACATCGTTCGTCCGCGCTGAAACGATCCCGGGTCTGGGCACTGCCACCTTTCCCACTTCGACGCACTCAGCGGACGCAGCGAGCGAATTTATGCGCGGTTTGCTTTTACTGCACCTTTTTGAATACGGCGATGCCAGCAGGTCGTTTATCGCCGCGGAAAAGGCGGACCCCGGTTTTGCGATGGCGTACTGGGGAGAGGCGATGACTTTCAATCATCCAGTCTGGAATCAGCTGGACGTCCAGGCCGGGCAGGCCGCTCTGGCCAAATTTGGACCCACACCGGAAGCGCGCGCCCAGCGGATTGCCGATCCGCGCGAACGAGCCTGGTTC
>Ga0182024_10008622_pt1 | contig 21390 bp, 17 predicted proteins | sample P32metaG_FD_120480 | JGI IMG/M metagenome (GOLD analysis project Ga0182024, IMG submission 120480) | Permafrost microbial communities from Stordalen Mire, Sweden - P3-2 metaG (Illumina Assembly) | ecosystem: Environmental > Terrestrial > Soil > Wetlands > Permafrost | place: Sweden: Stordalen...
AGAATATCGATCGAATACAGGCGCTGAAAATCTTGAGCCAGCAACCCGACCTCCGGCAATTGGGTGGATCCATCGTTGACCAGCAGCACTTCCATGCGCAGGTTCCATTCCAAAAGCGCGTGATCCAGCGCGGCAAGTAACAAAGCCACGGCGTGCCAGTCGTTGAACACCGGGATAAGGATTACTACCCGGTTTTTCTCTTCCTGCTCCATAGCGTGTGGCTGCTATAGAGATCGGCCGAATGTGGATTTTTATTTAGTTTGTGTAGCTTGCGAGCTTAATCGATTGGATTGGTCGCGAAGATGGAGAGTTCAGTGGTGAACCCGCGGTCGTCCATCTCGATCATGGCCTTAACGGCGTGCGCGATCTCCTCGCCGCGCAGCTTGGTTGCATTGGCTTTTTGCGGCAGCGCGGCGGTGGCGAAGAAGTCGGTCAGAACTTCGCTGGGATTGAGCAGCATCACGCGGATATTGTGCTTTCGGAGTTCGGCCCGCCAGCACTCGGTCATGCCGCGTAGCGCGAACTTGCTGGCATAGTAGGCGGTGCCTTTCGGGGCGCCGCGCAACGCAGCGGTGGAGGCGATGTTGATGATGTTCCCGCGATTCCGCTGGATGAAATGTTTGGCCGCTTCGCGCGCCATCAGCATCGCTCCGGTCACATTGGTGGCGAAGACGGCCTCGAAACCGGCGCGGTCGCAATCCACCAGATTTTTGAATATGCCGAAGCCGGCATTGTTCACCAGGACATCGAGATCGCCGAACTTGGCGAGCACTTCCTGGTAGGTGCGCTGAACGTCGGCCTCATTGGCAACGTCGGCCTGAACCGGAAGCACGCCCAGAGCGCGAGCGGTCTGCTCCAAGCGGGTTTTATCACGTCCGGTGATTGCGACGCGCGCGCCCGCCCCCGTGAGTGTTTGCGCGATGGCGCGTCCAATTCCGGCGCTCCCGCCGGTGATCAACACAACTGAATTTTCTAAATTCACGACTCCGCTTTGACTCCTTTATTTATTGCCCTTGTAGTGCCGCACGTCGCGATTGTTCTCGCACACGTCCTCTATCAGCTCCGTATCCGCCTGCCATGTGACCGGTTGCGCATAGGTCCATGGCTTAGTATACGCGCCGGGATCTTCGATGGTGGACGTGACGTCCATGTGTCCGAAATCGCGCCGGTGGAAGCGTTCGGTTACGTGCAGCGCCTCAGTGGAAGGATGGCCCAATTGATCCAGCCAAGCCTTGCCATTGAAGCCCGACGACTCGACCACCAGCGTATCGTCATCCCATTTCGCCACCGAATATCCATACCACTGCGGGTTCGCGTCCTTGGGGAGCGGCCGGCCATCCAGGAACAGCTGGCGGAACTGACCCATAGCCTCATAGAGGATCACGATCGTCTTAGGTTCCTGAAAGATCTTGAAGGGCGGCGGAATTGAATTGATCTTGGGGACGCCCTGCGGCAGGCAGTTGGCATCCGGGTCCTGGGCCTCCAGATCGCCGGTTTTACGCTCATCGAAGGTCTTCTGCGCCCACGGCGTCATGGATACTTCGCCCGCCTTCAGGCCGAGGGTGACATCCCGCACTTTGGGCGGACTAGCTGCCCAGATTCCCGTTAGATCCGGTTTGCCGTCTGGGCGGCGGGGTGCGGGCGCGTTCAGATCCGGGCCGCCGTCCTTTAATCGCGGGATGCCTGGATCGGTGATCTTCCACTGGGCCGCCAGCGGCGAGGCGACTACGGTCAACAGAATTGTACATAACCCGGTCGAGCGCAGCATGAATGCCCTCCTTCGGCTCAGGGCGAATTATACATCGGCGCGCACCCACTCCGTTGGAAGCTGAGCGATGGTGCGTTGTCGCAGCGGTTTGGTCGTGAGCGCTTAATTTAAAGAAACGGCAAGGGAATGTCGATCTTAGCAGCAGTTGCCGGAATTCCGCCCGCAATCATCGGGTCGCGGAGGCGGTAGCCGGGTTCAGGATCTGAGGTTCGATTTTCACGTGGAAGTGCTGGCGAAAAACAGCAGCGGGAAGCAACTCTTGATGCAGGACCGAACAGCCGCGGCTCCTGCTCCGGTTCTCCCTTTTATCACGTTGGTGGATGTGCTCGGGTTGTTGAAAGCCTATCCCCTGTACGGCCTCATGCGGCTGTGTCCGGATTTCAGCGTCTGGGTTGCGAAGGCAGCGCTAGGGCCGGCTTACCAGCTAATTCATCGCGGCAAGCGCCGGTTGCTAGCCAAGACGATTATTCAATCGCTGGACGTACCGGTGAGCGAAGGGCGGGCGCTGGCGCGGCTCTGGATACGGCACTATGCTCGGCACCGGTGGGAGAGTCTGTCGACGTTACTCAGCGGTCCTCCCTCGATCGGCGACCAGCGAAGCGTTTTGGGGCTGCAACATTTGGATCGGGCGCTGGAGGAAAACGGCGGGGTCCTGCTTGTTTCCGTGCATTGGTTTGCAAGCATGCCGGCCAAGCGGCTCCTGCGACGGATGAACTACCCGATTTTGACGGTCAGGGCATGGAGGCGTAAAGGCTTAGGAAGGGTTGGGAATCGCTGGCTGTTGCCTCGGCTGCTGCAGCTGAGGGCGAGGATTCGCACTGGAAGCGAAAGCGTTGACTTAGACGATCCTGGTTGTGCCCTCGCGCTAGCACGGCGGCTGCGGGAGGGAGGGATTGTTCACCTCGCCTCCGACGCCCGGGAGTCTAACACGGCTGTAACCGTCCGTTTTCTAAATGGCCGGGTGCCGCTGAGCAGCGGAGTACTGGAGTTGGCGCGGCTGTGCCATTGCCCGGTCTTGCCTTTGGTGGCTGTGTATGCCGGGAATGGGATCCGGATCGAGCTGGGAGCGCCGCTCGGGTTTCGATATGAAGGGACGGCCGAGGAATGCGCGCGGACGAATTTTCCGATTTTAATCGCAGAGCTCGAGCGGCAGGTTCGTTCGGCTCCCGATCAATGGGCCTTCTGGGTGGAGGGGTGAAGCCGTGCGTTCTTCGTCAGAAACCTTGAACCGGATAGCGCGGGTGGTAGCTGACCAAGTTGGCGCAAATGTGACCGAGGAGGAACTGCGAGCGGCGTCGCGACTCGATCAGGTGATCGGTCTGGATTCGATGGCCGCGCTGGAACTCGTGGTTGGACTGGAGCGAGAGTTTGCCATTCGTTTAGAACCGGAGTGCATGGAGCGTGACTTTCTGATGGACTTGACCGGCTTGGTGAACTACCTGGACTGGAAATGCGGAGTTCAACGGCGGTGATCGCCGGGTGCCTTCGCCAGGTTGCTCGCGGCCGTCCAGACGCGCCCGCGTTGATCGACGCCGGGGGGTCGGTCTCCTATACCGAACTTCTCGCCGCCATCGCGCGGGTGCGGAGCTTGTTGCAGAAGCGGCAAATCAAGCCCGGCGACTTCGTGTGGGTGCCGCTTCCCTCCGGTTTGGAGGCAGTGGCCAGCTTTTTCGCGTGTGCCGATCTGGGCGCGGTCTTTCTGGCGGCGAACCCTGGCTGGCATCCGGCCGAGCTCGCATGGCTGATGAAACACGCGCCGCCTGCGGTGGCGATCGTTCCGTGTGGAAACGCTGGGCGCTGGGGAGAGACCGGTTTGGCCTCCGAGCGCATGATTTTCCCGGATCGGGACAGTTGGTTCAGCGGTGCTGACGACGAAGACTTTGATCCGGAAGATTGTCCGAGCGATCAGGCGGTTGCCTGTGTGGTGACATCCGGTTCCACGGGCCGTCCGAAGATCGCTATGCGGACTCAAGCCGGAATGGCCGCGTGCGCCCGCTCGGTGGGAGAGGAATGCGGCATCCGTCCAGGGCAGTGCTTAATGGCTACGGTTCCGGTGCATCACAGTTCCGGACTCGCCAACAATCTGCTCATGCCGCTGCTGAATGGCGTTACGGTGCTTTTCCCGGAGCATTTCGAGCCGTGGGCAGCCGCGGCTCTGATCGAGCGCCATGCGGTCGATTGCCTGTTTAGTTCGCCGATTTTTTATACGCTGCTGCTGGACGCAAACGTCCCCGCATCGATGCTCGGGAGTCTGCGAGTCTGCATGTGTAGCGGAGCGCCGCTCGCCAGTTCCGTGCGGGAGGAGTGGAGGGCGCGCTATCAAACTGTCGTTAGACAAGCATACGGCACCTCCGAGACCGGCATCATTTCGGTTCAATCCGAAGATTCGCCGATCCCAGGGTGCGTCGGGCGGCCCATTCGCGACACTGAAGTTCGAATACTGGCTGAGGACAGGGAACAAGCAACGGGGGAGCCAGGCGAGGTCGCAGTGCGAGGTCCCGGCGTTGTGAAACGATTTTTGGGAGATACCGAGGCGCTCGGCGTACGCTTCTGGAAGGGCTACCTGCGGACGGGCGACCGGGGCTGGACGGATGGCGAAGGCAGGCTCTACCTGACCGGCCGCTTGCGACCGTGGATCAATAGCGGCGGAGTCAAGGTGGATCCCGCGGAAGTGCAAAGCGCGCTCAGCCGAATGTCCGGGGTCCGGGAATGTCTTGTGGAGGCCGAGCAAGGCCCGGGCGGCATGGATGTGGTTGCGGCTGTGATCGTGCCCGAACGCGGCCTGAAGCTGACCCGCGCCGAGGTGATTCAGCATTGCCGGACGTCTTTGGCAGAATTCAAGATTCCGCGCGTAATTCGATTTGCTCCCTCGCTCGCCACCGATCTTACCGGCAAGACCGTCAAGAATAAGAAGACGTGCAGTCTGCTGGGGGTGCCGGGTTCGCTCGCCACCGATCTTACCGGCAAGACCGTCAAGCCTTGGAGCTGATCGCGCGTCCCGGCTGAATGTGTCCCAGCGCGGGGCGAACATCGTTTCTAAGCCGTGCGCCAACCATTGGGGTACACTAAGGCATTACACCTATATGCTGTCTGTCGTGATTCCCATTCACAATGAGGAACCCTCGATACTGCCGCTGTACGACCGTTTGACGGCAGTGCTGGAAGGACTGCAAAAGCCGTATGAGATCATCGTCGTCGACGATGCCTCCACGGATCGCAGCTTCGACCTGCTGGCGAATCTGGTGGAAACCGACGCGCGGCTAAAAGTGGTCCGGCTGCGGCGGAATTTCGGGCAGACCGCCGCTCTTTCAGCCGGTTTTGACGAGGCGCAAGGCAGCGTGATCATCTCGCTCGATGGCGACCTGCAGCACGCCCCCGAAGACATTCCGGTGCTGCTGGCCAAAATCGAAGAGGGATTCGACATTGCCAGCGGCTGGCGCAAGGATCGCGTGGACAACGCCTTGACCCGGAAATTGCCGTCCCGCATCGCGAACTGGCTGATGGCGAAAGCTTCCGGGATCCGGCTGCGGGATTTTGGAACGACGTTCAAGGCCTACCGCGCCGAAGTGCTCAAGGAGATCAACCTGTACGGCGAGTTGCACCGCTTCATTCCGGCGCTGGCCAGTTTCTATGGGGCTCGCATCGCCGAAGTGCCGATCCGCAACACGCCGCGCGCGGCCGGCGGCTCGCATTATGGTTTGGGCCGCACGTTTAACGTATTGTTCGACATCCTCACCATCAAGTTCCTGCTGAAATACTTCACGCGTCCGATGCATTTTTTTGGACGCCTGGGTTTACTGGCATTCGGCTCGGGTTCTCTGATTTTAGGCAGTCTGGCGATTTACAAGCTTTGGGGCCATCAATTGATGGCCGAGCACGGCCCGTTGATGATCGCCGGAGGCCTTCTGCTGCTGGGCGGCCTGATGATGTTCAGTACCGGTCTGCTGGGCGAAGTTCTGATGCGGACATACTTTGAAAGCCAAGGGCGCCGCATTTACGCGGTGCGCGAGATTCGCTGCCGGCGCGAGCCAGTGGCTCCGGCCTAGACCTTACATCTTCGCCAGCGCCCGCGACGAGGCAAAGTCCCGCACCTGCCGATGGACGCGCGCGCGCCAGTAGCTATCGAACAATCCTTTCATCGCCTCGCCCATGGCGGTGTGTTCGAACACGATGGCGGTCCAGGTAGGACGGGTGATAACAGGATCGAGCAGTGCCAGCAAACCCCGCGCGCCGTCGAACACAGCCAGTTTCATGGGAAGCGAATCGGTCTGTCCGATCTCGACGCCGGCGGCGGCGTACTCCTCCAGGCGGTGGCGATGCGCGTCGTCCAAGGTTCCGGATTCGATCAATAGACGGCAGGCTACCCCGCGCATCCGAGCCTTCTTTACCAGCTGTTCATCCAGCGGATCGACCGCATAGGGAGGACGGGAGAACTCGATATACTCGTGTTTCACTTCGGCTAGCATTCGCCGGTATTGGATCGCCATCTGTTCCGGATCGCTGACGATGCGCAGATAGTCGAGCGTGCCGCGCTCGCCCTGGCCCTCGAAGTAAGCGGCCCCCAGGTCGGTCACCAAGCCGTCGGCCATGCGAGTCTGTTCGGTCAATTCGCGCTCCAGCATCTGCGCGCGCCGCGCCAAAAAGCTGGGAACCGCAAGGCTCGGCTCAACCGCGTAAAAAAGTTTGGTTTTTTCCTGCACCACCTGCGCGAAGCCTTTTTCTACTAGGCTGTCTAGAACTTCATAAATCTTTTGGCGGGGGACATGGGCGCGGGCGGCCAGCTCCAGCGCCTTGAAACGGGGATGTCCGATAAGCACCAGGTAAGAACGGGCTTCATAGGCATTTAGGCCCAGTTGTTGCAGCCTGCGCCAGAACCGCTGAAAATCCATCTCTGGCAATTCCGTGGTCATCACATTCCTTGGCAAGAGGGCGACATAAAGAACCTAAGGCGGTCGCTTTTTCTGATCCCGGTAGTGGCCGTACCAGGCTGTGCGCTTTGAGCATATCAGATGAATTGCGCGGTTTGCTGTTAGAATCGCGAGTAGAAGTATTCTTATGTCTAATCTAGCTTCGACCCTCGGCGCACTCAAAAATACTAACTTCTCCGAACAGAGGATCGCCCAACGCAGCGTAAAAGATGAGCTTCGGCAAAACCTCATCTGCAAACTGCAAAAAGGCGAAGATCTGTTCCCGGGAGTGGTCGGATATGAAGACACCGTCGTTCCGCAAATCGTGAACGCCATTCTTTCCCGGCACAACTTTATTCTGTTGGGTCTGCGCGGTCAGGCCAAGACGCGCATCATTCGGATGCTTACCCAGCTGCTGGATGAACATCTGCCTTTCATTGCGGGCTGCGAGATTCGCGACAATCCTTACCACCCGATCTGCCGCCGCTGCCGGGATTTGGTGGCCGAGCAGGGCGACAACACGCCGATCGACTGGTTGGAGCGCGACGAGCGTTATGTGGAAAAGTTGGCGACGCCCGACGTAACCATCGCCGACATGATTGGCGACATCGACCCCATTAAGGCCGCCCGCAGCGGCCACGACCTCTCGCACGAGTTGACCGTGCACTACGGTCTGCTGCCGCGCGCCAATCGCGGAATTTTTGCGATCAATGAGCTTCCCGATCTGGCGGGCAAGATCCAAGTTGGCCTGTTCAACATCATGCAGGAAGGCGACGTGCAGATCAAGGGTTATCCGGTGCGATTGCCGCTCGACATCATGCTGGTGTTCACGGCGAATCCCGAAGACTACACGGCGCGCGGCAAGATTATCACGCCGCTGAAGGATCGCATCGGCAGCGAGATCCGGACGCATTATCCGTTGACCGTCGAGCAAGGTCTTTCGATCACCAAGCAGGAATCCTGGGTTGAGCGCCCCTCGGCCGTTCAATTGAAAGTACCCGCCTATATCCGCGAGATCGTGGAGCAGCTGGCGTTCCTGGCCCGCGAAGACAAGCGCGTGGACAAGCGCTCCGGCGTCTCGCAGCGGCTGCCGATTTCCGCGCTCGAGAATGTGATCTCCAACGCCGAGCGGCGCGCGCTGAAGGCCGGCGAAGGCCTCGCCGTGCCTCGCGTTCTGGACATCTACGCGGCCTTGCCTTCGATAACCGGTAAGCTGGAGTTAGAGTATGAGGGCGAATTGAAGGGCGGCGACAACATCGCGCGCGAGTTGATCCGGATGGCGGTGGGCAAGGTCTATACCGGCTGCTTCGAAGGCGTGAACGTGTCGCAGATCGTGCAATGGTTCGAACTGGGCGGCTCGCTCCGGTTGGACGATACGGTCGATTCCGCAGCCATGGTGAAGCAGCTCAGCGGTATTCAAGGCTTGATGGAGAAAACCGGAGCGCTCGGTTTAGGCGTGAGCGAACCGGACCAGGTGCGCGCCTCGGCCGCCGAGTTTATTTTGGAAGGGCTGTACGCGCATCGGCGCATCAGCCGCAATGAAGAAGTCGGTTTTACCGCCGCCGAACGGAAGCGCGAACCTCCGGAGGGAGGCGAAACGCGGCGGCCGCCACGGCGTCAGTTCAATTAGCGGCGCGAGCAGGATTCTTATGAAATGGGTTCGTTATTCCAAATTCACCGGCGAGGATTTCGGCCTCAGCGCTGAAGATTTACTGAAGGCGCTTTCCGATTTCTTTTTGCAAAGCGGGTTCCAGGCGCAATACATGTCTTTCAGCGAACTGAACCAGCACACGCTCGAAGACCTGAAGAACGTGCTGCAGCGAGCCCTTGAGCAAGGCGAGATGTTCGATCCGGAACAGGCCGAACGCATTCAGCAGGCGCTCGAAAATATGTCGCCGGAACAGATGGACGAGCTGATGAACCGTCTGGTCCAAAAATTGGTGGACGAAGGCTACATCAACACCGAGCAGCCGCAGGCGAACGAATCCGGCCAGGCGGGCACCGGCAACTCGGATCGCAAGATCGATGTGAAGATCACGGATAAATCCATCGATTTTCTTGGATTCAAGACGCTCAAGGACCTGCTGGGTTCGCTCGGCAAATCGAGCTTCGGCGCGCATGACACGCGCGATCTGGCCACCGGGGTCGAAACCAGCGGGGCGGCCAAGCCCTACGAATTCGGCGATACGCTCAACCTGGATATCAGCCAGACGCTGTTTTCGGCCATCCAGCGCGAAGGTCTGAAGGTTCCCATCGAACTGGAATATTCCGATCTGCACGTGCACCAATCCGAGTATCAGAGTTCCTGCGCGACCGTGCTGATGCTGGATTGCAGCCACAGCATGATTCTGTACGGCGAGGATCGCTTCACGCCCGCCAAGAAAGTCGCGCTCGCGCTGGCCCATTTGATTCGAACGCAGTATCCGGGCGATAGCTTGCGCTGCGTGCTGTTTCACGACTCGGCTGAAGAACTGCGTTTGTCCGATTTGGCGCGTGTGCAAGTCGGTCCTTACTACACCAACACGCGCGATGGCCTGATCCTGGCGCAGCGCCTTCTCAGCCAGGAAAAGAAGGACATGAAGCAGATCATCATGATCACCGACGGCAAGCCCTCCGCGCTGACGCTCGAAGACGGCAAGATGTACCGCAACGCCTTCGGCCTGGATCCGTTGGTGATCAGCCGCACACTGGAAGAAGTTGGCCGTTGCAAGAAGCAGGGCATCCTGATCAACACCTTCATGTTGGCCAGCGATTTCGGCTTGGTGAACTTTATCCAGAAAGTGACCGAGCTATGCCGCGGCAAGGCGTACTTCACCACGCCGTACAATCTCGGCCAATATCTGCTGATGGACTACATGAACCGCAAAACGCGGACCATTCACTGAGCGCGGAGTTTCTGCTCTATCTCGGCGGCTCGCTTGCGTTGCGTTTCGCTCAAGCCTTTCTGGTTTACTTGGAGGGCCTCATTGTGGGACTCCGGGTAAACATAGGAATCGTCGGTGCCGCTTTTCTGCTGAACCAGCACTTTGAACGTAGGGTCGGTTTCGAACTCCCGCCAGGAATGCAGTTGTTTCTCTCGACTGGCTGATTGCAGCGCTGTATTCCTGGTTGAAATAGACGTTCCGCTCCGCAATGCTCGCTGCGGGCCGAAAAATACCGCTTTCAATCCGGATGACTGCCCCTCCGCGGCTAAAAAGCTGAAGTTCACGTCGGTGGTGATGTCGTTCAAAGTGGGCGAACGGTAGGGATCGGGATTGCCTCGGCCGGAGGCATCGGGAAGGGCCGCCAAGTCAGCCAATCCGTCGGCACCAGAGGCGTGAGAGGCGGCAAGGCCGGCCAATAAATCATTGGACACGGATTCCAGATTGCCTGGGCCGTAAGTCCTCATGTGCGGCAGAGTGGACGCCATGATCCCATCCCAACTGGCGCCGTAATCCACGGTGATGACATATCCCGCCTTCAGCGCCTGCGCCGCGCCGCGAATGAACCGACCCTCGCCCAGGTTGATGTAGGTCACGACTCCCTTGCCGCTGCGGGCAACTTCGGCGGCGTACATCGGAGCATAGAGCTGAAGATGCTCCGCTAATTCTGGGATGACGCGCGCGGGAAGGTATAGCTCATGAAACTGAATCGCGCGAGCCGCGGAAACATAATCTTTCCACTCGGCGGTGGACTCTAGAAACTCGAGGAAGGCCTCGCGGCTGAGATAAACATCCGAATCGGGATCGCCGGTCAAGATAGCGTTTCGGATCATCTGATTGCCGCGCGTTATGCTTTGCTCGAGCGTTGGCGGCAGGCGGGACTTCAGTTGGTTCCAATTTTTCGAGGGCAGGAAGGGAACAACGAACGCAGCCGCGGCCGCGCCGTTTTCCGACAGGATCACCTTTTGCACGCCGAACACGTCCAGCATTTCGTTGGAGAGCACCACTCCCTTCAGAGTGGCTGCTGGAATGGTTCGATTGAAATCGGTAGCGTCGCCGTCGCGAGCTTCAAACTGCCGGCCAAATCGAGCGTTGCGGCGGAGCTGCGCCTCTCGTAATGCGGGCGCCCGATCGTAGCACACGTAGACCAGCTGCGACACCATCTCGCGCCAGCGCCCCTCGCGATCCTCGCGCGCTTGCTGGTCGACGTAATCCAAAATAGTTTCGGCTAACACTCCGTTGCCCGCGCCGAACTCGGCGATGGTGAATTTCTCCTCGCGTCCAAGTGTTCCTGCCCGGCGCATGCCCTCCCACATCCGAAAGATTTGTTGCGCGATCATTTGACCGAAATAGGGAGCCAGCAGTGCGGGGTAGGTCTCGAAATCTTCGGTGAAACTGACTCGCCCGCTGGAGTAATAGCCGAATTTCGGATGGTACAGCATCAGCTCCTGATAGTCGCGGAAGGAAGAAAAATATTGAGGAACAGCGCTCTCCGCGCCGGCCGGCACTTTGATTTCGCGGTAGACTTCGCGCGCGTTTACCAGCTGACGTTTTTCACCCTTGTGTGCGGCCGCGTCGGCGGCAACCAGCGGCATCGAACCGGTGGCGAAGACCAGCAGCCAAACTGCTATTGCCTCGCGAAGCACGCCCGTCATGCTAGCAATTGAATCATGGAAACACACATCTGCGCTACCTGTGGCAGCCAATTCCCGCCTTCGTCTAATCCTCCTGCGCATTGTCCGATCTGCAAGGACGAACGGCAATACGTGGGCTTCGACGGGCAAGAGTGGATCACACTCGCGAAGCTGCGCCAGAAACACCGCAACTTTTTCTTTCAGGAGGGCCCGGGGATCTGGGGCATTCAGACCGAGCCGCGCTTCGGCATCGGCCAGCGTGCGCTGCTGGTGCAAACGGGCGGGAGAAACATCCTGTGGGATTGCGTCAGCCTCATCGATGCGGACACGGTTGAACTCATCCGCGCGCTAGGAGGCATTTCGGCCATCGCGGTTTCGCATCCGCATTACTACTCGTCGATGGTGGAGTGGAGCCGCTCGTTTGGCGGCGTTCCGATCTATATTCACGCCGATGATCGCCAGTGGGTCCAGCGGCCTGATCCCGTGCTTCAATTCTGGACGGGCGAGACTCAATCGATCAGCGAAGATCTCACTCTCATCCGCGTCGGCGGCCATTTTTCCGGCTATCAGGTTCTGCACTGGGCCGGTGCGGAAAACGGAGCGGGCGCGCTCTTCAGCGGCGATATGCCTCAGGTCTGTCCCGATCGCCGGTACGTGAGCTTCATGTACAGCTATCCGAACCTGATTCCCGTGAACGCGGCAGCCGTCCGCCATATCATCGCCACGCTCAGCCGTTACAAGTTCGCGAAGCTCTACGGCGCTTGGGCGGGTTTTGTGGTCGAAGCAGACGCGCAGGAGGCGGTGCGCAGATCGGCAGAACGATACTTGCGTGCGATCGACGGATAACTTCGATCTCGAGAACATCACCTGCTCTGACTATCCTAGGGAAGCCCGCGCCAGCTTTGCACCTTGACAACAAAGAAAAAACTATGACATTCTAGGGCCAGCCTTGCACTCGAAACTTTCTTTGTTGCCGTACGCCCAAAACATTACTTGGGGCCGATGTTTTCATCCCGAACTAGTGAGGAGGTCGATTTTGATCAGCAAGATTGCCGTTCTTGCAATTGTTTTAAGCTCGCTTGAAGCTTCCGTGAGCGCGGCGCCACTGATATACGGAACCGCCGATTCGGGGGAGCGTGCTGCATCGACGCTTTATTCCGTCTTGCCGGAGACCGGCGCTGCCACCGCAATCGGCGTGATCGGTTTCGACCAAGTCGACTCCCTGGCGTTCGCGCCCACCGGCACGCTTTTCGGCGTCGGTCAAAATGGCGCCGCCAAGTGGGTGCTCTTGAAGATCGATTTAACCACCGGCGCGGGCACTGCCGTGGGAGCTACGGGACTTGAGATTCCTTTCCGCGATATTTCCTTCCGCTCCGATGGAACATTATTTGGATATACGCGGCCCGCGGACCGGAAGTTGAAATCCGGCCTGGTGTACTCGATCAATACCGATACGGGAGCAGCAACATTAGTGGGAAATACGGTTGGCGGCGTCGACGAATGTGCGCCGGTGGCATTTTCGTCGGCAGGCGCGTTATACGCCGTGAGCGGGCGGAACTTAACCACCATCGGCGCGAATGCCGGTCCGGTAACCGCATTGCACTACAGTTCCGCTCTGGGCGGCAGCTCATCCCAGGCCAATACTCTTAAATTCGATCCGAATACAGGAACGCTGTGGGCGCTCTTTGCAAACGGCAGCAACGCGCGCACCAGCTACTTAGCGAAGATCGACGTTAAGACCGGCGACGTTGGGGCCGTTGGTCGAACGCTCGGAGGCTTACGTGGCCTGGCCATCGAACAGCCGCGCAACATTAATACGGTGCCGTTGCCATCGTCGCTTCTTTTCTTGATCACGGGCGTTCTGGCGCTGCTCGGCTGGAACCGCTGGATGCGGTCCCGCCGTTCTTTCGTGGCCAACTAGCGCGCGTAGTAAGTTACCGTGGCTGTATCGGTGGCCGTCTTGCCCGTGTCGTCGGTTACCGTCAGAGTGAACGAATACGCGCCTGAAGCCGTGAACTGCACGGTGGGAGTGGCTGTGGTGTTGCCGAGTATCGTTGCGGATGGATATCCGGGCGTTACCGTCCACAGGTAAGTGAGCGGATTTCCATCGGCGCTCGTGGATGCGCTACCACTCAGCTGGAATTGTACCTGAGAGGTCGTGCTGTTCTTTGGACTCGCCACCGCTGCAGTGACCGCCGTCGAGGGACCCGTGCTCCCGGAGCTGCTGGGCGGAGCGCTCAGCACCGTGCCCATCGTTGGATCGAGATAGACAGCCTTCGCAGTGGGATTCGTGAAATTGAACATATCCATCAATGATCCGGCAACCGCGTCCGAGGAGCCACCACCGATGCGGCCCAAGCTCCAGTTATCTTCGATAAACCGCAAGACAGAAGATTGGTCCGTCACGGCGTGGTCGACATAATTCACCTTGGAAAAAGGCGAGATCACCATCAGAGGTAGCCGGGGTCCGTATCCACAGCGCCCCTGGATTGGGTTGGAGCCATTGCCGCACGATGCCGTGCCGGTTAGGGCGTCGTCGGAGGTGTCGGACTGGCTGAGAATCGGCCCAATCACGTGGTCATACCAGCCATCGGAATCATCGTAGTTGATGAAAATGGCGGTGCTGCTCCAAGCCGGCGATTGCATGATCGTATTGATCGTATTCACGATCCAGGTTTGCTCGTCTAGCGGATCGGAATAGCCGGGGTGCCCATCCTGATAAGCGGCGGCCTTGACAAAGCTCACGGCGGGCAGATTGCCGGCGGCGAGCGCATTGAAGAAGTCCACGGTGTCGTAGTTGTGATTCGCTTGATCCGCCGAGGTGCCGATCGCCGAGACCGAAGTAGGCGCCAGGTGGTGCGGATTGGACGTGCTCGGGTAAAACATGAATCCAGCATGGTGTGGAATGTAATCGGTGCCCGCGGATGCGCCAGAGATATTATTGTGCGCCGTCGCGCAGGCCGCAGTTCCATTGGTCGTGGAACTAGGCCTGAACCCGCCCTGGAACCAGCCCCAACTGATGTTCTTCGTGTTCAGAAGATTGCCGACATTCGTGCCGGTCATGGTGACCAGGGTCTTAGCCGTGAGCGTGCAGTCGTCCAGCGCCGCCGACGGCCGTCCATCTCCAATCAGCGATCCGCCCGAGCCTACGACGCCGCTGGGGCTTCCGGAAGTGACTGTCGCTCCGTGCGTCTGTCCGGAGATCAGGTTGACAACGCCGGGCGCGGACGGCCCGAACGTGGTTCCAAACGAGTTATCGCTCATCGCAAAATTCTGAGCGTAATTCCATATTGCCGTTACGGTATTGCCGTCGTAGTAGCCCATCACCACGCCCGGTCCCATCCCGGCGTCAACGCAAGGAGAGGAGGCCGTGTTCCCAACTCCAGTAAACTGGGGAAACATATTCATCAACCCGCTGTTGAAGGCCTGCTGCTCAGGCTGATAGTTATGATCCTGGTCGCAAGTCACCGCTTGCGTGCGGGTCAGCCGGAAAGGCTGCACCGAGTTCTGATTATTCGTCAGCAGCGCGCTCGTCAGACCGTTCACCGAAGGCGTATTCGGAGCGGCTGAGAAAACGGGCTCACCGGCGGTGCTGTTCGCCGCGTTCGGGTAGGTGGCGAAATAGTGATCAAAGGAAACATTTTCTTGAAAGATCACGATCACATGTTTGATGGGCGTAGCGGTGGCGGGCGCGGTCTGCGCATCGACAACGCCGGGCATTCCCATCGTCGCCACTATCAATGCCGGCGACACTATCGCAGCAATCCATCTCCGAATTGCGAATACTGGTTTCATCCTTGGCCCCTTGGTCGTTAGTATTGGAAATTCAGAAACCGGCGCACAAAAATCGAATAGGCGCCGATCTCGAACGCCAAGGATGGCACTGGATTGTTACTGAGTATTGGCAGGCCAATGAATATTTGGTTTCGGCCGCCTGGATTTGGCCTCGACCATTATTTCCTCTTCATCTCTCCCCCAGACGGCTATGTGGAGTGTATATAACAGCTTGTTGAATTGTCTTGTTTTGTAACGGCCCTAACTCTTTGGCCCCGGCGTGCATCCAAAGGAATGGCAGGAGTGAAAGTGAATATGTTAAAGAAATTGGGTTTGCCAATCTTGGCGCTGGGCGTGGCTCTTTTTGCCTTGAACCCCTCGGTTGCGCTGGCAAGGGGAGGAGGCGGTCAGGGCGGCGGTGGATTTTCTGGCGGGCACGGTGGCGGTGGCTACTCACATGGCGGTGGATTCGCGGGCGGTGGCAACCACTTTAGCGGGCACGGATTCACCGGTGGCGGAAACGCCTACGCCGGACGCGGCTTTTCTGAAGGCCACGGCAACTACGGCGGTCGCGGCTACTATGGCGGCAGTGGTTATTATGGCGGTCGTGGCTACTATGGCGGCGGCTGGGGCGGCGGGCTGTACTTCGGACTTGGCGCCCCGTACGCCTACGGCCCGGGATATTACTCCCCTGGCGTTTGCAATCCGGCTGGCTACTACGATGCCGCAGGCAACTGGATTCCCTATCCTGGTTGCGCGGTTGATCCCTATTACGGTTACTAACGGTCCGCTACGCCGCGAGGAGCCGGTGGCGATGCTGGCTCCTCTTCCTCTCCCGTGTCTTTGAGTGCTCCCAAAAATCCTGCGGCATTTCATAAAGCTGTAATCTTCGTCTTGTAAGCTGCTCTCTCGCATTTCAATCCTCGAAGACGGAGTCAACTTTCATGCGCACGGTACGATTCGCTGCGGTAGCCGCCGGCCTTCTCGCGGCAACGCACGCGTTTGGTTTTCAAGGGGCGCCTGCCACCACCACCCCGATTAAACATGTGGTGGTGATTTTTCAAGAAAACAATTCGTTCGATCATTACTTCGGAACTTATCCGAACGCGGCGAATCCGCCGGGAGAGCAGGCGTTTACAGCCAAACCGAATACACCCAGCGTCAACGGCCTCACGCCCGCTCTGCTGAATAATAATCCTAACTCCGTCGCTCCTTACCGCCTCGATCCGAGCATGGCATCGACCTGCGACAACGACAACCATTATGCGGATGAGCAGAAGGCGTACGATCACGGCCTCGCCGACAAATTTCCCGAAAACACAAACGCCTCGGGAACGGGATGTCCGCCCGGCCTCGTGATGGGGTATTACGACGGAAATACCGTGACCGCGTTATGGAACTACGCGCAGAATTACGCGATGAGCGACAATTTTTTCGCCACCGAATTCGGCACCACCGTCATGGGACACTTGAATCTTCTTTCCGGCCAGACTCATCAGGCCAACACTGCGGCGGCTGCCGGCACGATCGCCAACGGGTCGGTGATCGCCAACATCGATCCGGTGGACGACGACTGTACGAAATCACCTACCGTTCGGATGACGAGCAAGAATGTCGGTGACCTGTTGAATGCCAAGGGCGTCACGTGGGGCTGGTTCTATGCCGACTTCGACCCAATCGGCACCGGCGCGAATGGCACGGCGCAATGCGACGCCAGTTACAATCCGCATTACGCTCCCTTCCAGTATTGGCAGTCCACCGCGAACCCGCACCACTTGCCGCCGGTTTCCGGGGCCATGATCGGGCAAACCGATCAGGCGAATCATCAATACTCGCTAACGGATCTGCAGAATTTGGTGGCGAATGGAGGCACGCTTCCGGCCGTGACCTTTATCAAAGCCGGCACCACCCAGACCGGCCATCCCAGCGATTCCACTCCGCTCGAGGAACAGGCCTTCTTGACCCAGACCATCAACCTGCTCGAGACCTTGCCTCAATGGAGCGACATGGCCATCCTGATTACCTGGGATGATTCGGACGGCTGGTACGACCATGTGATGCCTCCCATCGTCAACACCTCGGCCGATCCGGCCAACGACGCCCTGGCCGGTACCACCGGTCTTTGTGGAACGCTGGCGCCCGGAGCATACAATGACCGTTGCGGTTACGGGCCGCGCCTGCCGCTGCTGGTTATCTCGCCATTTGCCAAACAGAATTTCGTGGACCACACTCTGAGCGATCAATCTTCGATCCTGCGGTTCATCGAGGACAATTGGCAGATCGGCAGGATTGGCGACCAATCGTTCGATGCTCTGGCCGGGTCTCTTCTCAACATGTTCAACTTTGCCGGCCCCGCCGCGCCGCCTATTTTTCTGGACCCCGCTACCGGCCAGGTCGTCAAGTAACAGGTGCAGCTGAGCGCAACATTTTGGCTTGGGCTGCTGTGCGCGGCTATCCCGGTGTTGGCCGCCGATGAGACCTGCGCCCGCCCCCCGATCGGAGGATCCGTGACCGCGCCGGATAGTTTGCAGAGCTCGAACGGCCAGCTAAAAGTTGAATTTTCCCTCCGAACCTCGGTGGGATCCTACGGCCTGACACGCTATTGCTACATGGATTCGCACGCGTTCCAGGCGCCCACCCTGCGGCTTCGCCAAGGCGATGAGCTGATCCTCACCCTACGCAACGATCTTCCCGCGACGGCCCCACCGGCCCCCGCGCATCAGCATGTTCATGGAAAGCCTGCGGATGCATGTCCAACCGGCCCTATGACCGCTTCATCCACCAACCTGCATTTTCACGGCATGGACCTCCCGCCCACTTGCCATCAAGACGAAACATTGCGAACGTTGATCCAGCCCTCCGATCCCGCCTTCGAATATCGCGTCAAAATTCCCGCCGATGAGCCACCGGGACTCTACTGGTATCATCCGCACCCGCACGGGTTCAGCGAGACCCAAGTGCTCGGCGGCGCCTCCGGTGCGCTCATTGTCGAAGGGATCGAGCAACTGGATGCTCGCCTCGCCGGATTGCCCGAGCGCGTCCTGGTTCTTCGCGATCAACGCGTGCCTGGCCTGGGCGAGGCCGACGAGGATGCTGGTCCGGGGAAGGACATTTCCATCAACTTCGTGCCGGTCATGCATCCCCTCAACCGGCCTGCCCAAATGACGGTGCCCGCCGCCACCCGCGAATTCTGGCGCGTGTTGAACGCCGCCGCCGATACGTATTTCGATCTACAACTCCGATTCGGGCCAACCATCCAGGATGTGCATGAGCCGCAGACTTTGGAATTGGCCGCCATAGACGGCGTGCCCATCGGTGCCGAAGCGGCGTCCAAAGTTTCCCATGTTCTGCTTCCGCCCGGCGCTCGCGCCGAATTCATCGTGACGACGCCTCCGCGCGGAGTGATCGCGCAGCTCGTGACATTGGCCTACGACACCGGAAAGGACGGCTCGGCGAACCCGTACCGCGCCATCGCCAACATAATCGCTACCGGCAATGCGCCATCGCCTCCCGCCCCCGCCGGTTCCCCGCCGCGCACCCGGCCTGACGCCGACATGAGAAAGCTTCACCCGGTTCGCGAAAGAAAATTATATTTTTCGGAAGTTCGCCGAAATTCCAATGATCCGAATAGCCCGCTCGACTACTTCATCACCGTCGAGGGCACCCAGCCCAAGATCTTCGACATGAATTTCACCGAGCCCGACGTCACGGTGCGCCAAGGAACGGTGGAGGACTGGGTCATTGAAAATCGCGCCCAAGAAGCGCATGCCTTTCACATCCACCAGCTCCATTTTCAGTTGATGGAGCGCGACGGGCGGCAAGTAATCGAAGCGCTGCTACGGGACACGGTGGATTTGCCGCCTTGGGACGGCCGGAGCGCCGAATATCCCAGCGTGAAACTGCGCATGGATTTCCGCAATCCCGCCATTGTCGGCACCTTCGTTTACCACTGCCATATCCTGGAGCATGAAGACGGCGGAATGATGGGCACGGTTCGAGTTCTCCCCGCGCGGCCCTAACGCCCCCCGGCTTACTTGGTAATCACGCCGCAGGCGATGCGCGCGCCCGCATTGCCCGCCGGATCGCTCTTCATGTCGTCGGCCTTCTCATGAATCACCAGAGCCGTCCCGCCATTCGCAAATACGGAATGTGCGTCGTCGCCCATATCGACACGCTCATCCATCACGATGGTCTTCGCGGTCCCATCCGGCTTCACTGTAAAATTCTTCATATCGCCGGCGTGCGGTCCCTCCGGATTTTCCAAGCCGTGCTTTTTCATGTCGGGATTAAAATGCCCGCCGGCTGTGGTGAAACCGGGCGGATCGCATTTCGCGACCTGATGGATGTGCACGGCGTGCTCCCCGGGAGGCAGATTTTTCAGATTCAGTTGAATCTTGACCCCTCCCTTCTTCTCCGCACTCAACTTGGCGGTACCGACACTTTGTCCCTTCGCATCCTTCAGCTCCACCGTGACCGGTTTGCTTGCCGCGTACACAAGCGTGGTGAACAGGCTGGCCGTCGCGACGGCCGCGATTGCTCGCATCATTGACACTCTCCTTCCTTAAGATCTTCCCTCGATTGGAGCGCAGTCGTCAAAGACGCGCTGCCTCAGACCCTCTGCATCAGCCGCCCGAATATGGCATCCTAACGGTATCCGCAACTCACCGCTGTGATGCGGCGTCAGTATCCATAATGCTTCAAAAAGTTTTGATTGGGGTCCTCGGATTGGTGTGCTGCACCGGGGCGTTCGGCCAGCAATATGTCATCAGCACCATCGCCGGCAACAACAGCTTGGGCGCTGGCTATTCGGGAGATAGCGGGCCGGCTACTTCGGCGCAGTTGAGCTTTCCCGGAGGAATTGCCCTCGATAAGTCCGGCAATCTCTACATCGCCGACGGCGGCAACAACCGCGTTCGAAAAGTCTCTGGTGGAGTGATCACGACTGTCGCCGGCAACGGCACACTCGGCTACAGCGGAGACAACGCAGCGGCCACTAGCGCCGAGTTGGATGATCCGGTCGGCGTCGCGGTGGACGGCTCCGGTAACATCTACATTGCCGACGCCGGCAACCAGGTGATTCGCGAAGTTTCCGCCAGCGGCACGATCACCACTTTCGCCGGCAGCAACACCTTGGGCGCAGGATACTCCGGCGATGGCGCCGCGGCCAACGCCGCTCAGTTGAACAATCCAGTGGCAGTAGCAGTGGATTCGTCGGGCAATGTGTACATAGCCGACTCTGGCAACGATGTCATTCGAGAAGTTTCCGGAGGAAATATCAGTACCATCCCGAGCGGCATCCTTCATAACCCCGATGACGTCGCTGTCGATGCCATGGGGAACGTCTACGTCGCCGACACCGGCGGGCGGCGGATCGTCATCTTGACTGGCGGCAACGCCACCGTGTTCGCGGGTAACGGCAACTTCGGATTTTCGGGTGACGGCGGCCCGGCCACCAATGCCGAGTTCAATGACCCGTTCGGTCTCTACGTGGACTCTTCCGGCTACGTCTATATCGCCGACACCTTCAACAACCGGATTCGAAAGGTCTCGGCGGACGGCATCATCACTACCATCGCCGGTCAGGGAGGCGCGGGCTATTATGGCGACGGCGGACCCGCCACTGCCGCGCTCTTGTATTTTCCGCATCATATCGCGGTGGATCCTTCCGGTAACGTGTACATCGCCGATGAAGCCAACAGCGTGATTCGGAAGCTTCAGGTCACGCCTCCGGTGTTGTCCACCAACGGAGTTGTCAACGCGGCTAACTTTGGTCCGCAAATCTCGCCCGGCGCGCTGGCTACTATCTTCGGCATCAATATCACCAGCGGCATGGCAGGCGCCACCACTACTCCTCTGGCAAATACTTTTGCGGGCGTCAGCGTCACCGTGAATGGACTCAATGCCCCCGTGCTTTTTGTGTCGCCCACCCAGGTGAATTTTCAAGTGCCCTGGGAGACCACCGTTGGATCGACCGCCGTTGTGGCTCTATCGGTGAACGGGGTCGGCAGCAATTCCGTCACGGCTCCCATAACCACTGCGGCCCCTGGCCTGTTCATCTACGGGTCTGGCCGAGCGGTCGTTCAGAATTCCGATTTCAGCCTGAATACTTCGGGCAACCCCGCCAAAGAGGGCAGCACCATCATGGTTTATTTAACCGGTTCGGGTCCAGTGAGTCCGCCGGTGGGCGACGGCGATCCCGGCCTGTCCAACCCTCTTTCCAGGGCGACCTCTTCGTACAGCGCGAAAATCGGCTCCGCTTCCGCGCAAGCGACCTTTGCTGGGCTTGCGCCAGGCTTTGTAGGCCTGGTTCAGATGAATATCGTCGTTCCCACCGGCCTCTCCGCGGGCGATTACCCGCTCACAGTCACCATCGCCGGTCAGACGAG
>Ga0182024_10008623_pt1 | contig 21387 bp, 22 predicted proteins | sample P32metaG_FD_120480 | JGI IMG/M metagenome (GOLD analysis project Ga0182024, IMG submission 120480) | Permafrost microbial communities from Stordalen Mire, Sweden - P3-2 metaG (Illumina Assembly) | ecosystem: Environmental > Terrestrial > Soil > Wetlands > Permafrost | place: Sweden: Stordalen...
AACACTTACGGGACTTGATATTCTTTTTCCTCGAAGGTGAAGTTTCAACATGCTGTTCACAACTCGACATGCTGTTTACAACTCGACACGCGACACGCTGTTCACAACTCGACACGCTGTTACCAGAAGATATGATATCGACTTCAATTCCTTAGGACATAGCCTGACATGATCTGACATGCTGTACATTTCAATGTCTACTTCATGTGAACATCACCTTCAATAGCTTTCGAAATCATGTCTGACAGATGTTTGACTTGATGCCGACGTCACAACATGATTTCAAGCGTTCAAAACTGTGCGACTTATCTCAAATAGTTTCACATCTGTGCACATCATGTCCCAAAACCCTTAAGATCCGACTATGTAGTAATGCCAGATCACCAACTTGAACTGGAGCAAGATGCTTGCAATTGAATGTTAAAGAATCTGATACTAACTTATTTCATACTACTAGTAGTACTAGTACTACTATTTGCAGCCTGAGCTTGAAGGTTGGCTTAAAGTTTTGATGGTCAAATTCACTACTACTACTCATTGTAGTACAGGATGTAGACATCCAGTCATGATGTCCAAATAGAAAAGACTGTCAAGGCCAACTGGTTGAACGTATTGGACTTGGAGTGTCAGTGATTGACATGATCTCAGCATCCTCCAGACATCTGGTAAACGTGAACTACTAGTGTCAACAACTTATAGATTGAAGGCAGGATAATTCTTCAAGTTGGACTGTGAAGTTCATCATACTATACTAGTACTTGTACATCACTATCATAGTACTTATCATAATACTTAGGTACTATGGAGCTGACTGAGTTAATAAATTGACCTTAGCTCATCTTTAAGTTAGGCACAGAGGCCCTACTGAGTCTCACTCAACAGCCTGCTAGTGAGAAATTGTACTGCAGTAGAACTTCAAGAAGGTGAAAGAGACCATGCATCCAGAGCTTAGCCTAGTAGTATGACATAACACTCACTCACAGGAGAGGTCTGGTTTGTCCTGCCTGGGTACTAGTAGGTTTGTTTGGAGGTCAGTGAACATGTTGACTGAGCAACAGCACTGGCAGTATAGTAGTAAACTCAAAGACTGATGCCAGTGGTTCACTCATTGCCTGTCTGTTCAAGTTCAAGTTGGTTGAGAACTTGGTTGATTTCTACTTGGTTGATTTCTACTTAGTACTAGTTGATTTCTACTGGAGTTTATTTGCCAATTTGGACTGATCTCAATGTGTAAGATTATAGGCTTCCTGTGCCGCTGCAGCTTTGTCTCAAGGCCAATTGTTGTGACACTGACTGCCTTAGAGTAGAAAATTCTACCTGTAAAGCTTCTACTACTACTACTAGTAATAGTGGCTTCAGCTTTCAAGCAAAGGCTTTAAGTTGGTAGCACCCTTTCTTGAACTTGGAGTCACACTGGCAACATCAGCCTAGACCTTGGTGTGTAGATGTTGCGGACAGAGTCCAGAATTGTGAGACAGTGAGAAGATGTTTCATTAATCTAGAGATCTGCAGGCTATATAGAGGGAATCCATAGCCCTGGTGCCCTACACGTAACAGTAGAGCCAGAGGTTGTGCATACTAGTAGTATTAAGATGACAATGTTCAAGTGGGTTTCTGCTCACAGATATAGACATTACTTTTAGAGATCTGTATCCATGGAGGTTGTTCAAAAGAGATAGTAGTACTAGTACTACTACTTACTAGTACTAAAGCTAACTTGGAGAGCCTGTATATAAGTACTACTACTACTAGTAGTAGCCACTGGCACATCAATAGTAATCCCTGGTAGAACTCAACTTCAACTAGTACTAGTACTGCTAGTAAGTAGCAACTTGAAGTTACAAACAAGCCCACAAGCAATTGGTAGCTAGTACTGATACTACTACAAGTTGATGTGTCCGAGTCTCAGTCAGTCTTAGCAGTAGTACTACTAGTACTACTAGTACTTTCCTGCTTTTGCCAGTGCCAGTGGTTAACCCCAAACAAATCTTCAAACAAGCAACTTGATACAAACGACTTGGAGACATCTCTTCTTGTGAGTGAGTTGATGATTTGAGTCTTGTCTCACTAGTATAGTTCCCATGTGACTCAAGATACATTGTCATCAAGGCTTGAAACTGGCCTTTGTGGTGGTACTGCTTTAAGTTGAAAAATTCCGGCCATAAAGGCAGTTTCAAGCCCAGATTATCTCCTATCTTGAACTTACAGTCACAAGGTCCAACTAGAACCTTGGTTTGTGGAGGCTGTGTAAGCCCAGACCTTGGTCCGTGGAGGCTGTGTAGTCACACAAGATAAGGGAAACCAAGGTATGAGGAGGCTGTGCTGGTCCAGACCTTGGCGCGTAGAGGCTGCCAGTGTGTAGTGTCACAAGATAAGAAAGCCAAGGATTGTGGAGGCAGTGCATGCATAGACCTTGGATTGTGGAGGTTGTGTAAGTGACACAAGCAAGCCACAGAATCTTGGCAAAGATAAGGAATGTCTATATAACCCCCTAGAAAATCCCCTGTAGAAACCAACCAAGTCACAAGCAAGCACACAAGCAATAAGCAGACTACAAGTGTCTCAGTCAGTCTTACTGTCCCTGCTTTGGTTCAAACAAACAAAAACACAAACAAAACTCTCTCAAAACCTACCTCTCCTGTGGGTGTGATTTATCTTGAGTCACATCTCACTTTATGGGCAAATTGCTTCATTATAATGCAGTGGGAACATTATGTGCCAGCACTACTGCACTGGCAGCCAGCCTTCAAATTGAAGTTCTTCAGACAACTTACTAAAGTTCAAGACTACTAATACTACTAGTAAGCTGCTACTGAATGTGGTGGCAAACCTGAGCACATTCAACTTGAAGTTGATTATTAGAACGGATAAAAGCTGAACACAATCCCTCAATACTTAATAGTTTTCCTGTTCTTAATTTTTCTCTACTAGTACTACTACTGCCGGCCTGAGTGTTCCCACTTTCAAGTTTCCTTCAACCTGAAGTTGAGATCTGACATTATCCTGACAATTCAACTTGAACACAACTTAGTAAATTACAATACTACTAGTACTAGTACTAGTAGTACTGGTAGAAGACCACTGGCAATGAACTTGAACTTGAGCTTGTATACTAGTAGCAGCTTCCCAGCTCTGATTAAAATTCCAAGCTTTGCCAGTAGTAGACTACTACTAGTAGTAGTTAGCGTGAAACATGCCAGTGAGGACTGTGGAAACAATCCAAGGGACTGTAGTAGTACTAGTAGCTATTGTGGACACGGTACTTCAGGTCATTCAAGTTAGTAGCAGTAGTATACGGAAGTTACCCACTTGCACTCAGGCTGTCACGCCGGTGAGTTGCTGGGCCGTGTCACGGTTCTACTTTGATACTAGTACTACCAGTAGTAACCCCGCCCCAAGAAGTTCTTATCGCGGTCAGTTGGGTCACTGCAGTAACGCTACCTTGCGCTGCGTCCGACTAACATCTAGCATTTAGTTGCACAGATCTCAAATATGCTGATGAAATACGGTTCTAGCAGTCTGCATGTCTAGCAAAGTGGCTCAAAACGGAGATAACCTTAAGCCGCGGATTCTACAGCACGTAAGCTAGTAGTATACACGGACCCTCTCACAACCGTTCCTGAAGCATGTCGAAGCGTTTGCAGGATGCTACGGCGGACAACATTGTAAGACAATTTCTTGTACTAAGGACTTCGAGTAAGTTTTGCGAGTTGTCGGATTCGGTTCTCAAACTCGAGAAATTCAGGCAAGCGAGGGATAACTCTGCGTCGATTGTTAATGTTGCTTCTACCGAGGTTTGCGTTTGCGGTTGGGAAACTCAGGTTCCGTTCACGTGGTAACTGCGCACATAGTCTGCCGTCGGGACGACTGGCGGCAAGCTCGGAGCACGAATGCTATTCTTGCGCAACAACGTGTCGGTTGGTCAACTTGTCGTCAGAATGATTATACTAGGGTAAGCCGTAGGATGCCAGTGGTCAAATATCGGAGCAGCTGGTCAGAAAAATGCCCCGATTGACATCTCCGTCGACGTGAGCTCAGATCAGAAAGGGGTAACTTTCGGGCCGACGATCAATCAGTAGCAAGATTTACTTGGCCACGGGCATTTCATTTCCGGAAACGGGATGGAAAACGAAATTGTTGTCTGAAAATTGGCTTATATAGATCAGGTACCGATGTGGTTGCCAGGGAGTGAGAGAGTCTTGGCAATCATGGAACGAGGAAAAGCAACCGAACTGACAAATTAAGCTTTCAGGTTGTCTGAGCAACGTCACATCCAGGAGACGATTAAAACGCGTGGTTATTTATAGGGCGACTCCGTGAGATAAAAGGGCTTTCTGAGCGCTTATTGGTGGGATTTGTGGCGAGGAAGGGGGTGCGGTGGTTGCTTGCATCTGCGCGGGACGTAATTGGCGAGATTGGGCGAGTGTCTGGTGAGCGTGGAGGCAGCAGCTGCGACGGGTGGCGGCATTAAAATAGGGGTCGATTGGCAAGTCTAATCTTAGGCACCTAATTAGCACGGGCAACGACGGGACAAGGGCTCTCCCCCCGCTTATCCCTTGCCATTCATTACTGGACATTTTGTACGTAGGCATTGTAATTTATAGGCGTGTTGCCGTGGACCCCTTTCTGTTCTCCCTTTTTCCAGCATTGATTTCAGGTGCAGCTTGTATTAATTGCTGTCTGTGCGGCTTCCTCACAGGCCATTATTATACGATGCACGCAGACAATTTACGTAGACGCTGGCAAAGTCAAATCCAATTTTAAAGCACCGGCAAATTTGCAAGCCTCGCGCTTTGGCCCGTGGTCTCCATACAAAAAAGGTTACACACCTAATTTGGCGGCGGCCGGTCATTCGCTCATTCGGACGCACCAAATAAACGCGGAACGACACACACACACACCCCCAAATCAAACCCACGGCTGCACCCCTTCGGCCTCCGCTCGTTCGTTTTCCTCGTCTCCTTTCGCCAGTCTCTCTCCCTTTCTCTCTCGTTCGCTTGAGTCAGACTTCCAATCCGGCGTTCTTTTCTCTTATATTCACCTTCTTTCTTCTTCGGTTGCCGGTTGGAACGCCCTTCGCATAGCATAGATCCCACTTTTCGATTCGCAACACTCGCTCCCGCAGACTTTCGCATTCCTTCAATCCCAACTATTATATCACCGTTGTATACGATCGCCAGCCCTCATCAAGCACGCGCAAGTTTCCTCGACAGAATCAACACACGCCCCCTAGTGCGCGTTCCTGTCTACATTGAAGCCAGCAGCTCGCGCTAATTTCTATTTCTTTTTGCAAACAGACGGTAAACCCCCCTAACATCTGGTTCCAAATTCGTATGCGACCTCGAGAAGCTACTGCAACTGAGATCTTTTAGATCTGGTCTGTCAAATGCCTGTTTCTACAGATCGCATGCCGCCCACGCGTTATTCGATCGAAGGCTAACTTCTCGGGATAGGTTCGTGCAATTCAAATATTTACCTATTCAACGTGGCGACTCTAGTTGGAAGACCCTGGGCCATGGACGCGGTAGACGAAGGTGTCTCCCGAACCTTCAAGCCATGGGATATCGATTCTGCTGAATTTTCGCCCGCCAGCCCTTCGAAACGTAACCGTCCCGTCCCCTCATATTCTGACCAAGTTAGGTGATTCGACGAGTGCAAAGAAGAAGCATCCGAACGTCACGATCAACCGTCTTCAGCAACAAGCCGCAGCGCATACAGCAGCGCAAGTTGCGGCTCAGATGTCGTCTCCTAATATCACCTACGACATGCTCTCCTCTGGTCATCCCGGTTATACCCCACTTTTGCCATCAGGTCTTCTCCTTGGCTCACCTTTTACGCCGGGAACTCCTACCGCATTTCATACGGGACATTTCCCTAGCTTGAACGCGTATCCTCCCTCACCAACCATGCCTGGCACCTCCGGCAATCTCAGTGGATATGCTACGAATGGGTTGTTGTCTCCACAAATGCAGACCTACTCTCAATTCTACAATCACCAACAAAGCCAGAGCAACTCTTTGGATCAAAACGGTCTCCAAATCGCGTCCATGTCCGATTTCGCTAATTCGCCTCTACCAAGTCCAAACCCCTTTCTCGCGAGCGTTCCCGGCGCACAGACTTGTCGGACCGTCTACCTCGGCAACATTCCGTCCGAGGCCCTTGCAGAGGAGATCCTAAACAATGTGCGCACCGGTCCGATCGAGTCTATCCGCATTCTTCCTGAGAAGAACTGTGCTTTCATTTCCTTTCTCGATGTCCCCTCTGCCCAGATCTTCCATACGGACGCGACATTGCGGAAACTGAGCATAGGTGGACAAGAAGTCAAAATTGGCTGGGGCAAGCCGTCATCCATATCTGCATCCGTGATGCTTGCTGTGCAACAAAATGGCGCGTCACGAAATGTATTTCTAGGCAATTTGCCAGATGACATCACACGAGAAGAGATTGAAGATGATCTCGGAAAATTCGGGGCTATCGAGCATGTTAAATTGATAAAGGAAAAGAATATCGCATTTGTACACTTTTTGAGTATTGCGAACGCCATGAAAGCGGTTCAACAGTTGCCGTCAGAGGCTAACTGGGCTCAACGAAGGGTCTACTATGGCAAGGACCGATGCGGGCCTCATCACAAGAGCGCAGTAAACGCAAACCCTATGGTTACAGGGCAGTTGTATAACGGTCTTGGATTTACCAACCTGGGAATACAACTAGGAAATCCCATGTATGAATTGGTTGGGATGACCGCGGTTGATCGAGATGGGACCCCTTCGATTGTTCAGAATCTCGGAAATCGTACCGTATACCTCGGCAATATACATCCGGAAACGACCTTGGAGGAAATCTGCAATGTCGTTCGAGGCGGTATCCTCCATCATATTCGATATATTGCCGACAAACACATCTGCTTTGTCACCTTTGTGGATTCGAATGCAGCAGTGGCATTCTATCAAATGTCCACATTGCAAGGTTTAATGATACACAATCGTCGCCTTAAGATTGGATGGGGAAAGCACTCCGGACCTCTTCCGCCTGGCATCGCAATTGCTGTCCACGCCGGTGCTAGTAGAAATGTCTATATTGGCAATGTCGATTTTGAAACATTCTCAGAAGAGAAATTACGACAAGACTTCAGCGAATATGGCGACATTGAGCTTGTGAACACATTAAGGGAGAAGTCGTGTGCTTTTGTCAATTTCACAAACATCAGCAGTGCTATCAAGGCTATTGATGGTGCCTCCCAGAAGGAGGAATTCAAGAAGCTCAAGATAAATTTTGGCAAAGATCGTTGCGGAAATCCTCCTCGAGCCAATGCGGCCGGGGCTACTGCGGGTATCAGTTGATGAATCACATACACTAATGACTAGGTACTGCACAGGTGCTTGCTGCGAACGGCATCTACGGGTCATATTCGACGCCCCTTACTACCACATCATCTACAGTCTCAAATGGCTCTGGGATGTACCTTGATCAAAATGTGCAATATACGCAATATCTCACTCCGCAATACCAATCATCCAGTTCCACGAATGCCCAGAGCGATAATATGTCACAAAATGGGTCTGCCTCTCCTGGAAAGCTCGATGTACGATTATCAGGCCATGCACGAGCGGTCAGCTTGCCCGCCAGCGTGGTAATGCAGTCTAGCAACTCTCAACAGTCGAATGGTCACTATGATCTGGAGCAACGCATGTATGGTCTGGGTTTAGAAGCATCAGAATAATGTGGTGCCGAGTCCGGACACGTTTTTAACATTCTATAAGTTATTTCTTTATTCATCATTTTGGTTAGGCATGTATCGTTCTACTAGTCGTCCTTGTTTGTCAGATTAATTGTTGGTGAGCTGGGGGAGGGAAGGATGACTAGTTAGAATATGGAATTGAGTACTGAGTACCTTTTGAGGCGATAATTCTTCCTAATTACTAAAGACGCTCACGCTCACAGTTTTCAATGCCGTTTTCTAAGTATTGAACGACTCTGTGCGTGCAGTTTGTTTATCGAATACGATCTGTTCCCCGGCCTCCTCCTTTATCACCTTAAATTCCTCAGCGTCGGTATCTCCTCGTTCCAACTTAACCCAATTTCCCAGGTCCTTCCAGAGGATCTCTTGAAACTCTCTTGAGTACGCAACAACTCTTCCGCTCGTGCTAGGGGTAACGAAACAGCGTGCACCGCCCCAGTCGTTGGATATGCCCAGTTGTTCTGGTTGCCACCCGAACTTGAACTCTTTCCCAACTTTCTTTCCACCATGTCTTCTCTCGTAGAAGGCATCCCATATCCCCTTTCCAACCACGCATACCGCTCTTGGCTTGTATGTCCGTACCTTTTCCTCAACGACATCTACATTAGCCAGCATCTCGGCTTTCGATAATTCGCTTGCACAGCGAGTTGGCCGCGGAATCAAGTTTGTAATGCCGACATTATAAAGTTCTGGAAGAGATTTGTCAATCTCGAACGTATGTCGCAATGTTGTAATACCGGAGGAATAAAGTAAGGGCCAAAACTTGTTGTTGGGGCCAGCGAATGCGTGCTGAGCTATAGCTGTAGCCACCCCTAACTCAGCTGGCTTGAACCGAGATTGTCATACCTGGATTAAGACCAATAAATAGAAGCACTAGGTCATGTGCTAGAGCATCTAAATCAGGAGTTGGGAGATGTGAATAGGCTGAAGGCGGCGCGTAGCTCGGATTTCGGGAGTTGCTGGGCGATAGGTGAAGTGTCTGTGACTTTCGGTTCCTGGGAGTTCTTGGAGGAGTCACCAGAGTAGATGCAGGCTTTACATCCTCCTCGACGGCGGACACCGAGAAAGAATATTTCGATACTAGCGAAGCAAAGTTCTCTGAGGAAGCCGGCACAGTTCCGGAATCAGTAGAGACTTGCTCAAGTTTTCTTTTTGTCATCGCGTATTTTGGCGAACGAAGCGAAAGTTGGCTTGAAGTTACGATTACGGAATTTACCGCGATCACGGGGAAACAATATTTACTGCTGTGCAGATCACCAAACCACAGACTTCAAGGACCGCGACCACGCGAGCAGCACAAGCGGCGTGATGCTTGACGTTTGCTGAGGAGCGACAAACGACTCACAGCTTGTCGTTGTTTCAGCGTCAAATGACAAATCCACTGCCGCAATCCACAGGCGCACAGCAACCGACGCGTCATTTCTTCAAATTTCTCACGCCGCACAAGGTTCTCGTGCTCATCCTCATTCATGCTTACTGCACTTCCCTGGTCCCTCCGAAATACAATGCAGTTGTCTTCAAACTCCTGCTGAATCAAATCGAAGTATTTTTCTTTCCTTGTCATTGACTTATTTATCGAATCCGCAGGAAAATGGGCCGACATTGGAAACGTTTCGGGCAAAATTGAGTGTCATTCCAAGTACTCTAGCTCCAAAAACACTTTACGATGCATTTCTAGAACTCGTACCATCTCCTTGATCTACAAATAACTCTCCTCTTAGGTTTGGAGTGTGCACTCATTCGATCGGTTCCATACTTTCATAATGTCTGCCGGTGATTACTTTACATCGCGAATGTCATCAACAAACGATTGCAATGTGGAGAAACCTGTACTAGTTACCTCCACCCTAGGAATATTTGTGCGAAAATGCAGACTGGAATATTTTCAATTGGATTTTGACGCTGCCAATCGACTGTGGGAGCTGTTCACCATTCTTGTTGCCCCAGATCATAACATCTCAGAGGTGCTGCCTAAATCATACTACACCGAGCCTATCGACATGGCTCAAGAAAGTATTCGTAGGGCCGACATTTATTATATTAGCTGATGAATCAGTATGTAATTCTTACGAGGACATCGAGAAGCTCTGTCAACTGGAAGTTCGAAAACTCGATCGTATGTTATCTGATCATCGTTGCACATCTGATCTAGAATATGGTTCCCAGATTCAAACAAGTCAAATCAGAGACATAATTTCTTCAGCGTCATCCAAGCCTGTATCGTCGTACTTCATCAGGTTGTTGATGGTTGATGTTTTTACTGATCGAAAGATTCAAAGATTCAGTATCTGCGGGAGACTACTTCAGCGCTGTGGGGTATTTACATTCGTATTTTGATCATACTATAAAGTTGCAACTTTCAACTTCAGAGTTTCCGTACGCTTGGTACTTTGAGACAGCTTGATTGACTCTTCTAGGAATTTCTATCACTTTGCTTTACTGCATTTGGCAATATTGCATGAACAATTTCACAACTATTCCGAAGCTTCATGGGTAATATCGCATTTGTCGTATTTAATTCAAAGTCTATCCGTGAAGCCATTAACACGGCTAGAGAGAACAAAGATAATGCAAGCCTTTTGTTCTCTCTCGCTTGGCTTCATCAGTTCGCAAAAAAGGCTAGTATTCTTGACAAGATACAGATCCCCATATCTCGAGAAGAGAGTCTCCAGTATCTCCGAATGAAGACTAAAGAGGCCAATCTACCCTCGCTCCTTGGAGTCGTGAACCTTATGGAGGCTCAGGAGTTAGTCCGCACGGTTTTGGGCATATTTTCGAGTTCTAATTCCTAGGGAGGCTCGTTGATTGCTGTTTTTGAGAATATAATAAAAACATCGTATATCAATGTCATGTATCAGCTTTCGTCCGGTTTCGGGGTACAATTGAATTTCCAAGCTGCATTATGGAGTCGCCTTGGTGGTCCTTCGCTCCTCTTGTCACTGACTCTCTAGGTAATCAAAACCTATCCTGTGCCTATACAGAGGCCTTCCTTCGTAATCACGGCGAAAGCTCCCAGCCCGAAGATGTTGTACGGGCTCATTGTACGAAAGCTCTTCAAGTACATCCTATTAAAGATGGAACATTGACAAATAGTGCTTAACAGCAGGTCATAAGGAAGAATGCTTTGCGATATTTGACAGCATGACAGCTGCGTCTCAAGACTATCATATCTTGAATATGCTGAAGTTTTACCGAACAACTGCAGAATTGCGACTCGCTCTCAATTGGTAACACTCTTTGATCTATATCTTGAATTTAGTGGACATGTAACGGAGGCTATTGCCAAACTCGAGATACTAAAAGCTCTCGAGTTTTACGATACGGGCAGTACGCTATATACCTTGATGGCAGAGATCGAAGTCTCCGTTGCGCGTGGAGATTATGAGCAGGTAGTGCAAACATAATTCATCACTAATTAGAAGGCACTCACATTGATTACCCAACGTTTTCGAGACTTGAATGAGCGCAACGCCGACGTGGGAGAGAGATTGTATCTCATGTCATTGCATGCAAAGATCCTGTTGGTATAATGAATTGGTTTCTAATCTGATGTTGAGAAACTCGGAACCCCTGCAAAGGCGCTTTCTATGTTGATCCGTTGCGTTGATCTCTCTGAGAAGCACAATGCTCGTATGGTGCACCTCGGTGCAGTTACTCTACTTTGTAGAGTTATGAATGAGTTGGATCAACCTCAAGAGGCATATCGAATCCTCACTTCTATCATGCCCTACGTAAATCTGAAAACAAGTCGTTTTAACGGACAGGTTATCGAGGCTAAGGATGCCCATCTGGAAGCGTCCTCTCATCTAACTCTGGCAGAAAGTCTTCTTGCCATGGCTAATGAGGATGTAACAGCTCCTGAGTTTGTGAAAGCCCGGGATCTTCTCATCATTGCGCAGAAAGGTATTTTCCGCGCAGGCTTCTCTAATGGTCAGGATTTGAGTTACTTGAGAATATGGAGGGTGAATTATCCTGCCTGGGCAAGTTGGCGCCCATGCTAAATCAGCTGCAAGACTTTGAGCGCAGAAATCTGGTTGCTGAACGAATCTCTAGTTTGAAGCCAAATGTAGTATAGGAATTTGCGAGGGATGGCGAAGGATACCTAGGAATTTGCTTTATTGAAAGAAAAATGTTCCATTAAAAAGGTCACTTAAGAATTGCTATATGCTACCAACGCCGCCATGCAAACTAACCCATTAAACCTTGCTCCATTATTTCCGGCATATCTGTATCCTGTGCTGGTTTTTCGCTCCACTGAGGTAAAGTCAAATCCTTGGCGGCGCTCGATCGACGACTTTTTCCGCTTCCGTACGATGAAGGCTCCAGAACTGCCTCCTCTTCATGTACGACTCGACGTCTATCATGTTGACTTTCTATAGGTGAACGTCCGGCTTCCTTGATACTAGATCCCGCGCTCTCCAACGCATCCTCATCATCCGAAGGAATATGCAATACCATCAAATCTTCATCGTCAGGATTGGAAGGCTTCGAAGGTCGCGAGCAATCCTCCGGGGAAGCAGGAGCACTCGATTCAACACTTTGTGGAGGGGGTGGCTGCTCCGGTACAGGACGACGAGGGATAGGTCGAGGAGCAGAACGTGGAGGAAGTTGCGGCGGAGGACCGGGATTTTTGACAGAGGAAGGCCGAGGTGGAAGTGCTGGCGAGGAACTTGATCTGACTGGATAATCTGAGTTGCTCATGCTTGGTCGAGCATTTGACATCGTGCTAGGGATCGTCATCATAGCGCTAGGACCGTATCCAGGCGAAGAAAATGGAGAGAACTCGGATGGAGGGAATAACGGAGATTTCTTACTTTCGAACGGTAGGGGTCCACTGTCGATATCTTCATCGTCGTTCTTTTGATCCAGATCCTTGGGAACTTCGGAGGTAAGTCGTCGCGTCCGTGGCTTGATAGAATTTACGAGCTCGTCTCGATCATTGGCGAGTATTTGTTTCTGTAGTTTGGATTGTTGACGTTTGGCAAGGTAAGTATTGAGCCTCGTTTTCAACATGTCTTTTGCTGCATCAGTGGCCTGACTCACTCGGGCAGCAAATACGGGGTTCTTCTCCGGAGAAACGCTTGACGGCCGACGTGGCAGGGGAGGGACATCCCTAGGCTGCACATCCGTACCTTCGTTAGTTGTTTCTGTAGTTGGCGGGGCCGACTCGGGACGTTCATCGGGTATTGATGGGATAACAGGTTCATCAGCTTTCGTATCTGCTGGCTCATCGTCCAGAGATGAGAGAGACTTTATTGATATTGGTCGGGACCCACCTGATTCGTTGGTCCCTTCCAAGTTCAATTTTGGGCTGTCATTCATCCTTTGTCGATTCACGATTGCCCTTGCGGCAGCTTCTGCCATTTTTCTTGATTCATCCCGAGATGGCGACGTTCCAGAAACATTGACGAAGTCGGCGCCGACGACAGCGGGTGCACTGGAAACAGAAGTGAATGATGATGAACGACTAACACGACCCTTCGGTAGCTGCTCAGAGGGAGGCTTGACCGGCTGCTCTTTAGCAGGCGATCGCATTGTTGTCCTAAGTCGACGTTTTGGTTCCAGTGTTTCAAGAGAATCCCCAGATTCACTATGCTCTGGGGACTCTTCCTTGGCGACTGGTCCCGTTTCTGTAGCGTCTTGCATTTGTTTCTCGACTCCTTCGACATCGCCGCTTGCTGCAGGATCGTTTGGATCAGGTACAGAATCTTCATCTTTCCGTTGCCAAATTCCACCTCGATAAAATTCGCCATTCGTAGGACAAAATGCCGAATCGTCCATGTTGGGGAGGACGATACTTTCTTCAATCTATCATCAGACACATTTTTTGTGGACTATACTGCTTCCCGTATGCGGCTTTCAATGGCGCGGAGAACCATGGTATAAGTGATTTGACGAGAACTGACGATAGGTTCGATGGCCAAATCCATAGCTGGGGTCTCATAGAACCCGAACCACAGACGGTTGCTTGGAGGCTTCTTCAAGCGCAAAAGTAATTTGCCCTCCAATTTTTTGATCGTTACCGCCAAAGACAAGCTGACTTGACGGGGTTTAAACCGAGACCCAAGCTGTAGTGTTGCAACTGTAGCAATTTCAATCCTGAAGCCTCCATTATAAGCCACATTGACATCCGCAGCGAATTCGCCTGCTGCCGACAACTCCTTCAGACGAGGCTGTGTGAAGACAGGCGCCTGATTTCCAACGACAACCTTTTGGACCTTTATATCTGACAAGAATGCAGGTCGGTTTACACGGGCGATCTTTTTCGTAATCTTACGGATACACGCTTCCTCCATATGTTTTGTTTGATATGTTGCAAGGAATATTCTTCCAATCAATGCGTTCAACCAGCGAGTCTGTAACTGAGCATCTGTGGAGTGGATAGTTTGAATGAGAGAGAACATATGATGAGGATCAAAGTGAGCAGGTATTGCCGCAAGGGTTGGATCTTTGGGGCTGAGTGACTTTTGTGATCCAGTTGTGGCTTTCGAGCCACGCAGAAGCGCGAAATACCAATCTTCTTTCTCGACGTTTGTTGTAGGGAAAAGGAAGTAAGAGTGCGCTGGGGGTCGAGCCTTATGAGACGTTTCCGAGTTTTCAAGAGATTCTTCGACCGCATTCGGTTTTAGTGCACCATTTTCTCCATTCTTTCTTGACAGGCAAATTGCATTTGGTTTGAGGAACAACTCGTTGTCATCATCATAGCGTGGCCACTGCAGTTTAATTATGAGCACAGAAGGGGTCTACCATTGAGGTGACGAAGTGTTGCAGAACAATGACGTGTTTGACATCAACTTGCTCTTCAGTTTCGTAAAGGAAGAGGTTGCCTAAATAAGCCACATGTTGCAGAGACAATACCATGTTTCAGCACAGCATAGTACATCGCTGCCTTGACCTTGAGGAAGCCTGCATTATTTGGACCCAGCGTGTCTTGCCGATCAAGGAGCGAGCGCATCTTGTCCATATACTTCCCTCTACTGTTTCCAGGAATCTTGTCAGGCCCTATTAGGCCGATGCTGGAGTCGTATTCTCGACTTACTTGAAGCCATCCTACCTTGTGCGCGTCAACACCCTCCAACTCGTCATCCTCTCGATGTTCTTCGCCAGACGTTGAGTTGGGCGTGGCAGGTCTTTCCTCGCCTTTCTCTGCCTCTGCCGCCTTCTCTGCAGCTATCGTTTCTTTGAGAGGCGAGACATAGTATAAAAACGCGATGACGGCAACAGCAACGAGAGGCACGAAGGTGAGACCGCCGAAGACATAGATGAATACGAGGGTCCGGAGACTGCACTGCATGGCAACGATTGGCCTATAGACAGTCTACCTTGCAAGCAGCACCGGTCCTATTCAAAGGTCAGCCATCAAACAGGATCGGTTGTGGCGGAAGCATACTCTTGGTGCAGGGAACACATATGGGAAAATTGCACAGCTGACGTTGCAGTTGCCAGCCCGATCAATCAACACTGACGCATTTGGCCTGGGGAAGCCACGCAGTAAAACCACTTTTTAGGGCACCAAACACAGCGTCACTTTGAGTCAGGGGAAACATTTCGGCCGAATCCATTGCTTTTGGGTTGCCGTGTGTCGACCGTCAATGTCAGTGAGCCACCAAGATATCTTACTGCAACTAATCAGGGACTATCAGTCTTTCAACTCCCCCGAAATCGAGTATCGACATGTCGTACCGTCAGCACTCGAATTTTCACGCTTTGTGCGCTCAAACAGACCTGTCGTATTCAAGAGTATGGCTCTTTCTGTGATTGTTTAACCGCCAGATGCAATCTCGGCCTGGCCTGCGTTGCATAAATGGAGAGACTTGGATTATCTCAAGAAGGTAGTGGGTGATCGTATCGTCACGGTCGCCGAAACACCGAATGGGTAACTCACCCTCGGCAGCGATGATATAAACAGTAGAAAAGCAGATTCAATAGTAGATGGATATTTCGCTGAACCTCATCAAACGAGTCTACCCTTCTCAGACATGCTGGATTGGCTGTCAAATCGACGCAACAATCCTAGCAGAGGCTGTACGCGATACATACAGTCACAAAATGGCAACTTACTGGGTGAATTTCAGGCACTGAAGAACGACGTAGCCGACCTTACTTGGGCCACCGATTGCTTTGGTACCTCCAATTTCCGCCATGTTCTGAGCGGTAGGCGAACCGCCTGATGCAAGTAACATTTGGATTGGAAACGAGGAAAGTACAACATCAGTACATCTCGGTGCCTTGTCCTCCGTCTTTTGCTGACGCTAGATCATTACGAAAACTTATACTGCCAAATTCTTGGCACGAAAACATTCTACCTCATTCCACCGACGGAATATGCCTGCTTGGATGGTATAACCTTCTCATACGCACTCACTGGTAGAAAAACAATTCCCAACAGCTCGATGGACACGGAAAGAAGCCAATGAACAAGGCTTCAAATTGGAGCCGACAGCCTCCTCCGTACCTTGGTTGACCGTCGACCCATCCAATCTCGACCAAACTACTTCAAATCCTATTTTACGGCATTGTAGACCGATCGTTGTAACACTGGAGCCGGGAGAAGTCTTATACCTTCCTTCATTATGGTTTCACGCCGTGCATCAGAAAGCAAATATGCAGGGCTTATGCATCGCTGTCAATTATTGGTACGATATGGACTATACTGGGCCAGTTTACTCGTTGTACAACTACTTGCGGCGCACTACGATGGTAATCTCGGGGCGAACGGAGGAGGTCCAGCAGGAATTGGAGGATTCAGAAAGCTAGACACGGTAAACTAGACGCGAAATGCCGACTTTAAGGATGACTATAACCTGGAACGCTGGACTGCAATGGATTAGACCATTGGGATCCAATATTCAAAAGGTTGAGGTGGAGATACCCGTTAAACTGGCGTACTGAATGAATAAACCTAATATCTTCTAATCTGAAATCTGTGTTACATATTGTTACTAAACGCAGCCTCCTCAAACACCTGTATAGGTTCCAGCGCTTTGATCCACTAGCATCCCACACTCCAACTATTCTGCCGAAGCGATTGCACGGCAAATCTCTGCTGAAGACGCAGGTCCAAGACCTTCTAAGGATCGGAGGTGGAAGCTCCCGGCTTTGCTGGATAAAGCCCGGGTTTGACTCTCAGGGGGAAACAAGCAGGCTGTGATCCGCGCAGCCTAGTCTTGCACAGCAGCAACATTAACGAATGTGATCGCACTCTCCTTTGCCGCAGGCAACAAATAGACCAACTCTGCCGGGCTCCGGAATGTCTCTTCTTCATTCGCAAGAGTAACTCCCTCTTCTATCCTATTGTGGCCGACTAACTTGCAGCTATGTCATCTACCACCTACGCACACGATACCTGAAGAACTACCCTGATGGCAGTGGAGAACGGATCATTAGCATCAATCCCAACTCGATCAGTGGAGCCGCCGCCCGAGCAGGTGGATATCTCCGACAAGAAGACCTCAAGCGAGCGTACTCGCCGCCCATAACCGCCGAGCCAACCTACCTTGGAGCGAATCCTCGCGCTACGGCCACGATTCGCGGGGCAGAAGGATGGAAGGGACGGATTAAACGCAGTGAGACAATGCCTAATATGTCGCAACGTGATATTGAAATCTCCGATGACGATGCCAGCGAGGACGAATATACGGTTGATCCGGATATGGAGTATGGCCCTTTCAGGGGGGACCGTGAAATTGATTTGTAGAGACGAGGCTGAAGAGATGTTGTTCACTAAGGTGCCGATTCCGATACGGCGGGATACGGGAGACTCGATGCATGCTCCTGAAGTCACTGTAACAGCTCCCTCACGATCTAATTCCCGTCGGTCCGATACTGTACGGCGATCTCAAACGATGCCATTCCACACTTTCTCCCCTTTTCGCAATACACTAGATCCCGGAAGACAGTTCTATACAAACTCCTCTGATGACGATGTCGACACATTACGCCCTCTCCCCGAACAAGTCCGCAAGAGTAGTTCCGATGCGGAAGTTTACATGGATGCACGGGATTTAAGTCCGTCGGGAGACGATTCAGAAGCTTCTGAGAGTTCTGCGGATTTTGCCGAAGCAGTCGGTTCAGCTGCTACAAACACGATACTGGGATTCGATATCGATGAGAAGAAGAGATCGTCGCCTCAAAAACCGGTTCCTCATCGAGAACCAAGTACTGGACATTTCGACCCTATCCCCCTGATGACGACGAACCATGTTCAAGCACCTGTGTCAGCATTAACCGCTCTGATAAAAGCGAAAGAGAGAAATTCACAGGAAGAAAATCATCTTGCGGAACTGTACGCTTCGTTCTCTGGTAAAGGTGATCTGAAACCCTTACATCTAAAGATCTTTCGACCTACTAGTGAAGAGCCAATGAAACCGATCGATGTGGTGGTACGACAGGATGCGACCGTTGCAGAGACAATTGGATTCTCACTATACCGATACTGGGAAGAAGGACGGAAACCACCGTTGAAGAAGGAAGAATGTGATGCGAATGTATGGACGTTACGGATCATGGAGGACGTTGGTGTTGTGGATGATGATTTCCCTGCTCTGGAAAGGATAAGACCTATTTCACGATTCCAGTTTGATATGTTTGCTCTCGTGGAAGCGACTCCGGAACAAATCAAACAGAATATGATCGAGACGCCCACCAGGGTACTCAAATCACCATCGTCAGCGGCGCCAACAACTCCCTCTATAGGTGTCAGTACTCCCGCGATCGTGCCTTCACAAACACCTGGTGCACGGCCAGGTGCTGGTATCCGCCGAGCATCCGCGACTGGTAAAGGAGTTCTACTTCGAATCAGGCTTTATCCGTACGTCGAAGAAGGCGCTCAAAGTACAATGCTGGAGGTCACGAGCGATAATTACCTCTCTGAAGTCCTGGACTTGATCTGCAAGAAACTGCATCTCGATAAACAGTTATATGTCTTGCGACTACCCGGTACGAGTATTATGGTCCCACCAAGTCGGCGTGTCGAATCATTACAAGGAAGGACGGAATTGGAGTTAATAAAAAAGAGTGCATTGGAAGCATTGAGTGTGGGAAGTTCGAACTCTACTCCCAATAGCACAGGGACAAGTCTTACAGGCACTGGCCATCACAAGAAGAAGAAGAAATTACTCTTACGATCAAATCTGGGCGATCAATCTGATCTCGTCACAAATGCTTCGTACCAGGTATTTCCCATTACAAGCCTTCAGGCTTTAACAGCATTAGAAATACATCGTCTGGCGTCGTCAACCTATTTTTGGTCGTCATGAAAGAGTCCTTGCTATCGATGGAGATTACATCCACATCATGCCATCTGATCAAAAAACAATGTACGAACCAGGCAATCCGAAAACATCCTCCATTTTCATTGGCGCCATCGTCAGCGCAAAGCAGTACAGGAAGATACCCCAGAATTTCAAGGTTCTCTCCCCTCCCGAAATATTTAAACCCTCTACCTGCATGTTGCGATGGGACAGAAGTTGATATGTAGATTATGGTGATGAAGGCTCGGGAGACTAAGCGATATGAATTCGAGGCGGTCAATGCGACTCAGGCATTTGAAATTGTTCATAAAATTGTATGACCCCTTGTGAATTCGGCTGATTGATAGCGCACTCTGATGAATGCATATAACAAGATATAAATAGTTGCCTGGAGCAATACTATCTTGTGCTATATCTTCACAAAGGCCCGTGACCATCCCTGATGTGATGACTTGTGTTTTCTCTTGCCATGCTGTCCCTCTCGAATCCAATCCCCGTGTTACCGTTCCCCCCCTCGTCCAATACGTGTCATCGAACAAACATCTCTTCCGTGACACTTTCTACAACCGGTAATCTCTGAACCACCCAGTTCGCATCCCTCAAAAACTGTCCAAAATCCTCCTGATTAGGAACCATCTAGCAATTATTACTATTTCCTACAAGACATGCGTGGTGACAAATGGGATGGGGATTACCTCTTTAAGCTTTGAATAAACTCCCTCCATGGAGGTATAGTCTCTTATTACCTGCCCCGTCTCAAACTCGACATATATCCTCGTATCACGCACCCGAAAAATCACATCATCCAATCTGAGAAAGAATCGCGATAGGAGGAGTAATCTTGCTGGCATGACGCGGACTTTGATACTCAATAGTGACATGCCATTGTCGCCTAACTCGTCTTCGTACAGGTCTACTTCATCGAAAAAAAGGATCGGGTCAGGACGACGTAATTTATCTAATGGAAGGCCTTCCTTTGACTGAGCGAACGACTACCGGTTAACACGATCCACGTGTTATGGAAATACATCGTGAGTGAGAGTGCCTCTGTAGGGTGTTGTATAAGTCCAGTCATAAGGTTTCAGTATCCCTTTGATATCTTCACTGTCCTTTGCACTTGCCATCAATCCTTGATCGGGAAACAGGGAGCACATACCGAGTCTTATTCCATTGTTCAGAGTAGGATACTTTAATTCCCTGACTCCCCGTTTTATCTACTGTATCCAACGCCTCATGTGTGCCAAACTCGCATTTCCACCCATTTGGACCCTCGATACACACAGAGTTGCCTCCGAATGTCATTTCAGGCATTGGAATGCCGACTTTGGAAGCCAGTTCGTCGCACGAGGACGAGGACGAAATTGGCAGTTTGGTGGATGTGATTGTCCAGTTGTGGATGGCAATGGAGCGGGATGACCGAGTTGTGGTGATGACATGGGCGACGGGCGAGGATTTTGACTCTATTTGGGGAGGCTCTGTTGATGTCGCGGAGGGTTGACTTGGGAAGACTGTTTGTGTTGATGAGCTTGTCATTCTCGGTCTGCTGGCGACAAGTGGCCAAATTGGTGCTCTGGTCAATAGGAAACAACTTTTTGGGGATCGGCATCCCACCTTCGCTTCCGCGCTGCGAGAATCGATTCCTTCTTTCCCTGATCAATCGCATGTCATAAAACGCATACTTTGCCCCGTCAATTAAAATGAACGAATTTTGACTTCCTTCTGAACTGACCGAATAACTCTCTGTCCCATCAGGATGCTAAGTAATAATTGCGAATAAAAATCGTGTCTCAACACCAACCATCACCAGAGAAAAAAACATCCACCCCATGCATACGTATGGTCATCGACTACGACGTCTTAACATGCTCCGCTTGCTCAACTCTCCTGATAACTCTCCCAGCCATATCCCCAACCATGACTACCGGAATAACCAAAAAAGCCGCATAGTACTTGAGCGACAACTCCATCTTTTGACCCCTCGTGACAATCGCATCATCAAAAGCCCATATCTCCCAAAGACACAAAGTCACCGCCAAACCGACCATGCTCCCAAGAACAATCGCGCCCACTTCCTTCCTGACGCCGTCTACTATCAGTCATCTTCCAGGCAAAACCAACGGGACCTGCAGAGCAGATAAACATGAAAAGGAAGAAGGCGCAGCCGGCCGGGATATGAGAGTAAAAGGGAGAGTACTTTTCCCGAACAGAAAATAAAACATGAAGGGAATTTGAAGTTGTTCCGCAAAATACATGCCATTCTGCCATCCATTTGGGACAGAAAGACCCGCGGAGAGAGGATCGTTGGAGGTGCGGATGTAGTAAGCTTCCAAGCCGGGCGAGAAGGGCAGGTGCCATGTTTTGGGCCACACGGGAAAGTGCATGTTGTCGAGACATACG